>MDTD01116820.1_pt1 | contig 23842 bp, 19 predicted proteins | sample 811221 | NCBI WGS metagenome assembly MDTD01 (sample SAMN05326646, study PRJNA326480) | marine metagenome | isolation source: seawater | place: Pacific Ocean: South West | collected 2011 | reverse complement strand
TTATAGGTAAGATAGATATGGTAAGCTGTAGTCTTTAACCAACCATTTTTACTATATTTTCTTGCGCTGGTCACCAACTGACCACCAGTATTCCTTAACCTGAATCCCTTTTTTCTTATTTCCCAAACAAAGAGGTGATCCTCTCCACCTTTTTTTTCTCCTCCAACCAAAAACCCTCCCAGAAGCCAAAAAGTTTCTCTTTTAATACAGAACCCCTGATCTCCAAAAGGCATTTTAAAAACTTCTGAGCGCAGCCTGGCGCCCCACTCATTCAGAAAGATTAAAAAAGGTCCATCTGCTAAAAAAGCCAAGTTAAAATAATGAAGTGCATTGGGTTCATCTATAATGCTTTGATAAAGCTTTATAAGAGTTGATGCCTCTATTTTAGAGTCGGCATGGAGAAACCACAGAAAGTCCCCTTCTGCATTCTCTGCACCTTTATTCTGCTGAATTGAACGCCCTCTATGAGAAGCAACTAGCTTGATCGTAAGAGTTTCTTCCCTTTTAAAAGAATTTAATTCTTTAAGAAATACCTCTTCATCTTCCTTACAATAACAAAGAATAATATCCGCTTGAAATGGGATCAACTTATTGCGAAAAATAGTCTTTAGATCCTCCAAAAGAGGATGCCATGACTGATCGCCTGGACCAATAGGAATTATGATGCTTAAAGAAAAGTTTTTCAAAAATAGCTACTCAGAGAAATTCTTTTTTAAAAAATTTACTCCTCTACACCGAGGTGCCTAGCTATTTCTCCCACCAATTCCTCGATGTCAAAGGGCTTTGTGTAAAACTTCTTGGCACCAGAAGCAAGACATTGTTCAGGGCTCACATCAGATTGCCCAGAAACAAAGAAAAATAGAGGTCTTTTACCTTCTTCTATTTTATTCACTTCCTGAAGAATCGTCATACCATCGCCATTTGGCATTTTATAGTCCGAAATGACAACATCAATTTGATTCTCTTTTACTAACTCAGCTCCATCATTTCCACATGTTGCCGTTAGAGTTTTGTAGCCTTCGAAGCTAAACTCTTCTTCAACAAGCTCCAATATATCTGGTTCATCGTCAGCAAGAAGAACCGTAATATCCTCTTTTTTTGGCATAGGATTATTCCTCCGAAAAAAAATGCACAAACGCTCATTCCATTTTAGGAAGAGATTAACAAATTACCAAGAAGTCATTTTTTTCCAGCTTCTTTTTTTGGCCACGGAGTAAATCGTGATAAGGAAAAAAGCTGCAACAAAGTACCATATCCGAGTCATGAAAAAATATATAATGTAAGCAAATGACTTGACTAGAAAACTCAAGGTTTCACTCGGGTAAATATATTTAAGTGCGTAATACGGTGCCGTTTCGTAGTAAAAATTTACAAAAGCTTGTCCTAAGGAAAACTTCAAAAGAAAGTGATCTCTAAACTGCCTAAAGTACTCAAGAATGTAATGCTTCTCCTTAAAGCCTGCTGAAATAAAGTAACAAGATTCTTTTTCCAGAAAGTTGATGATACTTTCTGGCTTTTCTTTCTTGGATCCTGGTAATTTTGATACAAATTGCCACTTATCCACATAGCCCAAAGTTATATGATAATCAGTGCCGTTAACTAAAGGGAAAATGTCCAATTCTCCCCCTTCTCCAGGTGAAAAATCTGTCGATAGCACGTCACTTGAGGCCGTGGAGTAAGTTCCCCCACTAAATGATCCCGTCTGCCTAAGCGCTATCAATTTATATGGTTCAGTAATGAGATCCAAAGCGTAATCTGCAGTAATCCTCAGGTCGCCCTTTTTTAAGGAGAATGACGTAACCCTGTCATCTTCGTGATAGACTTTATTGCTAAACCTGTATTTTACCAAAACACCATTTTGTGAGGATAAGTCCTGCTCTGTACTTGTTGACTTATAATTATTTTCAGAAAAAAAGTACAAAATAGTTACTTCAGCATCATTGGTGGGAGTAACAGATGCCCTCAACTTAGCAGTACAAGTATCTCCAAAGGTGTCTGAACAAAGCTTATTTATGTTCAAAGTTACGTTTACATTGACAGACTCAGAAGAGGCATAAGAAATAAAGCCATCATTGTCCCCGGCTGAATTATTGTCATAGACGACAAACTTATTGCCATCCTCATTTAAAATTCCAGCGTACAAAATTTGAGAGCTTTGAGAACTACCTGAATTAATAGTCAACTGAGTAACAATATTGCCTGAGTTGGCAGAACTTGAATCATCATAAGAAGGCATATCACTGGTTGCATCACCAGATCCCCCCCAAAGTAAAGAATAAAAGTGATTACCTCCAGGACCCGCATCTGAGTTCTCGTTATATATTGGAACATAGACGATATGAGGACTATCTGAACTTCCATCATTAACATCGGTCACAAGGTCTTTACAATTCGACGTAGCCGCATCCGAGCAAGTCGGTCCCCCTCCAATCACAGGGGTCGTAATATTTGCAAGAGTTACTGACTGGGTATAACCAATTTTGGGCAATAAACCGAAAAAAAATAACGCTAGAAAATTTAAAAAAATTAGGTATTTCATCATTATCCTTACGGGTCTTTTATTATTTTTTTGTTGCCCATAGTTTTAAAAGGAGGCCCTCTTCCCAAGCATTTATTTTTTGAAATAACTTAATATTTTCAAAAATTTTTTCAAGAAAAGAACACACTCTTTTCTTGATAGAAATTTTAAACTTTTGGATACAAGAAATAAAGCTCAAGCAGAATACTTGAACAAAAAAACAAATTTTTACCAACCACCCAAATCCATAGAAAATTTGTCCAAAAGAGGTCATAATAGGATATATGTAAAACAAACCAGGAATGAATAAGGACTGCTCATGCAAACACCTCCAATCCCTGAAAATTCAAAGAAGACAATAATCAACATAAATGGAGAAATTTGTAAGCCTGAAGATGCTAAAATTTCAGTTTTTGACAGAGGCTTCCTTTTTGGTGACTCCGTCTATGAGGTAGCAAAAACATATCAGGGCATTCCCTTTCTCCTTCAAGAACACTTAGACCGTCTGTGGAAATCTGCTTCCAGGCTTGAAATGCTCCTCACTGTCTCACAAAACGATGTAAGTGCAGAGGTGAATAAAGCTTTGGCCGAGCTTGGAGTAGAAGAGGCTTATTTTAGAATTATTTTAACAAGAGGAGAAGGCCCTATTTCCTTAGACCCAGGCGAGGGAGTTAAAAATAACCTCATCATAATCGCACAAGAACACCTTCCCTTTCCAAGCTCATGGTATGAAAACGGTGTGCATGTCGTAATCACGAATGTTGTCCGTGTTTCTAAAGAATCGGTTGATCCCAATGTAAAGTCTGGTAATTATCTTAACAACGTTATGGCCTTTATGCAGGCAAAACGGGAAAAAGCTTTTGACTCAATAATGCTTAATCACAAGGGGCATGTAACGCAAGGAACAACAAGTAATGTTTGGATTGTTAAAGACAATACAATTAAAACTCCACCCCTCCAAGCCGGTATTCTAGAAGGAATTACGCGAAAAACTCTCTTGCAGCTAGCCAAAAGCGATGATTCACTTAAAATAGAGCAGGTCAATTTCACAGCTGAAGAGCTTATAAATGCTGATGAGTGCTTCCTAACAAGTACTATGAAAGAGATTGTCCCTGTGACGCAGATTGACAATTCTCCCATTGGAACTGGTACAGTCGGCCCATTAACCGTCAAATTACACTCCCTCTATTCTGATTTTGTCAAAAGGACTGTTGAAGGTTTATAACTAATCAACCTTTTCGATGCCATTACCTGTTAATGTTTGACAGCCACCCAAACAGGTAGTAAGACATTAGCTCAAAATTCAATTTTTGAAAGCCTTAGTTGCCTTTAAACAATAGTATAAATTGAATTTATTTAGATAAAAACATAATAAAAAAAGAACATTTTTCAACATTAGAAAAAGGAAAAGGAAGCACAAATGGCAAAGAGTACGTTTAAGAGGAGCGCTTTCAAACTGCAAAGAAGTCTAGGTATAGAACTACCTGGTCTTGGAAAACCAGGCGCTTTGGAAAGAAAACCATACCCACCGGGACAACACGGTAACGAAAGAAAAAAGATTTCTGACTACTCTATGCGTCTCAAAGAAAAACAAAAGCTAAAGTACCACTATGCTCTTAGAGAAAAACAACTTGTAAATTACGTTCGTAAATCTAAGAAGGATAGATCTAGAGCTTGGATGGAGACACTTCTTATTACTCTTGAAAGAAGACTTAATAACGCTGTTTTTAGACTGAACTTTGCCCCCAGCATGGCTGCAGCGTCTCAAATGGTAAGACACGGTCACGTTTTTGTTAACGGTAAAAAAGTGACGGTTTCTGGATACCTTATTGAAAAAGGTGATGTTATTACGCTTTCTGACAAAGCCTATAACTCAGTCCTTTACATGCAATCTCAAAAAAGCCCTCGTATCCCAACTGTTCCAGCTTGTTACAATACGGAAAAAGACGGAGCTAATAAAGTAAAGGCTTCTTTAGTAGACTATCCTATCAAAGACGATATTCCATTTGCTTTTGAAGATCAGCTTGTAACGGAATATTTCTGGAGAATCTAGTCCCTCCAGAACTTCTAAAATTAAAAAAACTAAAAAACCTTCGCACTTGTCGAAGGTTTTTTTTTGCAAAAAAAAGCCTTAAGGCTAGCTTTGTACATTTTTCCTTAAAGCTGTTGATGATTCACTTTGAAAGTCATGGTTTGGTAGAATAATAATATCAACCTCAGGAAAAGCACTACCCAACTTAAGCGCATTGTTTTTTAACTCATCTTGAGAAAAATTCCTAGGTGCAACATAAATATGATTCAAAGAAGAAAGCAAACCTCTAAAATCGGCCCATGATTCCAATTCAACAAAGCTGTCGTCTCCCATAAGAAGACCCTTCTGAGAGAAGGGTACTTTTGAGAGCCATCGAGCAGTTGGATTGACTTCTTCTTTTCCAAAAAAGCCTGGAAAAAAACCGTAAGGAGCTTCTTCCATCTCAAGTGCCATTTGTTTAAATATTTTCCAAAAACAAGTCTTATATTCAAAACCTGCTTCATTCAACTTGAAAGGGTTTGTATCTGGAATAACAATGATATCTTTTTCAGGACACAACTCTAAGCAAGCCCTGTGCCCCTTATGCCATGGATTAAAACTTCCCCCAAAAAATGTAACACGACCAGAAAAATCTCCTGATAAAGAGCGCCCTTTTTCTAAAAATGAAGGTAATACAATACTTTTAAGATCTTCGGCTCCCCCTATTCCAAAAAAGTCTCCCCAAAAATACCCAAGTGCTTCGCAAAGAATTGCACCATGATCAAAGGCCAACTCACGAATTTCTCGTAAACTGAACCATTTTGCTTCTAGAGCATCATCTCTCCCCTCAATTTTTAACTTTTCGAGACCTTCCCTATAAAATAAAAAAGGAAAGGACTCAATTTCTCCTCTGGGGTCTCTTCCTTTTTTCTTTCTCCTGGATAAGGGGACTCCCTTCCATCCCTTAAGGTCTAGCCCCGTTTCCTCAAAAAGCTCCCGTTTAGAAGCGGTATAAGCCTCCTCTTCATCATCAATAAACCCACCAGGAAAAGCCCATAAACCTTTATACGGATCATTTTTTCTTTTTATCAAAAGGACCTTTAAATCCTCGCTGGATCCTGTTAAAACGATTGAGTCTGAAGCTTTATCAGAATGATTTTCTACGGCCATAAAATTTAACACGATATGAAAACTAATAAAAATACTTTGCTGTTAGAGGTTACCACAAAAAAAGAGGCTAAAGCTTGTCAAAAAAGGAAACTTTATGGAGTTTAAATTCAAATTAGAGGACATTGCCTTCTACGTTGAATTAAGAGAAGACCCTGACTTTAAACCGCAACAAAAGGCTCCTCTTAATAGTGATTATACATTAGATGACTTAAAAAACGGGGAATTCAATTTCTATTCACTTTTTATAATATCTAAAAAAGAAGACCAAAGCTTAAAACATTACACCGGAGGCTTAATCTTAACCTCCAACAAGGAAAAAATCTTAAAAGAACTTGAAGAAATCTTAGAAGATTTTGACTACATCGATCAAATACTTAAAGAATGGGAACTTCTGGAAAAGGGCAAAGGCCCCCAGTGGAAAAAGGATATCAAGTAATAATAGACACTATCGCTCTCCAATTTTTTTATAGAGAATACTTTTTTGACCCATTGATCTTTTTTAGTTGTATCAGCGATAATGGTCTAGAATCCGGAGGAATTTACAGATACTGAGATGGGCTTGAACTTCATGGAAGAACTGGATAAGTTAGAAACGCCAAAAAAACTAAGCGATGGCATCTTGAAAAAATTTTCAGTGGCACTCGCTCTTTTGTCTATTGTCTCTCTTGTACTGCTTATAGGACTTGAATACTTTTTAACCCCATCTTCTAAAACACCATTAAAAATCGGTATTTGGTTTCTTATCATTTTTATTGGAGATATTATTGCTTACAAATTTTTTCAAAATAGAATAAAAAACTATTTTGAAAACAGACTAAGTTATATTCTTCAAAACCTTTATTCACAAAGAGAGAACTACACAAAAAATAAACTCAACCTTAACCCTAAGGTAAAAAACTGGGATGAAATTGACCAAATATCTCACGATATAAATATAATCTTTGACCAGTTTAACAAAATGATTGTGGATATTGAGGATCTATCTACTGCCTCTTCGATGATTCAAAGTGACCAGGAAAACCTTCCTTTAGAAATTGCCCGACTTAAAAATGAATTGAGCAAAAATAAAACGCTATTAAGAATTGTCTTCCACGATATTGCAAATCCTCTAACAGTTATTCGAAACTCTATAAAATTGACAAATAAATTCATCGAATCTGATCACAAAGGAAATGAAGAAAAAATAATTAAGAAAATTTCTGCAATCGGTAAAGCAACCATCAATATTGTTGATATCCTTAATCAAATCAAAGAATTGGAAGCTGTAAAATCCGGAAAAATTAAAGTTAAACTAGGACCAGTTGTTCTTGAAGAAGTTATAGAGAATGCGCGTTTTACTTTCGAATCAAAGATGGAAAATAAAAATATTAATTTCACTTTTAGTAATTATCTAGATGGTGAAAGTATCCTTGCAGAAAAGGTATCCCTTTCAAACAATGTTGTTAACAACATTATATCAAATTCAATAAAGTTTTGTGATAACAATGGATCGATAGAGATCGTTGCCAAAAGGTCGAATGACCAAATCCTGCTTACAATGAGTGACAATGGTATTGGAATTCCTGAAAATATCCTAACAAAACTCTTTGATGATGAAGCTAAGACAAGCCGCCCCGGGACAGAAGGAGAACCTGGTACAGGATTTGGGATGCCAATTGTAAAAAGCTATATGGACCTTTATGAAGGGAGAATAGAAGTTCTAAGTAAGGTAAAAAGTGAGAATACTGAGGATTCTGGAACAACTTTTAATTTATACTTCAAAATCGCAAGCTAACTCTAAAAACAACTTTTCTCTAAGATCCCATTAAATCTAAAAGTACCGCTGAAACTTTTTGGATATCATTCTCGTTGACATCTAAGTGGGTCACGGCCCTTATCAAGTTGTCTGGCCCCCCAGTGACTAGTATTCCCTTTTCCTTCAATGAATTTATAAGCTCTGGAGCTTTGGCCTTTTTTGGGTCCACCTTAATCCACACAATATTTGTTTCAACTTTTGAAAACTCGAGCTCAAGACCATCAATTTCTACAATTGAATTAGCTAAAACTTTCGCATTTGTATGATCTACTTTTAAACGTTCTACATTATTTTTTATTGCGTACAGTGCCGATGCTGCTGCTATCCCAGCTTGTCTCATTCCACCACCCATAAATTTTCTTAGACGGTGGGCCTTTTCTATTTCACCCTTATTTCCCACTAAAATAGACCCTAAAGGAGCTCCCAAACCTTTTGAAAAGCAAACTGATATTGTATCAAAGTACTTTCCCCATTCTTTGAGTGGGACATCTGAAGCAATAGACGCATTAAAAAGTCTGGCCCCATCTAAATGCATCTTTAGGCCGTTGTTTCTGGCCCAAAAAGCTATTTTTTTTATCTTATCTAAGGGAAAAACTCTACCGCCCATCCTATTAAGAGTATTTTCAAGAGATATAATTGATGTTTTCGCGTAATGTGAATCTAAAGGCCTTACTTTATTTTGAAGGTCCTCTACATCTAAAAAGCCTTCTTCCTTTTCAATGGTTCTAGTCGTAACACCCCATAATCTTGCAAGTCCTCCTCCTTCCCATTGATAAACATGATAAGAGCTATGGCAAAGTAATTCATCACCTGGCTGAGTTAAAGAGCCAATGCCAAGCTGGTTGGCCATTGTCCCTGAAGGTACAAAAAGAGCGGCCTCCTTTCCTAACATATCCGCCATTTGCTTTTGTAACTCATTAACGGTTGGGTCTTCCCCAAAAACATCGTCACCAACTTTTGCTTTCATCATCGATTCTTTCATTTTTTCAGTTGGCTTTGTCACGGTATCAGATCTTAAATCAATCATATTCAGTCACCTTAACTTTTTGACTTTTTTATAATTTTTTTGACTTCTTCAAACTCTTTTGTCGAAACAATCGCCTTCTTTGAAGAGGGCCATTTCCTCGACATTTTATCCATCTGGACAACTCTTTCTTCACTTGGAGGATGGGTGCTCATAGCATCTGCAAAGGAAGCAAGAATTGAATTTGTATTCTTATTATACTTTTTTTCCATTTCTAGTAATTTTTTATAAAAAAGTCCTACGTGATTGGAATGGTACCCTGCTCCAACACTTGTCCTAAAGCCAATCCTATCAGCTTCCATTTCATCTTCTCTGGAGTTCGCCATGAAGGCATACTTTTGAATTAAAAGGGCCCCCCCTGCTCCCGCCATGGAACCATACTTCGCCATCCTCCTCAAGCACTCTCTATCCTGGCGGCTGCACACTAACTTTCCGAGCCCATAACCAGCTAAGCCACCAAGGATGGCTCCACCTAACCCATATAAAATGCTCTTTTTCTGTTCTTTTTTTGCCTTATCTATTCTTTCAGCAGTATGCCTGGCCTTTACGTGACCGATTTCATGACCAATAACTCCGGCCAACTCAGACTCCGTTTCGGCCATTTCAATCAGAGGTGCGGTCACATAGATCGTGCCCGCTGGCAAGGCGAAAGCATTAACCATTTTTGTATCCACAACTGAAAAGTTGTAATTATAAGGCTTTCCCTCTAGTCCATTTTTTGAAGCAATCTTTCTTCCAAGACTGGCTATATAACGCTGGACTTTATCATTCTTTAAGGGCGGATAGTCCTTTCTCATTTTTGGAATATATTGCTGAGTCATTCTCTTTTCATCTTCAACTGAAAGAGACGTCGCTTGTCCCGAATTATCTCCTTCTCGCTGCCTATGTCTAGATGTCGCGCAAGAAGCTAATAGAATCGGAAGGGAACCTAGGAAAGCGCGCCTTCCCAGTTCTGTCTTATTAATATATCTGAGCTCTTCCTCTAATTTGACCAGAGAGTCCATCTTCGCTCCTTACTTAAAGGATATCTTTCAAAAATTTCATTTGATTCTCAGAATATAATTTTTCAATAAATTTAATGAAAAAACAGTAAAAAAAGTAGTTAAAGTAAAATATTTTGTTTCTTTCATAAACTATGACTTAAAAGATTGAATAAAACCCTCATAAGGTTTTTCAAAATTTCCTTGAGAAAACTTTTCTTTAAGCTCATTATTAATGGATCCTAAAGTATCTGCACTTAAAGGTTCTGTTAAAAGCCTATGAGAAAAGTGATGAGCAATAATAAAAATGCAGGAAAGCTCCCCCAAATTTGAACTATCCAGATTCCTTGGGAAACCAGTACCGTCAGGCCTTTCGTGATGTTCTCTAATAATATTTGCAGTTTCGCTAGAAAAAATACCTTGATCAACTAATAGCTGAGCAGAGCGAATCGGGTGAGTTAAAACCTGTTCTTTTGTATCAAATGGAAGGTCTTTAAAACTCTGGTTTTCAATATCTACAATTTTGGCCAGTTCTGTATTATCAAGAGAAATGTCCTGACAAATTGAGGCCGTTACTAACCTTTCACTATTTTCATTATTATTTATCTCTGTTTTTTCTAAGATTGCAACACTTAAATAGGATGTTAATATTCCAAGTTGGTAAAGGTAATTTTTTTTTGTAACCAATTTTCCTAATATGGAAGCCATCTTTGGACTTCTCTTTAAATTACTCAAGATAGTTTTATAAAAACGATCAGCTAGCTCTATAGTCGTTTCTTTTATTCCTAAATCCCTTAATGCCCTGTGAATTCCTTCAATACTGTGGAATTGAAGAAAAACCTGTTCTTCTAACTTACTCTTGTTTTCTTCACTATCTGAAGCTTCAACACCTAGCTTTAAACCTAAGTGTTCATTTGAAACCTTAATAAAATCCTCGTACTCTTCTTTTTTTATAAAAAGATACTGAATACCTTTATCAATATACTTTTTGAAATCTTCTTCATGAACTTCGGCTCCTTTATTAAAAACCGGGAGGTATTTTCCAAGCCCTGTCATTTTCATAAAGGCCTGTACAGGCATCTCTTTAAAGATTAAAAAGCGGTCAGCTGAAATTGGAGAATAGCTCTCACTTAAAAGTTCTATTTTTGTTTTTAAAAAATCAGAGACGATTTTTACCAATTCTTCTTTGTTAAATGGTTTTGTCAAAAAGGGCAATTCACTTCTATTTTCAAAAAGTTCCATAAATTCCGGCATATCAGCTGGATCTATATTGTCTTCGGCACATACTAAAATAAAAGCAGGGTCTAGAGAGGACTCCTTTAAAAATCTATATAAGACTCTTCCATTTCCATCTTCCATAGTATAGTCGGAGAGAACAAGAACAATATCATGGTCTTTTTTTAATATTTCAATAGCTTCATTTCCAGATTTGGCAAAAATAATTTCATTATCGAATTCAGTTTCAATATACATTTCCATGACGTCTGCGACACTCTCTTCGTCCTCAACGATTAAAATTTTTCCTCCGTCTTCCACTTTCTGAGAAGCCATTTAATTATTCCTTTTTGAAATTAAAACCTAACTTATTTATTATAACTCCATAAATTTGTTTACAGTTAAAAATTTATACCTAATTGTTGTTGATAAAATCTTTGAGTAAACAGGTCAATATGGCCCTAAAAGCAAGTTCTTTTATCAACATTATGTAAGGTTTATTTTCTTCCTTTTGGACCTCTTAAAAGCTATAAAAGGCGCTTTGTAGGTACTTTAAAACAGGAGAAAGTAATGAAGAAAAATTTTTTTATCCTGCTAGTTATGTTTTCGATGTCTTCTTTTTCAAATGCAACAGACTCAATCTCTCTTGAACCTATTGACAATGAAATTGAAAGATCTTGGGATCACGATGGCTGGGATAGTGGCTGGGATGACCGTAACGACGGTTGGCAAGATCCTTCTAATGACTGGGATGATAACTATTATGATGGCAGATGGGATGACGATTATGATCGTGGGTACTACCCAAGACACCCACGAAGAAAGGCCCATTGCCGAGCTGACCTCGTTATGGGTAGAAAAGTCATCACCTCATTTAGGGGAAAAGCGAGAGGTGAAAATTTTAGGCATGCAAGAAGGAAAGCATGTAGAAAAGCCATGAGGAAATGTCGTCAAGGTTTTAGAGGTAGAAATATCATGCCTTCTTATGGAATGGTAAGATGTGAAATTCACAGACCAGGTTTTACTTACGGCCCTTACTAAAAAATAAGGACCGGAGTTTATAGGGAGGGAGAGGACTATTAGGGGATATCCTCTCTCTTCTTCAAAAAAAAATTAATTTTTAAATATGATCGGCCAAAAGATTAACGACTTTTTGATCGAAATAATTGCAACTCATACCACCGTCAACAACGATGCGTTCTCCGTTTATCCCACTTGACCTTGAACTAAGAAGAAAAGCCGCAGTGTCTGCTACTTCTGAAGTATGAAGGGCCTTTTTTCTAAGCATTAATTGCTCAGAATATATATAGTTATTAATATACCCAGGAATACCAGCTGAGGCAGAAGTTTTTAGAGGTCCTGCACAAACAGCATTAAACCTTATTCTGGAAAAATCTGAAAAGCTTTTGGCCAAAAAAGGTACCGTTGCATCTAATGAAGCTTTGATAGGTCCCATATAACCATAAGATGTTGCCTTTGTATTTGAAATTGAAATAGTAACCACGGAAGCATCTTCGGCCAGGTTTTTCTTTAACCCATTGGCCAGAGATACCAATGAAAAGCATGAGATATTTGTTGCCTGTAAATAATCTTTTACATTTGTTTCATGAAAAGGCTTAATTCCCTCTGAATAATTTGCAAAAGCAATAGAGTGAAGAAAACCAGATAAAGTTTTTTCCCCTAACCCTAACCTTAATTTTTCAATGGAATCTTCATTTTCAACATCACAAATAAAAATTTTATTATTAGGAAAAAGTTTTTTAACTTTTTCGTAATTGGGCTCGTTTTGAACAGAGAAAAAAACTTCTGCACCATTTTCTATAAGAGTCTTGGCAACATGACAAGCAACGCTTTTCTTGTTGGCCACTCCTGTTATGAGAAAAGACTTTCCTTCCAATTTTAAAAAACTCATTCCTGCCCCCTTATGTATTTACCAAAGCACAAGAAAACTCCAAGGAAAGAACGCATTTTTCTTTTACAAAAAGTTTTCCCTTGAAAAAAACAGCATTCGATAAAGCATCTGTTTTTTCAACTTTAATATCAAGAGTTTCACCAGGCTTTACAAGCCCACGAAATTTAACTTTATCAACACGAGTAACAACACCAACTTGTCCATCAGATTGCCCACCCATAAGAAAAGCTCCGGCCTGGAAAGCTGCCTCTTGCAGTAAAACACCTGGCATGATTGGATTTTCAGGAAAATGCCCTTTAAAAAAATCCTCTTCCCCAGTTACATCTTTTTGTGCCCAAATGGTGCCCTCACCCAGTTCTATAATTCTATCCAAAAATAAGAAGGGGGCCCTCTGAGGAATCCTATCTAAAATCTCAGGCATCATAATTATAACCCTCCAGAAATATCGAGAGAGGTCCCCGTAATATAAGAAGCTTCTCTTGAGGCAAGAAAAAGAACTCCGTGAGCAACTTCATCAACTGTTCCAAATCTTTTTAAAGGTACCTGTTTTTTATAAGCTGAGATTTGATCTTCAGGTAGATCGCTTATTAATTCTGTTTCAATAAAGCCTGGACAAATACTATTAATAGTTATCCCTTTTTTAGCAACCTCTTTGGAAAGGGACTTGGCCAGGGCGATTTGAGCCGCTTTAGAAGCTGTATAGTTAGCCTGACCTGGCAAACCTATCTTGCCTCCGACAGAACTTAGATTAATAATACGTCCATAGCGCTTTCTCATAAACCGCAAAATCGCTTGCTTGGACATATAAAAAGTTCCATCCAGATTAATTTCTAGTACCCTTTTCCAATCTTCTTCACTCATGAGGGCACCAACATTATCCTTACGAATGCCTGAATTATTAATCAAAACCTCTATTGAAGAATAATTTTCGTCTATCCATGAAAAAAAGCTTTCAACCTCATCATTCCGGCTTACATCAAATTTTCTGATCGCCATATGAGATTTAGGGAATTTATTTTCCATTTCCCACTTAAATTTTTCAGCTGCCTCATCATTACTAGTGTAAGTCGCTATAACTTCTCCACCGGCTTCTAAAAAAGCTTCACTTAAGCCTCTTCCAATCCCCCTAGTTCCTCCAGTAATAATGATTCTTTGATTTTGGAATTTGAACATAATTTTTATCCTTATCTACAACGTTTTAATCTCTAAAATCACTTAAATTTTTATTGCATACCTTTTTCTAAAAATGCCTCTACTTCATGAGATTGAATGACACCATAATTGGCTGCTCCAAGCCATCCAGACATAATGATTCCAACAGAGCCACTATGAAATAAACCATCAATTTCTTTATGCATGTTCATGCTTATATCAAGACCCTCAAATTTTGTACCAAAGGAAGATCCTTTATCATGCAAAGTATATTTCTCTACTGTTAGAGGAGTAGCAGAATCAACGAAATCAATTTTTTGACTTATTCCAGGAATAAGCTTCTCAATAGCGGTTAAAGCCTTTTCCTCAATATATTTTTTTTGTTTTTTATACTCTTCATCGGAGAGACCTTTCCAATCTTCGTAACGAGCATTTGAAGAAGAAACAACAGCGTACCTGTTATTGAGATGAGGCCTGCATTCAGGGTAATAAATTGAAAAAGTCTGGCTTCCAACCTTTGGAGAGAGTATCCAATCAGACTTATACTCTGAATCCTCCGAATAAAAAAGAAGGTCTCCAACATCTGGAATACTTTCCCCCTCACGTATCCCCATATAGACTTGGCAACTACTCGTATTAAGTCTGACTTTTCTCGATGCTTTTATATAGTTCTCAGAAAAATGATCTTCACCAACAAGTTTAAAAATTGTTGACATGATATTAGAGTTTGAAAGAACTGCTTTAGAGGCAATAAAGTCATCACCTAACTTTACGCCTTTTACCTTTCCATCCTCAACAACGATATCACTAACCTTAGCATGCATTTTTATATCGACACCATTTGAGAGAAGCTCATCTTTCATTTTTCCTATTAAAACATCAGTTCCCCCTTTAAAAGTAAAAACTCCCTTACTCATAAAGTTTGAAAAAACTATTCCGTAAGTGATAGCAGGATCCTCCAAATTTGAACCATTTGCATAAGTAATCGGCTCTAAAAGGAACCTAACAACATCCTTCCTACCTGGAAAAAACTTTTCAAATAATTCCCCATTATTAAGCTTTGGTGGGTCATAAAAGTTCATAGATTCAAGCTCAGAAAAAAAACCTTCAATGCTCTCTTCATCGATTTTAAAAAAGTCTTTTAACTTTCTCTTGAAGTCATCTTTTGTAAACTCGGTCTCAAGATCATACATTGGATTTATAAACCGAACCTTTTTTAATTGAACAATAGCGCTGGCAATCTCCTTGCTCCAGTAGCGTTTACAAGTTTTAATCATTCCAACTGGAAAACCGTGGAGAGAAACGTCAAATACGTGATCGCCATCTCTCCTTTTAAACCATGTAGCGAAGCCTCCTAACTTATTGTGGGACTCTAATAGAAGAACTTTCCTTCCATTTCGACCTAACTTATTAGCAGCAGTCATTCCCGCTAAACCACTCCCTACAATAATGACATCATATTTTTTGGTTATTTTTTCTTTGGACTTAATCAACATTTTCTTCAAACCTCTGGATACTTTACTACACAAATTAAATGCCTATTTTTATAATAAAAAACAGGAAATAACATCCATAAAGATGGCTCATTCTCGCAAAAGGGCCAGCCAATAACAACTTATTGTGCCTTGAAAAAAAGAAATTTTTATTAGACTTTATCTATGCGTAAAAAGCTCTTTGTGCACATCACCTTGCACCAAGCAAAAAAAAAGAAAAAAATGCGTTTTTAACGCACAAAACAGCTTTAAGTTTTTCTATCAATTATTAAGGAAAGAACTGATGAAAAAATTGAACCTATCTTTAAAAATATTTTTAGTATTATCTATTGTCCTTTTTCAAAATTACTCGCTAAGTCAAACAACTTACACTTCTTCTGAAGCATTCAGAAAGAAGCGCATTTTTGTCGGTGTTAACTCCAACCTTATGACCTACCTCAAAAAAATAAGCTCCCATTGCGAAACGTCTTTAAAAGGAAACTTTGTCACAATTGTTGAAGGCACTACAAAAACCCTAGGTTGTTTCGAAAAAAAATGGGAAGAGCTGAACTCAACAAAATCCTTCACAGATGAATCAATTTTAGGAAATGACTTCCCTCTATTTATTGAAAAACCTAAAACAAGCACTACCTCTCATAAAAAAGACGCTTTTTTCCTCGCTAAAAAAGACTTTAATTTGCCTTCTTTTTGGAAAAAGAATCCAGAGATGGATGGAAGAGGAGTCATTGTTGGAGTCATTGATGATGGGATTTCACCACATGCAAAAGGCTTTCAAAAAACAACGACTGGTCTGAGAAAAATAATAGGCCACTTTTCAAATTCAACAGGACTTCAGTTTGCTCTTATTCCTTCAGATTTCAATACAGAAACTGAAGAACTTTATGAAAGTAATGTCACTAGGTATTGGAAAGGGATTATTGATGAAGAAAAGAAACTACTATCTCATCATCTTTTCACGGACCTAAACCGAAATAAGTTAAAGGATAAAATTAAAGTTTGGGTTTTTGAAAAAAATAAAGAGCCTTTTAAAATTTGTATAGATACCAACGTTAATCAAAAAAAAGAAGAGGATGAATGTTTCTCACCCTTTAATGATACCGGGGATTACGGTTTCTGGGATAAAAAGAAACAAGTGGCCCTCTTAGCAGAGTTTAATCCTGAAAATAATACTCTTAAGGTTAACGAAGGAGAAAGTAGAGGAGATTCTCATGGAGAGGGTGTTGCATCGGTTATGGCCGGACATAAAATTGCCGATCAGTTTGATGGAGTTGCACCGGGAAGCCAAATAATTGATTACGACCTAGGTGAACCATCGCATGATAAATCAGAGTCTTTCTATACATTTTCTACTTTTTTAAATGCCTTAGATCTTCTTGGAGAAAAAGGTGCCCATGTCGTTAATATTAGTTACAGCCTGTATTTTTTATCTGAAAAAAATCAGCTTTTCATGCAAGAAGCCCTTGATAAACTAATTGAAAAATATAATTTTGTTCTATGCTTTTCAGCGGGTAACAACGGACCAGGCCTTAAAAGTCTTAACCGAAGAAGTCTTTACACACCAAACTCTTTGGTGGTGGGTGCGTTTGCTGGAAAAGACCTCTATGAAAGAGTTCACGGCGTTGATGGTTTACCAGAGCAAGGCCTTCTCCCCTATTACTCTAGTCGAGGACCAGGCCCATCAGGAGGACTAGGACCAAGTCTTATCTCTCCCCTCGCGTCTCTTACCTACTCAACAAGTGACATGGGATTTAGGGCCTTTAGTGGGACAAGCTCTGCCAGCCCGGCAATTGGAGGGCTTGCTGCAGTTCTCATCTCCTCCCTAAAACAATTAAACCTCCCTGTAGAAGTTAAAAGTGTCGTTGAAGCTTTAAAGTTAAGCGCTACACCACTAAAAAATACGCCCTTCTTAGCTCAAGGCTACGGTTTACCCAAAATTGAAAAAGCCATTTCGATATATAAGCGTTTTTTAAGCGGGGAGCTCTTTAATGAAATTAAACATAATTTGAGGGCGAGTAACGGATACTTAAAAAAAGGTCTTCTTTTAAAAACATCCGAGCTTGATTCGACATATATTGAATCCCGCATTCTCTTGAAGGGTATTCCTAGTAAAAGTGTTTTAGACTCGAAAAAATCAGAACTTTTAGTACCTATCAAAGTCGAATATTCTCATCCATGGATTGAAGGACCAAAAAGAAGCTTTATCAGCTCCGGTAGTTCATTTATTTCAATAGGCATAGATCTTGAAAAACTTCTTAAGGAGTTTAAATCAAATCCTGAAAGCATAACAACCTATGAGCTTTTTGGAGAAATCAAAATTTTAGAGGAGAAAAGTGGACAAATCTTGAAAGTGATTCCTATAACTTTAATTCATGATATTCCCTTAATAAATAAAATGGAGTGGAATATGCAATTAAGGGCTGAAGAAGGCAAGAGGCTCCATTTTCATATTCCGCCATCGGTTAAAGCCTTAACACTTAAGTCCGAACTGCATCAAAGTTTTCCTGGAAGAGTTGGCTTTAAACTTTATGGTCCTGAGGGAGTAAAATCTGGATCTCAATATATTAAAGAGGATACACAAGTTGTTTTCAAAACAACAAAAGGTGGCCACTACCAGCTTGGTCTTTTTAGATTAAAGGGGACTTCGAGGCCATCTAAAATAAATATTAAAATAACACCAATCAAAATAGAGCTAAGCTCAAAAGCTCTCATTAAAGGAAAAGAACAAATTTTCCTTTCCTCATCAAACAGGGAAATAATCAGGGGAGATATTTTATTACATTCCAAAGAGGAGTTTATTAAAGAAAAGTATGTTTCTTTTACAGGAGACAATGAATTAACACTAACTTCTCCCTTTAATTTCGAAAAAAAAGGATACTACACAATAGATATAAAACCATTGTATCCAGAAGAGTGGTCCTACCAAAGAGAAGGCTGCCTTTATTCATTCAAAAATAAGGACGAAAAGGTTTTACATACGAAGTGGGGAAAGACCTTTTCAAACTTAAAAACTAATGAGGACAAACCAGAACATAAGGCTTCGGCCGAAATATTAAAGGAAGCTACTTCAATCCAATTTCATTGCCGTTTCTTCGACTCATTTAAAAAGTCCAATCATGAAAAACCTTTTATTATGTCTTTAAAATTCAAAAATGAGCAGCCCCCTTTATCGGTACCAACAACTTTAAGACCTGGACACAATAAAATTAATTTTGAGCAGGGCTTCTTTAAAAATTGGGATCATAATCATAGTGTGAGCATTTTTTTAAAAGTAAAAAATTCGACTGGAAAAAGTATCTTTTTGGGTAACCTGCCTATTATAATCCATTAAAAAAAATGTAAATAAATCTATTGAGCTATAAAACTAAACCTTTTTTGACCGAAAATATATATGTTAATAACGGTCAAGAAGGTTTGTTTGAATAAAGTCTCTGCAAACTATATTCTAAAGTGGATTATTTTTTCTGCAATTGCTTCTGTTACAGGGCTTTCCATAACTTACCTTTTTGTCTATCTGTTAGATAAAATATATCTTTTTACAACGCAAACTAATTCTTATTTTATACTTCTTCCTTTTCTTGCACCTTTCCTTTGTAAATATTTAGCTTACTATTTTTCCCCGGAATCATCTGAAGAGGGTGTTCTTTCCTATCTAAATAGTGTCAACGATAAATTTGGATACCTCCCTATTAAAGTTACTTTCTTCAAATTCATCGCTGCCCTTGTCACCTTAGGTACTAATCTAAGTGGAGGAATCGTAGCCCCTCTTGTTAGAGTTAATAGTGGTATTGCCTCATTTATAGGTAGGCAAAAATTAATAAAAAAATTTAAAATTGATGACGATGACAAAAGAACATTTGTCATCTGTGGAGCTTCAGCTATAGTAGCTTCCGTCTTCCATGCACCATTAAGTTCAGGCCTTTTTGCTGTTGAAATATTAAAAAGGGCCAATATGAAATACCTCGACTTATTTCCTTCCATACTTGCAGCTTGCTTTACAACAGCTGTTGCAAAAGGATTAGACCTCACATCAATCTTTCCCTTCCAGTCAACTACTGAAACTTTTCCCTTAAAAAACCTCGTATGGATCATGTTAATTGGTTTTTTCAGTGGTTACTTTTCCATCCTTTATGTTAATTTTTATCACTGGGTCTCCACAGTTTCTGAAAGGAAGCAACTTAATTTTAGCTCCAAAGTTTTGGGAGCAATAATAGTTATCGTTATAGCCTACTTATTTGGAGAAGGTTTACTCGGTACAAGTCTTAATATGTTCAAAAGTCTGGTCAATGGAGAACTTCCTGATTTACCTGAATATGTAAAAGGTCGCTATTTCATTTTTATTGCTCTCATCATTTTAGCAAGCCTTAAAGGAATCACTAATTGTCTAACAGTAGGAACTGGTTATAGTGCTGGTTTTGCAGGTCCAAGCGTTATTATGGGCCTCATGATAGGAGCTGCTTTTGGACATTTATTGAATATTCCCCCATCTTCAGGCACCTATTATAGCTTTATGGCCGCTGGTATGAGCGGCATTCTTTCTGCTAGTATGAATGTTCCTTTGTCAGCAGCAGTTATGGGCGCTGAAATTTTTGGATCAAATATAGGCTTTTCTTCAACAATTTCTTCAATTATAGCCTTCCAAGTCGCTAGAGGAACAACTCTCTACAGATCTCAAATTGAATAATTGAAAAGAAAATCATTTGATTATATATCTTTTACCGATGGACTTCTTTTATTCCTGATTTACCATATTTTTTAATTCTTTAAGCTTATCTTCCCTTGTTGATACCAATTCTAATAAAGAATCAATAAGAGAAGACATAAGAAATTTATCCTGATTTTTTAAAAAGTCTTTTGCTGATAAATCATTTTGAAAATAATCTTTGACTAAAAAGAAGTCTTTTTGAATTCTATCTTCCCCAGTCACTCTGTATACAATTGATGTGTAAAGACACGAGTTCATTTCATATTTTAAATGACCTCTATGGCCCATTGATAAAAATCTAAGTATTAGTGGATCCAAATTCTTTTTGTTTTGTAACTCATCCTCCAGAGGAAGAAAATCATCTAAGCTGACTGTGCCCCTTTGGTTTGACATATCTCCAAGAAACAGAGAAAGGGAAGTATCTCCACCAGTTAATTCAGCAATCGCCTCAAGAATGGCAATAGCAAAAATTCTTATTCTAAGATAGCGGATGGCAACACAAACGTTACTGTTTGTTCTTTCAAGTAAAGAATCCATTTCACTCTGAGGTGGATACCCTTTATATGAAGAATATACTCTTTCAGTCTTTAAATTGGAAAGAAATCCCTCCATTCCCTGTAAAGCTTTTCTAAAATCTTTGATCCTCAAGGTATTCGGATACCTCATTGCAGGGCTACTTTCAGGTAATATATTCCAAGTGTTCTCGATAAAGTTCTCTACTAGAACTTCAGAAAAATTGTCTACATCCTTATTTGCTAATTCAGTTGCTCTATAGATCGTTTGATCTATTTCATCTTCAGAAAAACCTACAGCATAATTCCTATTTAATTGTGATAGTCTATCTCTAACAGTTTGAAGTGGATCTTTTCCATCACTTCCAATGCCTCTAAACGGTATTGTTGCTTCAATACAAACACATATTTTCAATATATCTTTCTCTTTAATATGACCACTTAGTTGATCAATACAAACCAATGAACTTAAAAATTCATTTCTTCCTTCAAAAGGATTCAATTTACTATCTTTATCAACACCAAAAATTAATGATGAAAAATAAAAGAGTCTGTCTTTTGTAACATCAATTTCTTTAAGAATATAATCGCCATTTTCAATGCTTACAAAGCTATCAAATACATTCGAAATTTCAGGAGGAGCACCATGATCAACGGAAACCTGCACAATATCATGGTAAATTGCAGATAGAGCAACAATTGGCTTACTTCCATGGGCCAGGTGGAGGATATGATATGGGCCGTGATAGCTCCTACCACCTCCATCCATAGCTCTATGAACTAGGAGGGACCATTTTTCTATCACATCGGGAGACACATCATAATCAAGGCTTTTCAAAGCATTGCTAAAAAGATCAATAATTTGTCGAATATCCGAATATCGAGTAGAAGGCATATGCCTCCTCCTTACTCTTAATTAATTCCACCACTAAGGGGATTCTATAATAGTAACCTATGTTAAAAAAATTCCTATTTTTATTATCCTGCTCATAAAAAAGGATCGGAACAAAAAATAGCTTTCATTACAAAATCTTAACAATTTCAAGTTTTTGACACTTTTTTGTGTCATACAACTCCTAACTGACATATATGGCCAATATTTTTTGTAAAAACTTGGATTATCGAAATAAAAAAACTGTTTTTTTTTTTCACTCAAAAAATAAATTGTCCTCAATAAAATCAACTTATTGACACTTTATTAAGGAATCTTCATAAAATTTATCATTATTTCTTTAGTTAATAGAAATAAATTTAATTGGAAAATACTCAAAAAAAAGAATTTAAAAGTATAATTAAAATGTTTTTATTGAAATTTTAGTTTTCACTTATGCGTAGATTTATTAAAGAACCTAATAGATAGGGTTTAAAGGAAAAAGGGGAAAGATCAGAGGAAAAGAACTTAACTATAACTGAGTCGGGGTTTCTAAAAACTAAGATTCAAATAAAAGTCTTTTTTTTGTTCTTTATTTTTCCTACTTTAATTTAGGGAGGCATATTGTGAAAAAGCTAATAGCCGCATTTCTGCTCTTATTAACTCTTGTTTTTAGTAGTCACTCCTTGGCTTGTACCGATTACACTGAGGGTGCAATAGTCACTTGCGGAGAATCTCAGGATAGAGTTTTTTCCTTTAATGAAGATGGTACAAATATCATTGATGAAAATGATATAAGGTACTACACAATTATTATTTAAAGGAAGAAGAAAGAAAATTGACTTTACTTTTTAAAAGGATTTTTGACCTTTTCTAAGTTTTCTAGAAGCTCGTTAACACTTTTTATTCCATTAGAAGTCAAGACGTCGTCTATTCCATCTTTTATCTGATTTAAGATATTAGGTCCTTGGTAGATGAAAGCGGTATATATCTGAACTGCTTTCCCTCCAGCTAGCCAAAAGTCCCAAAGATCTTTAAAGGAAGATATTCCTCCAACACCTATAACGTCTAAATCTGGACACTCTCTCGCTTCATCCAAGATCCACTTTCTAACATTCCTTGATTTTTCTAAGCAAAGCTTACCGGATATTCCTCCCTCCCCTTTCTCTTTCATAATCGTTGTGTTGGTTGCAATTATTCCAGTTAAAGAATACTTTTTTGCGAGGTTGATAATTGCAGAGGCATGTGTTTTATCAATATCAGGAGAAATTTTTAAGTAGAGTGGACAAGGGTCCTCACTCCTTATTTGTCCCAGAGAAGATAAAATTTCTTCGAGAGCATCACTCTCCTGTAAACCTCTTAAGCCAGGTGTATTTGGCGAAGAGACATTAATGACCAAATAATCGCTTATCTTTGAAAAGTTCCGGTATAGGATATTGTAATCTTCCCAAGCCTTATCAATTGGAGTTATTTTATTTTTGCCTAAATTAACTCCTAATACTTTATTATTTTTTGTAGAACTTAAAAGGTGAGAAAGAACTTTTTCTGCCCCACCATTATTAAAACCCATTTTATTTCTGAGAGATTCAGTCTCAGGATAACGGAATAGACGAGGCTTAGGGTTTCCATCCTGAGGCTTAGGAGTAACGGTGCCAACCTCAATTGCACCAAAGTAAAGTCTTGAAAAAAAGTCCAAGGCCAAAGCATTCTTATCTAAACCTGCTGCAAGACCAACAGGGAAAGACCAAGAAGGTCCATTAAGAGAAACTTTATATTTATCATTTTCAGAAACTGAAACTTTCTGGTCAAAAAGTTCGCTTAAGAGAGGATAGTCAGATAAAACTCTAATAGAATATTCATGAATAACTTCTGGATCAAAAGAAAAAGCAATCTTCTTAAATAGTGGATACAATAATTTCAAAACTTTCGGCCTTTTAGGTTAAGGGTATTTATCTTTATCTAATAGAGTTGAACAAAGTCCCCTTCCAAGACAGAGCTCCCAGAGTGTATTATTGCGATTGAACCATCAGGACCAAAAAAGTCTATTACCTCAATCGTTCCTTTAATTTCACCCTTCGATAAACCTATAAGAGCACCTGATTCTGGATCATAAATTTCATTACCTTCTGTGAGGACTTTTAGAATATCTCCTATGTTAAGGCCACTTTCTCTACCAGCATTAACATAGATTTTGTTCCCAATAATCTTGGCCACTCGCCCAGTCCAATCCATTTTAGCGGATACATCTAAAAGTTCTTGAATCCCTCTTCTAACAGCTACTCTGACAGCATACCTAAGAAGGTCTTGCCTATACGCCAATTTTGATTCTCTATTTGTTCTAAAAAAGCGGTAAGTACTATCGTCCGCATAGCCCTTGAGAATTTGGCTATAGACTTCTTTATTGGAGTTGACATCGAAAACTCTAATCTCGATTTTTGACGAAGTGAAGGAGTTTAGCTTCCTTACAATTCCAATTTCGTCAGACTT
>MDTD01086994.1_pt1 | contig 23845 bp, 16 predicted proteins | sample 811221 | NCBI WGS metagenome assembly MDTD01 (sample SAMN05326646, study PRJNA326480) | marine metagenome | isolation source: seawater | place: Pacific Ocean: South West | collected 2011 | reverse complement strand
TTTCGGCATCATCGTCGATGGCTCCGTCGTCATGACGGAGGCCAACATGAGGAATCTGGCTCAGCGCTCTCGAGCGCTCGGTCGTCCTCTGACGAGGAAGGAGCGACTCGAGGTCGTTGCCGCGTCAGCCAAGAAGGTCGCCCGCCCAATCGTCTTCGGCATGGCGATCATCATGGTCGTCTTTTTCCCGGTACTCGCGCTGCAGGGCATCGAGGGAAAGATGTTCCGCCCGATGGCGCTGACGTTCATTTTCGCCCTGGGCGGAGCGCTCCTGGTGGCGCTCACATTGTCTCCGGTCCTCGGTTACTACTTCCTGCCTCGGCGCGCTGGCGAGCGGGAAGGCTTTTTGGCTCGAGCGATGAATCGCGTCTATTCGTGGTTTCTCGCGTTGGCATTCAAGATTCGTTGGGTGGTTCTCGCTGCCTCCGTTTTCCTTCTGGTCGCTGCAGGTTGGACAGCGGGGCGCATCGGAGGTGAGTTCATACCGCGATTGAGCGAGGGTGCTGTCGTCTTGAACACCATTCGCCTCGCTGGAGTCTCCCTTGAGGAATCCGTCCGCTACAACACTCGGATCGAACAGCTTCTCCTGGACGAATTCCAGGACGAGGTCCGCCATGTGTGGAGCCGCATCGGAACGGCCGAGATCGCCACCGACCCGATGGGGGTGGAGCTCACGGACATCTTCCTGTCGCTCAAGCCGCGGGAGGATTGGACGAAGGCGGACACACAGGCTGAGTTGGTCGCTGCGATGCAGGCGGCAGTGGACGATTTGCCGGGCCTGAACATCATCGCGACACAGCCGATCGAGCTGCGGATGAATGAGATGGTCTCCGGGATCCGTTCCGACATCGGGATCAAGATCTACGGGGATGACTTCGACGAACTCGTCCGGATCAGTGATGAGGTCCAACGCATCCTGGTGGACATTCCCGGTCAATCGGATGTCGCGGTTGACCAGGTCACTGGGCAGCCGACTCTACGCATCCGTGTCGATCCTGATGCGCTTGCTCGCGTCGGTGTATCTGGCCGCGAGGTCCTCGATTTCGTCGAGGTCGTCGGGACACGCCGCGTAGGGGAGGTCTTCGAGGGGCAGCGGAGGTTCCCGCTTGCCGTACGTCTTCCCGATTCCTATCGCACGGACGCGGACGCACTCCGGGACGCCTTGATTCCGACGGAATCCGGGTTCAGGTTGCCTTTGAGTGGCGTTGCCACGGTGGAGGAGGAAGAAGGAGTATCTACGATCAACCGGGAATGGGGGCGTCGGCTGATTCGAGTCCAGTGCAACGTTTCCGGTAGAGACGTGGCATCATTCGTCGAGGATGCCCAGGCGCGAATCGCCTCCGAGCTGGAGCTTCCTGAGGGCTACGTCATCGATTGGGGAGGGCAATTCGAGAACCTGGCGAATGCGAAGCTCCGTTTCCTCATCGTCGTCCCGGTCACGCTCCTGTTGGTCTTCTTCCTGCTGTTCTTCAGCCTCAAGAACCTCCGCGAGGTCCTGCTGATCTACACGGGAATCCCATTCGCCGCGGTCGGAGGCGTGTTTGCGCTTTGGTTCCGAGGCATGCCCTTCAGTGTCAGCGCGGCCGTCGGATTCATCGCCCTTGGAGGAATCGCCGTACTGAACGGCCAGATCCTCGTGTCGGCCATCCGTGGGTTCTTGGAAGACGGGCGGGAGATTGGCGTTGCCGTGACGGATGCCGCCAAGCAGAGGCTTCGACCGGTCCTGGCCACAGCCATCACGGACGCGGCCGGATTCCTGCCGATGGCCCTTTCGACGGGCGTAGGAGCGGAAGTGCAGCGTCCGTTGGCAACGGTGGTGGTCGCGGGTGTCCTGACCTCAACCGTGCTTACCCTGTTCGTGCTCCCGATTCTCTACCAACTCGCGATGAAGAATGCCGTGTCCGAGGTGGCGACGACGGAGGTGGCGGCATGAGTTGCCGACGACGTTGGGCGCTTGGAGGCATCGCGCTCGCATTGGGCGGATGTGCTTCCGTCAATCCGGAGCCGGACTACGGTCGAGCCCGGGATGAGGTGGCAAGAGCGACCGGATTCGCCACGCTCTATCAGCCGAATGAGGAGGAGCGTTGTCGTGAGCAGGTGGCCGAACTCCTGGAGGGCGGTCTGACAAGCCATGAAGCGGTCCAGGTTGCCCTTTTGAATCATCCCCGTCTGCGCGAGCTGATGTTCGAGATCGGCTCGAGTCGCGCCGATGCCGTTCAGGCTGGTTTGCTGTCCAACCCGTCCTTGGGGTTGCTTGTGCGATTCCCAGTAGACGGTGGGAGCGTTGTGACAGAAGGCGGCGTCATGCAAAACCTTTCCGAACTGTGGCAGATGCCCATACGCAAGCAGATCGCGGAAGGGCAGGTCGAGCACGCCATCCTAGCGCTCGGCCAGAACGCGGTGCTTGTAGCGGCGCAGACGAAGTCGGCCTATTCCTCCGCTCTTGCCACCGCTTCTGCGCTTACCGTCGCTGAGGAAAACCTCGGGACCGCCCAGAGATTCTTGGATTTGACTGGTGAGAGAGTTGCTGCCGGTGCCGCAACCCAGGTCGATCTGAATGCCGCGCGCTCGACGATGCTCGAGCAGCTGGCGCACGTACGCGCCGCCAGGTTCCGGGCAGGTGAGGCAAAGCGGAACCTCGTTCTCGTTTTGGGACTCGCGACGCCTCCGGAAAGGATCGAGTTGTCTGACCGACTTTCAGATTCCGACCACGGAACTCTTGAGTTGGAGCGGCTGTTGACCGTCGCCAGTGAGAACCGCCTTGATCTGCGTGCGGTCAAGCAAGAAGTCCTGGCTCTCGAGCAATCCGTTCCCCTGGAGCGTCGGCGGGTTTGGCGATTCGTCGGAGGTGGGCTGGACTTCGAGGTCGAAGGTGGCGAAGTATCACTTGGCCCAGCCCTCGAGCTGGAGCTGCCGATTTTCGATCAGAATCAAGCCCAGGTCGCCAAGGCGGAACTCCGCTATCTGAAGGCACTGGAGCGCCTGGACGGTGTGACGACGGCCGTCAGTCAGCAGGTTCGCGGCGCATACGAGAGGTTCTTGTTGGCACAGGATATGGCCGACCTGTATCGAGCCGAGCTTCTTCCACTGCGAGAAGAGAGTTTGAATCTCGCCATGGAGTCGTTCGCTGCAGGCAAGACGGGGTTCTTATCGGTCCTCGAGGCTCAAGAACGTCTCCTCCAGACGAGGCAGGAATTCGTGGATCAATTGGAAGCAGTTGCGCTGAGCATCCCGGCTCTGGAGGCTGCGTGTGGTCGCCCATTTGACTTCCTGTTGGAAGCGGAGGAATGACTCTCTCCAAGGGAGCCATACCGGACGAATCCATCGAGCCCGAGGAGATCTGGATCAGTTCGTTCAGCGTGCCGAAGATGGACTGCCCGGCGGAGGAGCGTACGATTCGGCTCGCGTTAGGGGGCATGGACGAGGTGCGAGGACTTTCGTTCGACCTTGCGGGACGCAAGCTGGAGGTCTTACATGGCGGCGGCGGCGAGGCTGTCTTAGACCGGCTTTCGGGCCTAGGGCTTGGTGCTTCCCTAGAAGCGACCCTGCCAGTTGGCTCGAGACCATCCACCGATTTCGCCGATTCGTTGTCTCCGTCTGGAAGGGAGTCCAACGCATTGCGTTGGTTGCTGGGGATCAACGCGTTGCTCTTCTTGGTGGAGATGTTTGCCGGCATCCTGTCCGAATCGACGGCATTGATTGGGGAGTCGCTCGATAATCTCGCCGATGCCGCAGTTTATGGGCTTGCGTTATATGCAGTCGGACACGGTCCGAGAATGCAATTGCGTGCAGCGCATGTTGCCGGCGTGCTTCAAATAGCCCTGGCGATTGGCGTTCTCGGCGAGGTCCTGAGGCGGCTGGTCTACGGCAGTGAGCCACAATCAGTGGTGATGATGACCATCGCGTTGGTCGCGCTCACGGCCAATGTTTCTTGTCTGCTGTTGATCTCCAGGCATAGAGGGGGCGGCGCCCACATGAAGGCCAGTTGGATTTTCTCGGCCAATGATGTGCTGATCAATGTCGGGGTGATAGTCGCCGGGGCGCTAGTCGCGTGGACGGGGTCGAACCTTCCCGACTTGGTGATTGGAACAGCCACCGGGCTCATCGTGCTCAACGGGGCGCGTCGCATCCTCTCCATCCGAGAGTGAGAGGCCTGGGGGCTGCCCGAGTGGCAAGACCTCGATTGAGGCATGTTGAATGCGATGCTCGGCTTTCAGGCGCTTGCAGAGTCGCTCCCGTAACAGAGCCGCATCCTGCAGCGAGGCTTCGGCTCGCATCTCGACGATTGCCTGGAGCGCGACTGTCCCCTCATCGACGGACCAGACATGAAGGTGGGATACACTCCTGACTTCGTCCGTGTTCTCTATCACGGCCGCGACCTCGCGTAGAGAGATTCCCTCCGGAACACTTGCCAGAAGCACTCGAATGCACTTCTTGAGCGCAGGCAGTGATAGCCAGACGATGTAGAGCGAGATTCCAACCGTGACCACGAGGTCCGTCCAATACCAGCCGAACAGGATGACGAGCGCGCCCGAGGCGATGACGGCAACCGAAGCGAGAGCGTCAGAGACGTTGTGCAGGAATGCGGCCTTGAAATTCAGGCTCTCCTTTGACATGGAATACGTCAAAGCAGCGGTCGCGAGGTCGACCATAAGGGCGATGCCCGCGACAAACATGACCGGCCAGCCCATGATCTCAGGGTGGTCAAACGACCGGGTAAGTGCCTCGATCATCAGGAATCCGGCGATCACGATAATGGAGGTTAGATTGATGAGGCCGCCCACGACCTCGGCCATGCCGTAGCCAAAGGTGCGCTTTTCATCTGGCGCTCGTCTGGAGACGTGGCGGGCAATGAGCGCAAGCATCAACCCGCCAGCATCGCTCAGGTTGTGCAGGGCATCTGCGATCAGGGATAGGCTTCCGGACAGGACGCCGCCGACCACTTGGGCCACTGTCAACAGAACGTTGATTGCAATGGCCCAAGCAAGTGGCTTGGTCCCTCGTGGCAGCCTCTGGTGCTTATGGCTGCGCATCGAATCCCGATCAATCAAACTTTAGGGAACCAGCGGTGCGTTTGCCGTCGGAAGATTCGACTTCGATCCACAAACTTGCTCCAGTCAGATCGGAGGGAGTCTCTGTTTCACCGTGGAAATGGTCTTCATGCGCATCCGCCTTGGACTTCAGGGCTCCAGTCCCCGCCTCGTTGCCAATCCAGAAGCGGATTGCGGTCGGCATCGGGCCTTCGTCATGCTCCAACTCGAGATGGGCGACCGAAGAGGGCTTGACGTCCTTGGTTAAGGAAACGGAGAAAGAAGCGCCAGCCAGTTCGATGGATCCGAGAGAGGTCAGCTCGCCCGAGGCATGCTCGTGAGAAGCATCAGAATTTTCACTGGTTTCATGATTGTGGCCTTCATGGCTTTCGGAATTGTTCTTGGCGGAAGCAGATTCCTCCGGTTCTCCGCAGCCGAGAAGCAGGAGTAGCGCCGCGGTCATCAGCGCCGTGGTTCCTAGGGATTTGTCGATTTGAGTCATGACGTGGTTCGAACTTCTGGTGAAGGGCTAGATGTTTTTGGATGTCGATCGGGCCGATGCCCGAATACGAGCGAGTACCCCGCCGGAACGATAATCAGGTTGAGAGCTGTGGAGGTCAGCAGACCTCCGAGCGTGACGATCGCAAGTGGCGCGAGCAACTCGCTGCCTGGTTGGCCGGCCGCCAGAGCCAGCGGCAACAGGCCAAGGACTGCCGAGATCGCAGTCATCAGGATCGGAACCAGGCGTTCCATCGAACCCTGGACAATCGCTTCTCCGAGCGGGACCCCCTCGGTATCCATTAGGTGGTTGTAATGATTGATGAGAAGAATGCCGTTCCTGACGGCGATGCCAAAGAGGGTGATGAAGCCGACCAGGCTCGCAATGGAAACGATCGGCGGGACATACGGGCCGCCAATCCCAGCCAGAGCAAGAGCGTTGAGTGCGACTCCGTCTCCTGCCGTGACGAAGATGGCGACGATGCCACCGATGAGTGCGAGGGGCATGTTGAGCATCACGAGTGCTGCCGCCCGCATGGAGCCCGTCGAGATCTGAAGCAGCATGAACATGACCAGAGCGATCGCGATTCCGGCGATCAGGATCGTGCGCGATGCGGATTGTTGAGCTTCGAACTGGCCGCCGTACGAGACGGTCATTCCGGCTCCCTGCACGATCGGGTCGACGCGTTCCTGCACCTGAGCGACGAGGTCACCTAGGTTCGCCCCTTCGGCGACGTTGAGGGAAATCACAGCCTTGCGCTGAGCATTCTCCCGTGTGATGAGATTGCTGGACCGCTCTGGGCCGATATCCGCGACGTCGCTCAGGCGCACGGTGGCGCCGCCGCGGCCGCGCAGGAGAAGGTCGCGGACCTGTTGCACGGACTCACGCTCGTCCGGCGCGAGCCGAACCACGAGGTCGTACTGCCGGACCCCTTGGTTTACCGTGTCGACGACCTCGCCGTAGATGGCCTCCCGGACCTGTTCGGCGGCGTCTGCCGGACTCAGGCCAGCTGCGGCAAGTTCGGCGTGGCGGTATCGGATCGGGAGCGAAGTGATCATGACTTCCCGGTTGGCGTTGACATCACGAGCTCCGGGCAGGGCCTGGAGCTCCGCTTCGATCTCTTTCGCGACCGCGCGAAGGCGGGAAAGATCCTCTCCGAATACATTGATCGCAATCGCCGCTGGAGTGCCCGAAAGCACATGGCTGAGGCGATGCTCGATGGGCTGGCCGACGGTGGTGGTGATGCCTGGAACCGCTGCAAGAATCTGGTCGATCTCATCACGCACCACGAGTCGATCGGCGCCGTCCTCAAGCGTCACCTCAAGCTCGGAGTTGCTGACCGGCTCCGCGTGCTCGTCGCGCTCCGCCCTGCCGGTCCGACGGGAAACGGATCGGACACCCTCCACCTGGATAAGCTGATTCTCGACCTCCGTCGCGAGTCGGTCACTCTCGACGATCGACGTCCCCGGAGGAGCGAGCAGGAAGACCGTATAGGTCCCTTCGTTGAAAGAGGGGAGAAAGGAACTGCCGAAGGTGCTTGCGAGCAGAAGGGCGCCCGCTGTGAGTATGCCGGCCGCTCCGAGCACCCATGCACGCAGCCGTATCGAGGCACGCAGCGCCGGTTCATATACCCGCTTGAGTCCGCGAACAAGGAATCCTTCCTGGCGCTCGCCTCTACCCGTCAAACGTCCCTTGAGCAGGAACTTGCACATTGCCGGAACGACCGTCAATGCCACGACCAGGGAAGCCACGATCGAGATCATGTAGGTGAGGGCTAGTGGTTGAAAGAACCGTCCCTTGAGCCCCTGCAGAAAGAGCAGGGGCACAAAGACCATGACGATGATGATTGTGGCGAAGACCATCGCCGGGCGAATCTCATTGCTGGCATCGAAGATGACGTCCGTTGTCGACCGACGCTGCGACGCGTCCAATGCCCGGTTCTGCCTGAGCCTGCGGAACACATTCTCCACATCGATGATGGCATCGTCGACGAGGACCCCGATGGCAACGGTGAGTCCGCCAAGGGTCATCACGTTCAGGCCGAGGTCCATCGCATCCATCATCAGGAGGCCGACAGCCAAGGAGAGCGGGATCGCGGTCAACGTGATCAACGTGGTCCGCAAGTTCAGGAGGAACAGGACGAGTACCGCGAGGACGATCAAGACAGCCTCGCCGAGCACCTTGGTCACGTTGTCGACAGCGCGATCGATGAAGTGGGATTGGCGAACGACATCGCGATTGAGGACCATGCCCATTGCCAAGGTGGGCTCGATTTGGTCGAACAGGTCGTCGAGCTCGGCGGTTAGCGCGAGAGTGTTCGTGCCCGGTGACTTCTGGATCGAAAGGATGACGGCCGTATCTCCACCCTCCGAAGCTGTGCCGCGTTTGATCGCGGGGCCAAGAGCGACGTCGGCGACTTGGCCGATGGTGACCGGTGTGCCTTCGTGAAACTTGACGATCGTATTGGCGATGTCCTCGGGCGCGGAAACCCGGCTCTGTTGGCGGATCGGGATCTCGAAGCTGTTGACGTTGACGAGGTAGCCGCCGCTGGCGGTGCTGTGAGCCCCGTCGGCTGCCTGGACCACATCGGAGATCGTCAGGTCATAAAGGCGAAGGCGCTCCTGGTCGACGTTGACCTGGTACTCAGGCATGTCGCCGCCGATGGCGACGACCTGCGAGACACCTGGCACAGCGAGGATCTTGTTCCGCAGTTCGAACTCGCAGAAGGAGCGGAGCTGCATCGGGTCCACGGAGCCGTCCGGGGATGACAGCGATATCAGCATGATCTCCCCGGCGATGGAAGTGATGGGAGTGATGAAGGGCTCGACTCCGTCAGGTAGGTTCTCTCTCGCCGCGACGAGCCGCTCGGAGACGAGTTGGCGCGCATCGATCAGATCCGCTCCCCAGTTCAGGTCGATCCAGATGATGCCGAGCCCGATGGCGCTCGAGCTCCTGACGCGCCGCACTCCTGACATTCCATTCACCGCGGTCTCGATGGGGAATGTCACGTATTGCTCGACCTCGTCTGCGGCAAGTCCGCCGGCCTCCGCCATGATGGTCACTGTCGGGGCGTTGAGCTCCGGGAACACGTCGACGCCCATCTGAGGGAGGCGGTTTCCGGCATAGCCGAGGAGCATGGCCGCAGCGATCAGGACCAGCGACGAGTAGCGCAGGGAGAAACGGATGACGGCTTTCAACATCGATCAGTCCTCACCCTCGTGAAACGTCCCGTCAGCGTGGAAATGCCCACCCTTCTGGATCGACCCGCTGGTCGCGAGCATGAGTTGGAACGAACCATCGAGGACAACTTCGTCGCCGTCCCGCAAGCCGCTGAGGATGGCAACCCAGCGGCCATCATCGAGGCCGAGGTCGGCTTCCATGCGGATGGCTTCATTCGGATCGCTCGGGTTCCGACGAAATAGGATCGGCTTGAGCCCATCGCGTTGAATCGCTGCAAGCGGAATGGCGAGCTCGGGCATCGCGGTTTCGTCGGTGATGATCTCCAGCTGCGCGGAAACTCCTGAGCGCGCCCAAGCCCTCAGGTCATCGGGAACGATGAACAGGTCGAGGGTGCGGGCATTCGGGTCCCCGGCAAGTCCGATGGAAATCGTCCCGGTCATGGTCTCCGTCATCGGGACGGCGCGGCCCGTGGCGGTCGGGGTCGGCGGGACGATGCGGCCGCTCAGCCCATCACGCAGGACGCCGAGATCGCTCTGGATCCCCGAGGCGCGGAATCGGAGTCGATCCGGCTCCACAGTCGTCAGGACGGGTGCTCTTTCGTCCGCCCAGGCGCCATTGGTGACCCCGAGCGTCTCGATGACACCTGCAGAAGTCGCTTTGACTTCGATGATGGAGATCAACGCCCAGCCAGGTGTCGCGCCTTCCTCGGAATCGGCGAGCCTTGCCAGTTCTTCCCGCGGTTGAGAGACGATCGAGGATGCCGAGGCCAGGAGATAGTCCGACAGGGACTCTGCGGCACGGAGGTCGGCTTCGGCTTGTTGCTGGGCTGCTTGTAACTCAGCTTTCTTTTCGATCACCCCTGCGAGATCCGCGCGAGTACTCGCGAGCGATGCCCTCGCCTGGGTGAGTTCGTTGACACGCCCGCCACCTGCTTCCCGGAGCGACTGAAGCTGCTCAACCCTGGCGTTCCAGACCGCCATGCTCTCGCGCAGACTGTCCTCGTGCTGTTGGTGGGCAATGAGCAGTGGTCCATAAGCGGCGATCCGAGTTTCAAGGCGCTCGATTTGTGACGCGGCGTCGACGAGTTGCCGCTGCATGTCACGCCACGCGGGAGAGTCGAGCCGGTAAAGCGCCTGACCCTCCTTGACGTGGTCGAACTGCTCGACGAGAAGTTCCACTCTTCCTGGGATCGCAGTGAGGTACTCCCTGCGGGCGGAAGGAAGAAACTCGAACCGGCCAGGAACACGCAATGTCTGCTCAACACGTCGGCGTTCGACTTTGGCGAAACTGATTCCCAGGTTGGAGCGGACAGCTGCGGGGATCGCGACGCGGTCCGTATCGCCGGCCTTCGCGGCTGCCTCACTCCGATTGTCCAATGCACTTTCGTCGCTGCTGGAGGTGGGCGAGGAGCCGCCACTGCAGGCGGCGAGAAGGAATGGCAGGGACGCCGCAATGGCGAGCGTTGTGGCTCTATGCATGAGTTTCATCGGGAGTCCTCGGACAATGACGGTTCAACGGGAGCAGGCAGATGGGGCACGCCAGGCCCGAGCAGTCGGGCCATCTCGATGGCAGCATCGAGGATGGCCTGATTGAGGTCGAGAGCCTGTCTCTTGGCTTCGAATCGGCGTGAGATGGTCTCGAGGAGGAGGAGGGTGTCGACTTCCCCGAGTTCGGCAAGACTCGCTACTTCCGATGCTTGCTGGTTGAGCATGGGAATGAGCTCCTCCGAGAGCGTCCGGAACCTGGTGGTGGCGGACTCGTGGATTGCGCGCGCGATTGCGAAGTCGCCCGCAAGCCTTTCGAAAGTGGTCTCGGCGATGGCTCTCGCGACCTCTCGCTGGGCCCTGGCTTCAGCGATTCCTGCGCGATTCGCATTCAGGAGCGGGATCGGAAGCGAGATTCCGAACAGGAGCCGATCATCATTGTCCTCGCTGCCATATCCTCCGTTGATCGAGACATCGGGGTATTGCTTACGAATCTCGTGGCGATAGCTCTCCTCCTTGACGTCGTAATCTGCGCGTAGAACTGCCAATCTCGTATTGGCCTGAATGATTCGCGCCATCGGGTCATTGGTCTGCGGGATGTCGATCGGCGGATGCGCCGGCAGGAGATCAACAGGGGCATCGGGGGGAAGGCCGAGCAGGCGAAGTAGGTTGACGCGAGCTTGCGCTTCGTGGAACTCGGCTACCGTGGCGGCCGCTCGCGATTCGACAAGCTCGGCGCGAATGAGCCGAGCCTCGACGCGGGTGAGTTCTTCGGCTGCTTCAAGCCTGTCGGTGATCCGGGCAACCTGTTCGATCTGTTGGACGGCTTCGTCTGCGAGCCTGAGGTGCTCGGACGCGGTCGCCCAAGCAGCCCAGGCGGACCGAACCCTCGCTCGAAGTTCCCACTCGGCGTCAACGATCCGTAGCAGTTCGGCTTTGTACCCAGCCTTTGCCTTCTCCTTCTCGGTCTCCAGCCGCCCTGAGAGTGGCAGGGTGAGGCCGAGAGTCAGCCCGTACTCGAGAGGGCCTGTCGGCGAGAGGAGCTCGGCTGCATCGAATCCGAATTCTGGGTCCTGCCACAGACCGCCTTCCTCATACCTGGCAAGGGCCACGCCGGCGTCGAGCCGTGCGATCCGCAGGTCCGGGTTGAAGAAGAGAGCGAGCACCTCACCCTCTGACGGGGACAGCCCGTCGCTGAGGTCGAATCGCTCGGGCGCAGGCATGCCTTCCAAGGCAAGCTGCTCGACGAGCTCTGAGATCGACTCGGTGGCTTTTAGCCGTTCACCGAAGGCGGACCTGTGCCCGGACAGGTCGATCGGCGCTCGTTCAAATGACTGGCATCCTGCCAGGGCCAAGGCCCAAACCGCCGAGCCAAGCATCGGCGCGGTATTCCGCGCGAAGCGCGGGCGTTTCCATCTTTCCATCTGTCGTGATAACTGTTCAAGTTCCTGATCCAAGCCGCGCGGGGGAGCCCTGCGCGGTTCGAGTAACGGAAGAAAACAGAAATCAGGTCGTCAGACGGACACTTGCCACGAGGGCCAGTCGGCGAGCCACTCCGCCGTCAACTGGCCGAGATTGAATCGACCTGCAGGCAATGGAAGGCTCGGAAATCGTGCCGCGAGCTTGTGGAATAGAAGCCTGAGGCACTCCCTCAGGAATCTCGACTGCGCCTTCGCCAGACGTGCGGGAGACGAGATCGACAAGGGACAACTCGATATCCGTGCAGCCGCACCCGTCCTCTTGCGAAATGGCGGGAATGGGGCCCAGCAAAAAACCATCATGCTGGCACACATTCTCGCAATGCTCGCTTTCGGTCGGCGCGTGATGGTGGCCACCGCCGAAGCACAGGACAAGCACATCCCCAGCCACACCATAAAGGGCGTGGACCGCTAAGGCCGCGGTTAGGAGGAAGGCGAGGAATCGAGAGGGCACGCACCCACCATATCGGTCGATTCCCGCGCCCGCAATAGAGTGCGCGGGTTGAGAGGTCATGCCAGGTCAAATCCTGAGGCCGTGACCTGTCCCCGCGGATCCGGTCCAATTCCGACCGGATTCCGCGCTGGAGCGAACAGGTTGACCGTCAAGTGCCGCCTCGTCCTTCGCCGTCTATGGAGTCGGCGGCGAGTGTGATGATCGCGGACTGAGCGTCGAACGATAGGAGTGGCCAGAGTGCCGCGAGGCCCAAGAATCGCAGTCCGTAGCTCCTGCATGCTGACCTGCATGCATCACACTCGGAAGAACGTAAGTCCTTTACAAGTAATATGATTGCGTCGCCTTGACTGCGGTTTCCTAACCGTTGCTTGTAGCGCAAGCACCCGCCGCACGCGAGGGCAATGCGCCAACAGGACGCAAAGCTCCGCCTCATCATGACCCAATCCACGATTCGCCCAGTCTGCCTCGAAAGGCACCGGTTCGAGGGGGTGACTGGCAGGGACTGCGGCGGACACGATGTGACTTGCGAGGAACAGAATTCCTGCATGCTTGCCTGCATGCGCGAGGCGCCCCTTCTCCCTGCAAACGCAATCGCTCGTTCGCGCAATCTCGATCGTAAACTACGACCCCAATCGCGCCCGTAGCTCAGCAGGATAGAGCAGTCGGTTCCTAACCGACAGGTCGCAGGTTCGAATCCTGCCGGGCGCACCAATTCGTGTTTCTCTGGAGGCGATCTCGACTGTTTGTCGTCCGCGAATGTAAAGGGATGAAATGCTGCTCGAAAGCAGCCGAAGTCTGTCTTCCATCGAGCTGGGTGAAATCAACTGGAGATGCTGTTCATGTTGCGCCTGGGTACTACTCTGAATCGACAGGCGAGGACTTTTCTGGGGCAGGGATCGGTGGCTATCTCGTAAAAGAAGAAGTCCAGTTCCGATTCTGGGATATTGGCAACGATCTTCCCCACGTGCACCCGGGGCAAGTTGTTCTCAAGACCGAAGGAGACAAGGCCTCGGCATTTGTGTTTGAGGACATCGGCGATCCAGCGCAGTCAGGCCTTCGATTTGCCAGGACGTTTAATGGACCTCCAGCAGAGACTCTCAAATTGCTAAGGCTGGAGGGGTTCACTGAGACTGCTATTCGAGTATTGGGGTCTAGAGATGGTCCCAAACTCGCAGGCGATGCACTGCTGTTGACCGGAATTGAGTGGGTGGACTGCGATGCCGCTCTCTTCATTGAAGCTGATGGCCGCAATACTCAGCTTTGGGTTCTGGGTTAGTCTATGATTGTGGAGCGTTTGAGATACAACTATAGCGAGGTGTAGAGGTCCTTCATTGTGAGACAGCTATCTCTGACAATCGTTTCAATTGGAGTTCTGTGTGGTGCAGTTCCGTCGGCGCAATGGGGGGCACATGGTGGAGCGTGGGAACCTCAGTTCCAGTATGCGCCATTGTCCGATCAGCATTCGATCGAGTCGAATAACGCTGCAATGGCAAGTGTTGGCGATTTGAATGGCGATCAGATTCCGGAGCTTGTCTTTGCCTCCGAGGGATACAACTCGAGCATCCCAGCACTCGTTTGTTTGAATGGTGAGTCCGGAGATCTTGAGTGGATCTTTGAGTACTACGCGTATTTCAGTTCTGACGCTCCGAGTATTTCCGGTTGCATTGTTGCTCTCGATGACCTCAATGGTGATGGTGTCCCGGAGGTCCTTTGCGGGGATCCGACTGCGACAACCGGAAACTCGTTTCAGATGAGAGGCGCGGTGTTCCTGCACTCAGGAATAGACGGCGCGCTGATCTGGCATGCGTCTGCAATGGACTGGGGCGATTCCATTGGAGTTGGCGCAGCGAAGACGGATGACCTGGATGGCGATGGAGTTTGCGACTTTTCAGTGTCTGTGCGAGGCGACTATGCGCAGACTTGGGATTCAGCCGTTCACGTTTTTTCCGGGAAGACGCAGGATCATCTTCGGACCTTTAGATTTGATGGTGGTGAGTCGCTTTCAAGCTTATCGCTTGGTTATGCGCCCCCAGGGGTGGACCTTGATCTCGATGGACTTGGCGACTTGCTCATTCCGGTTGGACAGACGTTTCATTGGGGGACCTCCGTAGTTTCGTCCGTCACTGGGCAGGCGCTAGCTTGGATTCCCGGAGAGATTGCAGACTACAACTCACAAAGTGTGGTGTCGTTTGTGCAAGATCTTGATGGCGACAGTATTCCGGAAATCGCACTTATGCGGCCGGATCAGTTGGGGTGTAGCTTGTTCTCGACCCAGACCGGGGCATTGATGTGGACACAGGAGTGGCTGAATGGTCCTGTGGCTACCTCCATGTGCACAGTCGCGGACATTGACGGCGACCAAATAGAGGATTTGGCAGTTGGGTCTCCTTTCTTGCCAGTGAAAGGTTTTGCGGGAAGTGGAAAAGTTCACTTTCTCAGTGGTGCGACAGGAGAGCGAATTCGTCGCTTGGACTGCGAGGTCACTGGTGATTTGAATAGCGATCGCTTCGGGGTCAACCTGCTTTGGGATAGCGCATCGGAGACTCTCTTCGTGCGCAGTGACTATGGATTCCTGGGCACTGAGAGTCGGCCGGTAGTTGGCCTCCAGTTTTTGCCATTTCTTGAGCTAAGCGACTGCGAATTGTCGGCGGCGAGCGGCGGTCACCTTGATGTGTGGATTGACTTCCCAGAGGAGTATCAATCGGTTCGGTACGCATTGCTCGCGTCACGGTTACCAGGCGAATCGACCGCACCAAGTGGAGTCGTAATTCCCTTGGGGATGAGCCGCTTGTTTCGAGATTCCGTTAACGACCAGCTTCCGCCTTGGTTCTCAGGCAGAACTGGAACCCTGAACCTGGCGGGCGATGCAACAGTCGATCTTGCCGTGCCAAGTGGGGCACTTAGTGTGTTGACGGGTTCGTCAATCTGGTTTGCCGCTGTTGCCGGCGATCGTAATGATGTGCAAGTTAGTTCGATCGCCCAAGAACTCTCGATTGTTCACTAGGCTGACTTTCTTGCGGGGGGCTCAAGCGATGTTCGTCTCACTGATTCGCGTGCATCGGATTCGAGGGGCCGTCTTCCGCAAGGGCTTGTATAGATGCAAGTCGATGTTTGGGCGAAGTTTGGCTATGCCACGGTAATAGGAGTGTGTCGCCAACTTGAAGATCTTCGCGGGAGCGTTAGCGGGTTGGCAAGGCAAGACGGTGACTCAAGCTGCCCGCCTCAAGTCCATTGCCTTCATGCAGAAGGCACGTGGCACGCCCCCCCCAAGAACTGGTCCAGGTTCGACGTGACACTTGGTAAACGGCAGGCCGAGTGGCTGGCGACTTAGGGGCGGTTTTCCTCAGCCATGGATGCTGCGGTTTTGATGATCTCGGCTTGAGCTTCAGCCGTGAGCCGAGGCCAGAGGTCTGTGAGTTTGGAGAAGTGCGGTCCAAGGCTCCTGCATGCTGTCCTGCATGCAGCACACGGCTGCTGCTCTAAGTCACTGTCAGTCAATCGAATTCCGTTCTCGTGCTCGCGGTTTCCTAAACCGTAGGTCAGAGGTTCGAATCCTCTCGGGGACGCCAGGCGCGTCCAAGTGAAGGCTGCGGCGCCGATTTGAGCAGCATGAAGTAGGCTGAGTGGGAATGATCCCCGGCGCCATCCTGCTCCTCGCCGCACAGATCCCAGGAGGGTCCTGGGTCGAGGAGAGTCTCGTTGAGGCGAGCCCGGGTGAAGACAACCTTGGCGGATTGCTCACGGTGGGCCCGGAGATTCCGGGTGAGAGGGGGGTTGTCCTGGGTGCGTGGCGAGATCGGTTTGCAGGGAGTCTCTATCAGAATGCGATCGGAGCCCGTTCAGCGGATACTCTCCGACCCATATGGAGTGTGCGCTTGTTCGGCCCCTACGACCCGGCGCCCTCCATCGCCGTGATCACGGATTTCAATCTGGATGGGATTGACGACGTCTTGGTCGGGCAAGATGAGCTCGATCAGGTGGTCGTTCTCGACGGCAATTCGGGATTGGTTCTCGCGACATTTACAGGCGATCAAAATTCGGAGTTTGGCTCCGAAGTCTGCGCGATCGAGGATGTCAACTGGGATGGCGTTTCGGATTGGGCGGTTTACGCACGCGATGAATGGGGCATCGGCGCCAGCGTTGCTGGCGTACTGCACCTTCACTCGGGCATCGATGGTTCACGTGTTCGCTCCTTGTATTCGACTTCCCAGTCGGAAGATACGGGGACGCAGTTCTCGTCCATCGGCGATTGGAATCTGGATGGAGTCGGCGATCTCGTGTGCTTGGATCGAGGGCGCCATACCTCGATGGGCGAAGCGATCAAGGTCATGAGTGGCTTGGACGGTTCGACCCTGCACGCATGGAAGGTCGAGCGCGCGACTCCATACGTCGTAGGCGATGTGACTGGGGATGGCTTGAGCGATGTCGTTGCAGGCGATGGCGCAGCAAACTCGTCGAGTGGAGTCGACCGCGCGGGGAGGTTGGCATTCTTGCCATCCGAGGCTGCGATCCCGGGGTGGACCGTCGAGGGGCAATCTGCGCGAGAAGCGTTGGGATCTTCGGTCACGGTTGTTCCAGACCTCGACTTTGATGGGCGACCAGATATCGCAACGAGCGGTGACTCGGCATGGGTCCAAGGGCAGCGCGAGGCGGGCAGGGTGCGCATCCTTAGCTCCGCATCGGGTGAGTCTCTACGGAGGATCCAACGTGATTCAGCCTATGCGCGGTTTGGGTCTGGATTGGTGGGGTTCGACTTCGGCGGAGTCGCGCGGATGGTCGTGGGCTCGCGCGGGTGGATTCCAGCCGGTGCGACGGGCGAGACGGGGAAGATCGAGGTACTTCGATTCGATCCCATGCTGGTGCTATCGGCAGAGTCTGTGAGCGCAAGTGCGGGTGGCTCGATTCAACTCTCGGCGAACCTTGGAGTTGAATCAGCCGGCGAGTACGCATTCCTTCTTGCGACAAGGCGTGGAGTCACGCGTAGCGAGTTTCTCGGAGTCTTCGTGCCGCTCGCTCAAGGTCCACTCTTCCGGCAGGGATACCGGTCGGGGTATGCACAGGTGACCCCTCAAGCGGGTGGGTTCCTGGACGCGAGCGGGTCGATCGATTTTCAGCTGACGCTACCTCCGAATAGCGGCCTTCTCGCTGGGCAGGTGCTTTCGGTTATTGCGTTTTGCAGTCCGCTTCCATTCCTTCCTGGCGACGGCAAGAGCAGCTACGCCGCCCAAGTTCACGTGATTCCCTAGTCGAGTCGCAAAGAGACAGCGCCAGTGCGAGGAGTGTGGCTCGACGAGTGGTTTCGAGCGCCCGCTAGATCGTTGCGCACGGTCGATACCTCCGTGTAGCGCATGCCTGCGTCGGATCGCTCTCCGGGCTGGTAGATATGCACCACTTCGAGTGGCCCTGATATCGAGGGCTACATCCAAGTCAAATGCGGCGACGCGACTAGGGCAGCACGTCGATGCGCCAAGCTACCGAGCTCAAGCTAGGCTGGGACTGTGTCGTCCCACAAATTGCAGCGAACCAGACTGAATTCCCAACCGCAGAACTGAGAGCGCCAGGAGGAACTCCGAGCAAGACTGTCCCACTCGCGCGTGCATCGAGTTGCCCTGTCCGATGGACAAACACATCTGGCAGCGAATTCCGAATCGATGCATGCAGCCATGCATCCATGGTCAGCGGAACCTTCACATCCCTCAGAAACACTGGCCCAGTGCCGGAGGCGGATACCCCAAGGGCGTAGAAACTGCCACCGTATTCAGTTGGAAACTCGAGATCGAACTGAATGAGCCCGCCAACCGATGCGGAAACTGACTCATCGCTTGCCACAAGAAATGGCATGAATTCCAAAGCGATCGCTGGACCAACCCCGGTGCTCGAACCCGGAATCACGCCGCCCTCGCGCACGAAGAGCAATTCCGAGGCATCATCGTAAAAAGCTGCTACTCCGAAATAGAGTTCATTCGGAAATCCGAGCACGCCGCTTCGCACTGCTCGCTGCCTCTTGCCATCCGCTCCACTCAGGAAATGCAGCTTGCCAGTTCCTTGGTAGTTCTGAATCTGCGCCTGGTGTGCTCCAACAGCCAAGTCTTGAACTCCGTCGCCGTCTTGGTCGGGAAGTCGGGCAATCGACCAGCCAGCACCGGATCCTTGAGCTAGTTCACGCCTCCAAATCTCGAAGCCAGTACCACCGGAGAAGCATGCGACCCCATCCGATGATCCGAGTGGCGAAACATAGTCCGGAATACCGTCACCGTCCAAATCGTCCAATACTGTGACATCGGCGAGGGGCGGCCCCTTGGAAACAAAACAGTCCACGGCCTCATAAACCGTCATGCCAGTCAGTGGGGAAATCAACTCCGCGCTGATTGCGCCCGTCCTGACCAGCAGATCTGGGGCTCCATCGAGGTCCGCATCGATCTTCTGATCCAAGCCCGACATGACACTGAACGTCCGAGTCTGGCCACTCGTAGGCTCAGTAATCGAGTTCATCAGAGTGAAGTCTCTTCCTGAAAAGATATGAATTACGCTTGCCCAAGAACCCTGTGTGTCTTCATTCGCGGAAACTGCGAACTCAGCAAATCCATCGCCATTTAGATCGCTCAATCCCGCTAGCCCTAGGCCCAGGTTATCTCCCATCAAATCCGGATCGTCAAACTTCCAAACGAGTGCGCCGGTTCGTCCGGAATGCACCGTGACAATCCCGCTATTCCTTTGAGATCCGCTTGCTGAGGCGTGACGGTCAGATGCAAGAATCTCACAGATGGAATCTCCATCTAAGTCTTGAATCGTGCAGATTGCCGTATTGGGCGTGCCTTGTATTCCAAGATCGAGAAGATACCCAAAGCTCCAAAGGCGCTGCCCAGTTGATCCCGACACGGCAATCAAGCCGCCGTCTGAGCCGTTTGCGCCGAGCGCGACAAACACAAAGTCCGCAACCATGTCGCCATCGATATCACCAATGGACATCATGGAGCTGTCATCCGCGTCCATTTGTGGATTCGCATAGGACGGCTCAAAGAAGTACTTCGCCGTCCATTCACCGCCGACATCCTGTTGCGATTGGGCGGTCAAGGCTGGAGCGCAAACGGCACCGGCGGCAATGGTCGCCAGGCATGCAATAGATCTGAAGATGCGCCTATTCTCCGTTCGAAGAATCCAACTCAAGAGCACCTGCAATGACTGCCGCCCAGCGCGTCCATGTGGGCAGTGCCGGAAACGCCAGAGAGCGGGCCCGCGCCGATAGGAGGGAAAAGCCACGTTCTTTGAGCTTATCATTTGAACGTGACCTGTAGATCCGAGGTTTGAAGCCACTCGGGGGCGCTAGGCGGTTCTTCAAAGGCGTGCCCCACTCGGATCGCTTGCATTAAGGTGGGGGAGTCGAGAGTCGATTTCATCCCCCCTGCAAGCCATGTCCCCTCGCATCTTCGCGTCCGCCGCTCTTCTCCTGCTCAGCCATAGCGCGCCGATCGCGGCGCAGGAGCCGCTGAGGGTCAGCCCGCAAGGGCTCTTCCCGGCGCCGTCGACGCTGAATCATCAGAACGCGCATGGCTGGACCTTGGAAGTCACTCCCGTCGCCGCAGATCTGACCTACATCGAGTCGGATCTTCGTTTGACCTCCCCGGACGGTCAGGTGCGGTTGCTGTCGGGCGTGGCGGGGACTGGCTTCCTGGTCTCAAGGCTTGGGCAGGTGATCGCCACGGAGGCGACCCATTCCGAAGCGGTGCCGGTCCGCGTGCGCGTGCTCAGCCCGGAGGGGCAGCTGCAGCTGGAGCGGAAGATCCTGGGGCTGACCGACCCCGCGCTTTCGAGTGACGGCGACCAGCTGGTGCTCCGCACCCGCGAGCACACCGCGGTGCTCGATCTCGAAAGCCTGAGCACGACGCGGTACCCGCGCTACGCCGAGTATGCGGTGGCTTCGGATGGGACGCTCGCAGGGCTGGTCATCGACTCGAGCGAGCTGCGTCTGCATCGAGCGGATGGCCCCGTCATCAGCGTCGTCTTGCCCGAAGCCGCGCGGCGACTCGCCTTCGCTCCAGACGGAACGCTCTACGCCCTGACTGCGCAGACTCTGCACCGCATCAAGCCTAGCTCGGGCGAGCTCACCACCCTCTTCTCGCTGCGTGAGAACGGCGAGTTCCGGGATCTGCGCGTGCACCGCGGCATCCTGCATGTGGGGGCGCGCCTCGCGCAGGGCGGGGGCTTCGCCGGCCACCAGGTGGTCATCAACGCGCAGGGACAGATGCTGCACCAGTCGCAGAGCTCGGTCGCGGTGCCGCCGCCGAGTCACTTCGCGAACTGGCAGGCCCGCGATCTGTTGCCCTGGCCGCTCGCGCCGAACAGCCAGCACCCGATCGGCAACACTTACGGCGAATACCAGAACTATGGTGGCTCGCCCTATCTGCACCCGGGCATCGATGTGCTGGGCAGCCCGGATCAGCCGGTCTACGCGGTCGCCGATGGCGTGGTCAAGGCGGTGCTGACGACCAGCGGCCAGTACCACTGGCGGGTCGCGATCGGGGGGCCGGGAAGCGGCACGACCCAAGGGCACCTGTACGCGCACCTGCGACAGTCCTCGATTGCCGTCAACGTAGGGGACACGGTCGTCGCGGGGCAATACCTCGGCGATCTGGTGCCCTGGCCGACCTCCAACTTCACCCACGTGCATTTCAACAGCCTGGAGGACCGCGGCAATCAGTGGTTCGGTGATTGGCTCGTGCCCAATAACGTCCACGAGGACCTCGAGCACGTCCACGAGAGCTCCGCGCCGGTGTTCGAGAACGCGCGCGGCAACGGCCTGTTCGCCTTCTGTCGCAACGAGACCTCGAACTACCTCAACCCGAACTCCCTGAATGGCAAGGTCGACATCATCGCCCACGTCGGGGACCGGCTGAACTCCTCCTGGACCTGCAGCGTGCAGACCCTGCGTTATTCAATCTATCCGGCGGGCAACCCGGGGGCTCCGGTGGTGGACAACAAGCTGTCCGTTCACTTCGACATGGCGCTCGATACTTACGGCAGCGGCACGATCGACGGCTTCCTCGTCGACCTGCTGTACAAGGAAGACTCGACCTGCAACACCGACGGCGACTACAACAGCCGCGAGTTCTTCCACATCCTGACGAACTCGAACGGCGACCGAATCTACGACGCGGCCGACCAGAACGAGGCCTGGGATACCAATGCCGTTCCTAACGGGGACTACGTCATCGAAGCGGTCGCGATCGACGCCGCGGGCAATCGATCGACCGCCAGCATGACGGTCACGGTGAGCAACTAGTCCACCAGGGGCCTCTCACCCGCCAGCGAGAGAAGGCGGTCGCCCTGCGCTACCATCGGCGGCGCCCCTTCGTGGTGCGCTGTCCTCTTGCCACCCATCGACCCTCCCCGCCGATTCGGCGCCGTGCTGCGGCGTCTGGGACCGGGGCTGATCGTGGCCGGTTCGATCGTGGGTTCAGGCGAACTCATCGCCACGACCAAAGTGGGAGCGCAGTCGGGCTTCGTGCTGCTGTGGCTGATCGTGCTGGGCTGCCTGGTGAAGGTGTTCACGCAGGTCGAGCTGGGGCGCGCGGCGGTCGTGTCCGGGCGGACCGCGCTCGGCGCGCTCGACGACCTGCCCGGCCCGCGCTGGCGCGTCGGCTGGGGGGTGTGGATGTGGGTCGCCATGACCCTGCTGACGGTCGCCCAGCTCGGCGGGATCGTCGGCGGCGTCGGCCAGGCGCTGGCGGTGGCTTGGTCGTGGACCGACGACGGCCGCGCCCTGCAGGAGGTGAACGGCGAGTGGGTGCGGCTGCAGGTTCAGGCAGCGCTGGGCACTTTGCCTGCCGAGCTGTCCACCATGGACGCGTTCCTCGCGCGGCTGACCGATCTGCGGCAGCAGGCGGACGCGCTCTCCAGCGCTCCCGACGCCGCGCTCTGGGCGGCCGTGCTGGCCTTCCCGACGGCAATCATCCTGGTGGTCGGGCGCTTCACGCTGATTCAGCTGGTGGCGACGGCGCTGGTGGTCTCCTTCACTATCGTCACGGTCGCGACTGTGGTGCTGCTGCAGCTCCAGCCAGACTGGGCGATTCGCTCGGAAGAGCTGATCTCGGGGCTGCGCTTTCAGCTGCCGAGCGGGGCAGACGGCGGCTCGGGCTCCCTCGCCACCGCGCTCGCTGCCTTCGGCATCATCGGAGTCGGCGCGGCGGAGCTCGTGATGTACCCGTACTGGTGCCTCGAGAAGGGCTACGCCAAGTTCGCAGGCCGGCAGGAAGCCAGCGAAGCCTGGCGCGCGCGCGCACGCGGCTGGATGCGCGTGCTGCAGGTCGACGCCTGGCTGTCCGCCGCGGTCTACACCTTCTCGACCGTGGCCTTCTATCTGCTCGGCGCCGCCGTGCTCGGGCGCGTCGGCCTCGACCCGGAGAAGGAGCTGATGGTGCGCACGCTGTCCGAGATGTACGCGCCGGTCTTCGGCGAGTGGGCGACGCCGATGTTCCTGGCGGCGGCCTTCTGCGTGCTCTACTCGACCTTCTTCGTCGGCATCGCCGGCATGGCGCGGGTCGCCGCCGACTGCGTCACCCGGCTGGTGGGGGCGAGCGGCGAACACGCTGAGACCCTGCGCCTGCGCTGGACACGGATCTTCTGCGGCCTGCTGCCGATCCTCTGCCTGCTGGTCTTCGTCTTTGTCCAGGCCCCCGCGCGCCTCGTCCTGGCCGGCGGGGTCGCTCAGGCGCTGATGCTGCCAGCCCTCGGCGCCGCCGCGCTGTGGGCGCGCCACCGCCGCACCGACCCGGCCCTGGCACCCGGTCGACTCTGGGACGCGCTGCTCTGGCTGTCCTGTGCCGCCTTTGTGGTGGTCGCCGGCTGGTCGCTCGTGACCTTGCTCGGCTAGGCCGAGGTGGCCTTCTCTGAGTAAGCGAGCACGAACAGCCAGGGAACCCACATGCAGACCGAGACCTTCTGGACGACAGGCAGGAAGCCGCCCGACAGCTCGCCGTAGTACATCGACGCGTTGGCCAGGACGAGCGCCAACGTGAGCGCGCCGAACGCGAGCGATCGAAGCCTGCGCTCCAGGAACAAGCCGTGCAGAATCGCCAGCATCGCGACCAGGAAGAAGGCCAGCGCCACTAGCACCAGCGCATCGTGCATGGGCGTGGTAACCAGCGCGGCGTAGACCATCGAGCCGATACCGGCGATCTGGGTCGCCTTGAAATGGGCGCGACTCGGGGCGCGTTGGGCGACCAGGGCGAAGATCACGGCCATGCTGGCGCAGAACAGGATCACGCCGGCGCTGGCCAGCCAACGAGCCGAGTTGACCTCGCCGTTCTCCGCAGTGGGCTGGAACAGGCTCGAAATCGACTGATTCAGCCAGTCGTAACCCCCTGGGTAAGCCTGAGATGCGACCACGATGAGCAGCGTGGCCAGTGCGGCACCCAGGAGAGGGGCAAGGCGCAGGGGAGTCATGCGATGCGAAGGCTACGCTTAGCGTGGGGCAGTGCGCAATCCCGTGCCTGCCCGACGCAAAAAAGAGTCTGGACTGAGTCCAGAATCAGATTAGAACCAGGGGCATGGACTTCGATCCGGCCCTCCTTCTGCGCGAACACGGCGTGCAGGTGACCGCCCAGCGCCTCGCGGTGCTTCGCGCGGTCCATGTGCGTCCGCACTGCACCGCGGACCAGGTGGCGGAGGACGTGCGCGCCGAGATCGGCTCGATCTCGCGCCAGGCGGTCTACGACGCCCTC
>MDTD01081919.1_pt1 | contig 23854 bp, 23 predicted proteins | sample 811221 | NCBI WGS metagenome assembly MDTD01 (sample SAMN05326646, study PRJNA326480) | marine metagenome | isolation source: seawater | place: Pacific Ocean: South West | collected 2011 | reverse complement strand
CAGGATGTGATTTGTCCGAAGGACAAAGACTTGTGAGCCCATGGATGGGCGTGTGGGATTGCAGGCATTTTTAAAATTGGAGAGAGACAGGCTTCCAGTAAAACAGACCTCCAGCAAGCTGGATGCGTTTTGCCAACAGGGCAAATACTGGAAGAGTTCATGGAAGAACGTGTTTTCTTGATGAGACATTTGAGTTCCGAAAATCTAATCGAGCACACCTTCTCTTATCGAACTCCTAATCCAAGATCGAAACTCCATACTTCCAGACCCGCCCGTCCATGGACTCACAATCATTTTCCCTTCAGGAAAAACGCATCCAGCTTGATTGAGGTCTGTCCTTATGGAATTTCGATCTTAGAAAGGGAGTTCATATGAAAATCTTTTTTCCAATTAAAAGCTTTACAGAAAAGGACCACCAGTAGGCAGGATGCGTTTATATATGTAGAGTAGTTTTTCGATTTCAGTGATTTCCTCGAGTAAACCTCAAGAAAACAGGACGTGATTTTTCTGAAAGAAAAATTCTTGTGAGCCCATGGAGGGGCGTGTTTACTTGAGGAGATCACTGAACTTGAAATACCAGCTGTAGATATAGAAGGAGTGTGTCCGGTTCTATGAAATAGGGATTTGGGAATAAAATCTTATGCGCGGGAGCAAAAATGCACCCGCCTCTTTCGACAAGTCCTCGCGTTCTACTTGTACAAGCTCTTCGCAGAGATCTTCTCGAGCTTGCCGAACATCTCCAAACCAACTTCTCCCCCAGGAGGGCCGGTAACTACAACAGTCACCTTGTCCGGATGGAAATGCTTGCTCATAATGGCGTTCAACTCTTTGTGATCAATTTTAGAAACATTGTTCATGTAATCCTTCAAATAGTCTGGATCGATGCCATACCGATAAAGAATCAACAACTGCCGGGCCAAATCATCACTGGTCTCAATGATCTGGGGAAAGCTGCCCTTTAAATAAGCCACAGCATCTTTCACCTCAGACTCTGACACCCCTTTAGAAAAATCCGAATACACCTTCAAAGTTTCTCGAATCATTTCTGAAATCTTATCCGGACGGGTGAATGTGGAAATCACAAAAGGCCCGGGCACTTCCCTGGAATCAAAGTAAGAATAGATCGAATAGGTCAACCCTCTCTTCGCTCGAATCTCTGTGAACAATCTCCCAATAAACCCAGCTCCCAAAATGGTGTTGGCCACTCGAAGCTTTAAGTAATCTGGATCCTTGCGGGAAATTCCCAAATGTCCAAACCGCACTTCCGCCTGCTTCAATCCAGGCTTTTCAATGTAAATCACTCTGCGCCCGGGCTCCGTGGGTTCTGGCAACTTCCCAATGGCTGTTTTTGACCGCGCCCAGGTGGAATAGAGTTTTCGAATTTGACTCTTTTCCGCATCTCCAAACTTTCCAACCACGGCCAGCACGGCATGATCGGGATGATAGGCTCGGCCATAAAAATCCATCAAATCAGAGCGCTTCATCCCTTTCAAAGAAGAGAGACTCCCAGAGCTCAATTTGGAATAGGGATGATTTTTATAAATTTCCTTTTCCAAGGCCACGGAAGCAACCACACTGGGTTTATCAAAACCCCGCTGAACTTGAGCCTCGGTCAAAGCAACCTGTCTTTTCACTTCAGAATCTTTGAACTCCGCATGCATCAAAAGATCAAACATCTCATTGATGGCTTTTTCGCTGTGAACAGACAGCCCGCTGATTCCCACTGTGGTAAAGTCCTCATCCACACTGGCTCCAAAGGAAAGACCCAAAAACTCCAGGTCCTCTGCAATTTGAGTGGCCGATCGCTCTTTCGTCCCCTTATCTAGCAAAGACGCCACCAAACTGGCTTCGCCCTCTTTGCCATCACGGTCCCAAGCACTTCCTACCGGAATCATCAGGTTCATAGAAAAGTAAGGAATCTTTCCATCCTCAATCCACAAAATCTTCAACCCATTGTCCAAATCTTCCACCTGGTGAGCCATGGGAGAAAAACTCTGCTTTTGAAAGCTTTGACAACCGGAAAGCAAAGCCAACAAAAAGGAAAGAACAAAAAATCTTCTGAGAAAGGTAAATTGAAAAAGTGTCATGTTCATCCCCTACTTTGGTTTCACAATCACGATGTTTTGTTGATAGGAATTCAAAAATTTTTTTGCGACCTTTTGAATGTCTTCTTTGGTCACGGCCAGATACTTTTCCAAATCGGTAAAGAGCCGGGTGTAATCATTGAAAACAATCTCGTTAAAAGCCAAGGCTCTCGCCCGACCACTGATGGATTTTAAAGATCCCACCTGTTGGGTCAAAATCTGATTTTTTACTTTTTCAAGTTCACGATCGGTCACTCCATTTTTTTGAATGCGGTAAATGGCTTTTTGAATCAGGCTTGTAACTTTAGAGGTCGAAGTTCCATTCTTCAAAGACGCTACAAACAACAGCCGGCCTGCCAAAAGTTGACCATAGTAAAAAGAGCCTACAGAAGTCGCCATTTGTCCCTTGTAAACCAATTCTTGGTGGAGACGGCTAGAGTCACCATCTCCAAGGATCGATCCCAAAAGTTCCAAAGCATAGGATTCCTTATCCAACAAGCTGACGGTGTGATAGGCCATCGTCAAGATCGGTCCCTGCACCTTCCACGAAATGGTTTTTGAACGGCGCTTTCTCTGGGGAACTTCTGGCTTATATTCAGGGCGTTTAAGTTCTTGTGCCGCAAAATTTCCATAGGCTTTTTCAATCCATTTTTTGGCGTCGGCAGTTTTAAAATCACCGGCCACCACAATCACCGCATTGTTGGGAGCATAAAACTCATTGTAAAAGTTTTGAAAGTCCGCAACAGAAGCGCTGTTCAGATCTTTCATCGATCCAATGGTGGGCCAGCGATAGGGAAGATTTTTGTACATCAACTCCGGCAGAATCACCCACTGAAAGGCTTCAGGAGAATTTTCATAACGAGATCTTCGCTCTTCTTTAACCACTTCCCGCTCGGGATTGATGGTCGAAGGATTGATGGTCAAATTTCTCATTCGATCCGCTTCCACACGAATCAAATACTCCAATTCAGAGCTCGGAGCCTCGATGTAATAATTTGTGTAATCCATTGTGGTCGAAGCATTGAAATTTGCTCCTTTTGAATTCAATACCCGACTGAAAGTTTCCTCGGGAAAGTTTTTGCTTCCACGAAACATCAAGTGTTCAAAAAAGTGAGCCAATCCGGTCTTGCCAACCACTTCATCTTTAGACCCCACACGAAACCACTGTTGGTAATTGACCAACGGAACGGAATGATCTTCATGAAACAACACCGTCAATCCGTTGGGAAGAGTCCACTTCTCGACGTTCAAATTGACTTGAACCTGATCCGAGGGAGGAGAGCCCCATGCAGATGCACTTAAAATTGAAAACAGAATGAGCGAGAGAAATTTGGACATTCAGAACCTCCCAGGATGTGAGACTTTCTATTGTCTCTATGGGAGGTTGGATCGGTCAATCCAGACTCTTAAAAAACTACTGAACCACAAAGTCAGAGAAGTAAACGTTCTTCACAACTCCAGATTTGAGAAAGCCATTCAACTCGGCAGCAATTTGTGATTTCAACTGAAGCTTTCCTTGAACGGACTCGACATCCGCATAGGTTTTTGCGTTGATCACGCGCACAATCGCATCACGAGCCTGTGGACCTAGGCCCACCACTTCTTCAAAACCTTCTTCATCGAGCATTTCTAAACTGACTTCCATACGAATCAACCGACGAGGGACGCCATCCAGGTTGGTGTTGAACTGCTTCAAACTGAAAAGAACCGGCTCATCACGGAGAGTCTCTTCAAACTTCTCCATCTCTTTTTGCGCCTCTTCTTCTCGAAGGACGGCCGCATGATGCCCTAGAGTGGAACTGTAAACCAAAAAGCATCCCAGCCCCAAGCCCACCAAATTGATACCAATAAAGGCGAAGCCCAAGATCTTGCCAAAATCTCTTTTTTTACCTGAACCTTCGGCTTGTGCCTCAGCCATGGACGACCTCCTGATCCTTTAAAGACTTATCGGACGTTTGACCGGGTCCTAAAGTCCTGTGTTAGACTGGATAAAACTTCGACGCTTTTAGAAACTTTTAAGAGGGAGATTTGATTCGGAATGCAGCTCTTCCGATAAAATCCATAGATGATGCAAGATCCAATTTCTTCTAAAATTTGTTGGCGAAAGTTGATACAGATTTTCTGTGCATGGACACTTTTCTGCGCCCCTGTTTTAAGCGCTGCAAAAACAGTCCACCAGAAAATTAAAGATCCAACGGTTCAGACTCCCCCTCTCGGAAAAATCCCTCGGGTGATAGCTGAGCTTTCACCGCAAACCAAATTCGCATTTGTGGTGGACAAAGCTTTAAGAACTTTAAGCCTATGGAAGAATGCTCAGGTGCCCTCATTGTTTGCGGCCTACCCCACAGACATGGGCCGGAAACCTGGCAACAAACTGTACCGTGGAGATTACAAAACTCCAGAAGGAATCTACTTCTTCCAAGAGACCTTCACTCAGCCCTATTTGGATTTTAGCCTTTACGGTCGGCGGGCCTTTACCATGAACTACCCCAACTATTTTGACCTGTTACAAAATAAAACGGGAAGTGGAATTTGGTTGCACGCCATTCCTGACACACAAAGCTTGAATCGTGGATCCAAAGGATGTGTGGTGGTTCGAAACAATGTGATTGAAAAATTGAAAAAATACATTCAACTGAAGAACACACCCATCGTCGTTCAAGACAAGGTGGATTACATTCCTCCAAAAGAATGGAGTCAGCAGAATCACTCTTTGAATCAGTGGCTTGCGGAGTGGAAGAAGGCCTGGGAAAGCAAAAATTTGGAAGAATACATTTCCTACTATTCTGAAGATTTTAAATCCCTGGGAATGAATAAGACAAAGTGGAAAAAGTATAAGGATGAGTTGAATTCAAAATACAAATTTATTCGAGTGGAGCTTGAGAACACTGATATTTTAAAACACAACGATCAGTACATCTTTCGGTTTCAGCAGAAGTACCAGTCCGATGAAAACCAGGATTTCGGAGAAAAATACCTTTACGTGAAGTCTGTCGATGGAAAGCTAAAGATCCTCAGTGAACAATGGCGCGCCCTGCCTTCTGCGAAGTCCACATCGGAAAAAACTCCCACCGTCCTAGCCTCTGGCCGCAAAAAAGACGACCCGAGCTAAGTTCAATTCCAATATTTGGGGCCGGATTTGTCGTCTTCTTTTTCATTGTTGACGACCAAACGCAAGCGGCGCTTTTGATCGGACACAGACTTCTTGAATCCCTTTAAACGCCAGCTGGTCCAATATTTTAAGACCAAAAATCCAGAGGCAATCCCACCTAAGTGAGCCAAGTTTGCCACGCCACTGGAAAAACCTGAATCCAACAATGTCACAAGTTCCACCACGCCAATGATCAAAACAAAGAACTTAGCCTTCATGGGGAACATCATCATGAAGTAAATGACTCGTTCTCCAAATAAAATTCCATACGCCAAGAGCAAACCGTAAGCCGCACCGGACGCTCCCACCACCGGAGCCATCAAAGGCAGAGGATCCCCTGTGATAAAGGAATAAATAAAAACAAAAATCAGATATATAAGGGCGGCACCAATTCCAGAAATCAAATAATAAGAAAGAAAAAACTTCTGTCCCCATTTCATCTCTAGCTCGGAGCCAAACCACCACAAAATGAGCATGTTAAATAAGATGTGAAACACGCTGCCCGAGTGGACAAACATATAAGTGAAGGGCTGCCAAAACCAAAAATTAAATAAAAACCGATCCGGCACCAAGCCGAAGGTCTGAAACAAAAAGGAGTTTTTAAGAAAAATTCCCTGCAAAATAAGGACGCCCACCACCCAAATGACAACATTTGTGATAACGAGGGCTTTTACGGTCTTGGTGAATGGGGCTACTGTGGGCTGCATAAACTTTAAGAACTCCCAACTTGGTCTTGCTTTTCGCTCAACTCTAACAAAATTCCACCGGTGGATCGCGGATGAACGAAGACCACCAAACAATTATGAGCCCCAATGCGAGGTTCGTCATTAATCAACTGGACCCCTTTGGACTTTAGGCTTTCTACAACACCACGAATTCCCTTCACCCTCAGACAAACGTGGTGAATTCCTGGTCCTTTTTTTTGAATGAATTTCGCCACCGGCGAATCTTCAGACATGGGCTCCAAAAGTTCAATGGAACAGGAGTTGGCCAAATTCAAAAATCCCACACGGACTTTCTCCGAAGGAACTTCTTCAATGTCCATTTTTGTAAATCCAAGAGACTGATAAAATTTAAACCCCTCTTGGAGATTCGAAACCGCAACACCCAAGTGATCCAAAGCAAAAGGAATGTCTCCCATCACTTGATTTACTTGCTCTCCCATTTTTTCAACTCCTCTTTAAAGGCTGGACGAAGACGCTCATAGGTTTGTTTCAAGGTTTCCGGCAAAGCTCGAGTTTGCGCAATCAAAGGAAAGAAATTGGTGTCCCCCAACCAACGAGGAACAATGTGCCAATGAATGTGATCGGGAATACCTGCACCGGCAACAGCCCCATGGTTCATCCCCATATTGAGGCCCTTGCACTGATACACTTCATGGAGAATGCGCATGGAACTTTGAGTCCACTTGGTAATTTCCATCAGTTCCTCTTCACCCAGCTCCCAAATCTCCCCAATGTGCTTTCGAGGAAGAACCAAAAGATGTCCTGAGTTGTAAGGATACTTGTTCAGAATCACCATTGCGTGCTGGGTCTTTGCCAACACCAAAGAGTCAAAAGACAATCGCTTCTTTTCGGCCGAACAAAAAACACAGGTTTTGGGACGCGCCAATTTTCGAACATAGCGGTAGCGGTCCGGTCTTTCGAAAAAATCTCGCTCTAGAGGCCAAACCTCCTCGAGCACCTTTTCAACTTTTGTCTTTTCCTGAAAGGATGCCGAAGTCTTCGGTTTTCCCTTTTTTAAAACTTTTGCTTTCTTTGCCAAGCCCGATCTCCTATTTGGAATATCCTAAAAATCCAGGAAAGATAAAAAGAGGCTTTCCTCTCAACTGAGTTTGGAAAATTTCTTTAAATGTGGATTCAAAAGGCATGGAATCATCCTGCTCGAAAAGTCTTTCCATAAAGGACATGGGCTTTTTAGGCTCGAAAATTTTCGGGTCTTTTCCAAGTCCCACTTTTTCTCCCAAAGCTTGGCGGGCATCTTCCCAAGTTCCAACCTCATCTGCAAAGCCAAGCTCCACAGCCTTCGCTCCGCTCATCACACGGCCGTCCGCATTCGCATCCAACACGTCATCACGCATTTTGCGCCCTTCTCTCACCGCCTGTTTAAACTGTGAAAGCACTTCGTCCAATTGAGACTGAAGATACACCTTCTCGTCCGGCTTCATGGGCCGATATTCCGCTCCGGTGTCTTTGAACTTTCCTGTGGTCAGAGCAAAACGCTCCACCTTCGCCCAATCATAAAGCTTCTCTAAGTTCACAAACTCCATGATCACACCAATGGATCCCATCAAGCACCCCGGAGTGGTAAAGATGCGGTCACTGCCAACGGCGGCATAATAGGCGCCACTGGCTGCAACGGACCGACAGTAAACGTAAACGGGCTTTCCAAATTCCTCCCGTGTGCGCTTGATCTCTGCGTAAATTTCTTGGCTGGGACCCACAACTCCGCCGGGTGAGTTCAAGGTGATCAAAATTCCTTTGATTTGATCTTTTTTGCGATACTTCGCCAAGTTGTCGATAAACTCTTTGCCATCAATGATCACTCCATCGAGCTCCATTGAGAGAATGGAGGGTTCTGTTAAAAACGATTTCTGGCTGGGTCCAACCGCATTGAAAGTTCCGGCCACCATCATGGACACGCCAATCAAAATGACTAAAAAAATCAGAAGTTTCACCAGTTGGGTCAAAGTTTTGAGCATGGAGTTTCTCCTAAAGAAAAAGGCCCGAAAATCGGGCCTTTCAAGTATAGGACGAGAATTTTAAAATTCAACTCTGTACAGAGCGTCGGTCTAAGAACCTTCTTCTGTGTTGGATTCTTGAGAAGCCTTTTTGAACTCTTCTCCGAACAAGTCACCAAGACTGGTCTTAGAAGTGGCTGTGGCTTTCTTCACGTAGTCTTCCACATCCGCTTTTTGTTCGCGAAGTTTCACAAGTTTCGCACTCAATCCAATTTTTCGAGAGTCTTGATCAATCGTGATCACTTCTGCTCGGATGGTGTCGCCCACTTTTACAACCTCTTCAGGATTATCCACACGCTTCACAGAAAGCTCAGAAATGTGGATCAAACCTTCGATGTCGCTCTCAAGCTCAACGAAAACTCCAAAATCAGTGGTCTTAGTGACTTTCACATCATACTGAGATCCGATTTTGTATTTGTTCTCGATGTTTGCCCAAGGATCTGCTTCAAGTTGCTTGATACCCAAGCTTACGCGCTCATTCTCGATGTCCACACCAAGAACAACGGCTCGTACTTTGTCACCTTTTTGGAACATTTCAGAAGGATGGTTGATTCTTTTGGTCCAAGAGAAGTCAGAAATGTGAACCATTCCGTCAATTCCCTCGTCCACACCAATGAACACACCAAAGTCAGTGATGGATTTCACTTCGCCTTCGATGATGGTTCCTGGAGGATAAGTGTCTTTCATTTCAACCCATGGGTTCACTTCAAGCTGTTTCATACCCAAGGAGATGCGACGGTTTTCGGTGTCCACTTCAAGAACTTGAACATCCACAACGTCATCCACTTTCACGATTTGTGAAGGATGTTTTACACGTTTTGTCCAGCTCATCTCTGATACGTGGATCAAACCTTCAACGCCATCGGCAAGCTCAACAAAAGCTCCGTAGTCGGCAAGGCTAACAATTTTCCCTTGAGTTTTAAGACCCACAGGAAACTTCTCAACCACTTTTTGCCAAGGATCGTCTTCAAGCTGCTTCATTCCCAAGCTGACACGCTCTTTTTCGTTGTCGAACTTAAGAACCACAACTTCAACTTCATCACCCACATTAAGAATTTCTGAAGGATGCTTCACGCGGCCCCAGCTCATATCTGTAATGTGAAGAAGTCCGTCCATTCCACCCAAATCGATGAAAGCTCCGTAGTCGGTCACGTTTTTCACAAGACCTTTTACGCGAGATCCTTCTTTCATTGCATCCAAAGTTTGTGAACGAAGAGACTCGCGCTCTTCTTCAAGAAGGGCACGTCGAGAAAGAACAATGTTTCCGCGCTTCTTGTTGAACTTGATCACTTTGAATTTGAAAGTCTTGCCAATGTAAGCATCGATGTTGCGAACCGGACGAAGATCAATTTGGCTTCCAGGAAGGAAAGCTTTCACTCCGATATCTACGCTCAATCCACCTTTTACTTTTGCAATGACAGTTCCCTCGATCACTTCTTGGCTTTCTGCCGCACGAGAAATGTCTGTCCATGCACGAGCCATGTCTGCTTTGTCTTTTGACAACACAACCATGCCGTTTTCGTTTTCGATGCGATCGATGTAGACTTCCACTTCAGATCCCAATTTGATGTCACGTTGTCCATCAACCACTCGGAATTCAGAAATAGGAATCAAACCTTCACTTTTATAATTGATATCTACCAGGACGTAGTCTTCTTGAACTTCAACCACTTTTCCTTTGACGATGTCTCCAACCTTAAAGTCTCTTTCATCCAAAGACTTTTCAAAAAGATCGGCAAAAGATTCGCCATTTTTATAAGATGATTTACTGAAGATCCCAGGGTTCTGGGGGACTTCGTTGTCAGCAGCGTCCAACTGAGCAAGGACTTTTTCCCTCTCAATCTGGGCTTTCGATTTTCCTTTATCGCTGCCGGTTGACGTTTTGTTCAATAGAGCCTCCTCTGGATCAAAAGCATATTGGGCCCGCGTTCAAGCAGAGGAGATGAAAAGCCCGCTTAAGTCCTTATAAATTTTCAAAATTTCTCGCTCTGAAAATAAAAACGCGAACCTCTGTTTATAGATGTTAGATGCTCAAAGTCAAATTCTAATTCAGAGCCTTGAGAGACCATTGATAGACGGTATCGATGACCTCATCCAAGGTCATATCCGTCGTATCAAGAACCTCAGCTCCCTCAGGGATGGTCAGCGGAGCCGTCGTGCGGGTGCTGTCCTGAGAATCCCTCTGAACTTGAGATTGCTTGGTTTTTTCTGGATCCAATCCTTGCTCTAGGGCTCTTCTTTTCGCTCTGAGCTCAGGATTGGCTGTGAGATAGACTTTCAGGGCCGCCTGAGGAAACACCACGGAACCACAGTCCCGGCCTTCGGCAACCAAACCGCGGGGGCAATTTTGCGGCAAAACCCGCTGAGCGTCCAAAAGGGCTTGGCGGACCTGATTCAATTGACTGATTTGACTGGCTTTTTCCCCAACCTTCTCGGCAAAAATCTCATCGGAGACGTCTTTGTCCTTATAAAACACCAAAGTGCGCTCGGGGTTCATTTCCACCCGCCACAAATTGGATGCCGCCAATTGAACCAAGGCGGCCTCGTCATTGGAGGCAATGCCCTCTTGTTCTGCGGCATAGGCCAATCCACGATAAAAAGCTCCTGTGGAAACCCAGTTCCAATCCAATTTTTTTGCCAAACCACGGCTCACCGTGGACTTTCCCGATGCTGAGGGTCCATCAATTGTAATCACAGGCTCTTCCAACTTTCGCATTTCTGTTCACTTTTTGTGCGGTTCAAAATCAATTTCTTAAAACACTCAGAACTTCTGTCAGGGCTTTCATTGCCACTTCATTTTCGTCATGAAGCCCCACACTCCAACGCAAATAGGTGGGCAAACCATAATTGGTCACTGGCCGCAAAATCACTCCACGTTTGAGCAATTCCTTAAAGACCACATCGCCCTCAAATCCCGCGTCGAACAATACAAAGTTCGCTTGAGTTGGAAGAAACCGCAAGCCTTGTCGCTTCAGGTAAGACTCAATTTGCTCGACCCCACTCCACGTGATCACCTGCACCCGTTTCAAATGGTCTTTGTCACCTAAAGCAGCAATCACAGCGGCCTGAGCAATGGAGTTGACGTTGAAAGGATTTCTCACCCGATTGATCAAATCGGTCACAGATTCGGGGGCCACAAGGACTCCCACACGAAGACCGGCCAAACCAAAAACTTTGCTCATGGTTCTTAAAACCACCACATTGTCATAGGTGTTCATTTGCTCAATGCCGTCTGGATAGTTGTCGGCTCGAACAAACTCGCGGTAGGCCTCATCCAAAACCACCAAAACATCTCTTTCCGCCGCGGTTTTCATAAATTCTTTAAATTCCGTGGTAGAAAAGTACTCTCCGGTGGGATTGTTCGGATTGGGCAAAAAGATCAAACGGATTTTGTCATTGCTTTCAAGCGTTGTAGCCATGGCGGCAAGATCAAATTTCATTTGAGCACGAGTGGGAATCTCGATGACATCCACACTGGAAGCTTGGGCTGAAATTTTGTAAGCGATAAATGAATATTCAGAAATCATAATGGCATCGCCCGGACGGCAATACACTTTTAAAAGCAAATCTATCAATTCATTGGAGCCATTTCCAAAAACCATTTTTTCTGGAGAGACTTTTAAATACTTGCTCATCGCCCGTTTCAGTTCGAACGCCGCACCGTCTGGATAACGATTGATGTCTTTCAAAGCTTCTGTCATGGCTTCCATCATTTTTTGACTGGGACCAATGGGACATTCATTGCTGGCCAGCTTTACAACTTCAGAAAGACCGTACTCTCTTTTGGTTTCAGAAATCGGCTTGCCTGGAGAATAAGGCACGAGAGATAAAATTTCTGGGGCCACTTTCATTTTGATTTCACTCCTTATGAATTCCATAGAACTCGCTTCACGCCGGATTTTTGAATGGCTTCCACAAGTTCTCTGCGATGTTGATCACTCTTTGTTTCCAATAAAAATGTAATCGCGGTCTCACTCACTTCCAATCCCGTGCGCGCGCGGTCATGAGCCACTTCAATAATATTGGCCTCGTGTTCCGCAATGACTTCGGTGATGTGATTGAGTGTACCTGGCCGATCCGCCACAATGGTTTCCAATCGAACCAATCGACCTTTTTGAGTGAGTCCACGTTCAATCACTTTTGAAATCAAATTCAAATCAATGTTTCCGCCGCTCAATAAGAGTGCGGTTTTCTTGCCCAGATCCCAACCCGCTTTAAGGGCACCAGCCAAAACCACGGCTCCGGATCCCTCCACAACCGTTTTTGCCCGCTCTAAGAAAAACACGATGGCTTCGGCAATTTCGTTGTCAGAAACGGCAACCACATCATCCACATACTTTTTGATGTAGTTCTTTAAAATTTCTTCGCTGGGCTTTTTCACCGAAATTCCATCGGCAATGGTCAGTGCTCCTGCCGGAACTGAAAGGGACTCCCCTTTAAAGAGTTGCATCATTCCCGGTGAAGCTTCTGAAACCACTCCATACACTTTGACATTGGGGTTGATCGCCTTTGCCGCAGTGGCCACTCCTGAAATCAAACCACCGCCACCGATGGGAACAATGATGGAATCCAAGTCCGGCTCAGACTCCATCAACTCCAAACCGATGGTGCCTTGACCGGCAATAATCATTGGGTCGTTGTAAGGATGGATGAAGGTGAGGCCTTTTTGTTTTTCAAGCTCTTGAGCATGACGAAAGGCTTCGTCATAAATGCGTCCCTTTTGGATCACTTCCGCGCCGTAACCACGGGTGGCAAGCACTTTCACGAGTGGAGCCGTTTCGGGCATCACCACATAAGATTTGGTTTTGAGAACCTTCGCGCTGAAGGCCACCCCTTGCGCATGATTTCCCGCAGATGAAGCAATCACCCCGCGAGCGCGCTCTTCTTCAGTGAGAGAAAGCATCTTGTTCAGCGAGCCACGAATTTTAAAACTTCCCGTGCGCTGCTGATTTTCCATTTTCAGAAAGACTTCGGAACCCAACAGGTCCGAGGCGCTTTGAGAATGGGACAAAGGGGTTTCTAAGACCACACCTTTAAGTTTTGCTCTCGCTTCTGTAATATCTTTGAGGGAAATTGACATCCCTCCAATTGACGACCTTTACCAGTATGCCGTCAAGCCTTGAATGGCGGGCCATTCTCCAATCATTAGGGGAGGCCGCTCTAGCCCTTCTGAAAAGATCGGTTTTGAGAAGTCATCGTAATAGTAAAAGGGAGCGAAGGCTTTTTTGCAGTGCAAGCACCGGTCTAAAGACATCTGCATATTCCCTTTGACTTCGGACGTTTTTCCACACACATGGCAGCGGCGAAAAGCTTCTACTTTCTTCACTTTTTCTCCCTGCCCACAAACCAAATTCAGGTTACCCCAGTTTGATTTTTTCGGGAATAGACCAGAGTGAGAATCTAAAAATCGAGTGATTTCGCTGTGCTCCAAGTGAGTGAGAATTTTAGAAAACGACCGCCAAAAAAATTTTTCAGGCTGTCTCAAATTGAGAAATTACAGAGAATTCTCAATGGCTCTTTCTTAGAATTTCTAGAAAATCTTTCGGGTTGAGAGAGGCTCCCCCCACCAAAAAACCATTCACTTCTTTGAGGATGGCCAGACTTGCACAATTGTTGGGCTTTACTGAACCCCCATAGAGAATGGGAATTTCTGTTCCTCGAGCCTCATAGACTTCGAGAAGCACGTCGCGAATTTGATTGTGAGCTTCTGAAACCTGTTCGGTGGTGGCCACCTCGCCGGTCCCAATGGCCCATACAGGCTCATAAGCAACAAACAGGGGCTTTGAGAGATCCACCTGGGACAAGCCTGATTTCAACTGGCGAGATATCACATCCGCCGTCCGACCCCACTTGCGATCATCAATGGTTTCGCCCACACACAGCACAGGAATCAATCCCACATCTTGAAGAGCTTTGACCTTTTGGCCCATAAAATCTTCCGGTTCAAAAAAGACCTGGCGGCGTTCACTGTGTCCTACCAAAATGTAACGGGCGCCCATTTGCTGAAAAACTTCTGGAGAGTTCTCTCCGGTAAATGCACCAGAATTTTTAAAGTGTGCATTCTGTCCGCCCCAAGAAATTTTGGAACCTTGAAGAGCTTCATTGACCGCGAAGGCACACAATGCCGGAGGAAAAATGGCCAATGAATTTCCCTCTTCAGATTGCACCATCCCACAGAGTTCTTTGACGTAGGAACGGGCTTCTTCCGGTCCGTTGTGCATTTTCCAATTTCCAAAGACATAGAAGTTCATAGATTTCCCCTTTGTGCCGCTTTAGAGTTCTTCGACGGATTCTTCGGATCGCTTCGGAGGCCGTAACACTTCAAGACCTGGCAACTTCACGCCTTCCAAAAACTCCAAAGACGCTCCCCCACCCGTAGAAATGTGAGTGAATTGATCCGCAAATCCCGAAGCTTCTGCTGCAGCGGCAGAATCCCCGCCGCCAACAATGCTTAAGGAATCGCTCTCTGCAATGGCTTGAGCCATCGCAAAGGTTCCTTGAGAAAGTTCTTTGCGCTCGAAGACTCCCATCGGACCATTCCAAAAAACGGTTTTTGCTGTTTTGATGGCTTCGTCAAAAAGCTCAATGGTCTTCGGCCCGATATCCAGACCCATTTTTCCCTCGGGAATGTTCGCGGAGGATGTCACAGCCAAATCCTCCAAATGTTCAAAGGACGAAGAGGCCAAGTGGTCCACGGGAAGCAGAAGTTTTTTTCCACGGGATTCAAAACGTCGAATCACATCTTTTGCGAATTGAATGCGATCCTTTTCCACTCGGGAGGTTCCCACCTTTTCTCCTTTTGCAAGCAAGAAGGTGTAGGCCATGGCTCCACCGATGATCAAAACATCCACGGCATCCATCAGCTTTTCGATCACAGTGATTTTGTCACTGACTTTAGATCCTCCCATCACCGCAACAAAGGGTTTGTCCGGGTGATTGCGAACACGCTCAAGCATTTCGATTTCTTTTTTCATCAACAGTCCGATGCCCTTTTTCTCCACAAGTGTAGGAAGAGCATAGATGCTGGCGTGTTGACGGTGACTGGCTCCGAAAGCATCGTTGATATAAAGATCTGTGTAATCCGCAAGATGTTGCGCAAATTCCCGTGAATTGGATTCTTCACCGGGATTGAAACGCAGGTTTTCAAGCAAAATCACTTGCTTTGCTTTGAGACCGGCCAAAAGTGCTTTGGGTGTGTCGCTGGCGGGATCTTCTACTAAGAAAACATCCACTTCCAACATCTCCTGAAGGGCTTGAGCCACCACTTCCATAGAGAGTTTCTTAGGATCTTTCGCTTTAGAGGGCCTTCCCAAATGACTGGCCAAAACCAATTTTGCCCCTTTTTCCAAGGCATAGGAAATGGTGGGAAGAGCTGCTCTCAATCGAGTGTCGTCGGAAATCTTTCCGTTCGCATCCAAAGGAACATTCAAATCCAAACGCAAAAAAACACGGACGTCATCCAAGTGAAACTGTTCAATGGATTTGATGCCCTGAAGAGAAGATGCCATTACAAACCTCGTTGAGCCATGTGCTTGGCCATATCTACCATGCGGTAAGAAAATCCTGTCTCGTTGTCATACCACGCGAAGACTTTTGCCAAGTTGTCTCCGAGAACCATGGTGTTTGGCAAATCCACAATAGAGCTCAAAGGATTGCCATTGTAATCTACGCTCACCAAAGGTGCAGACTCCACTCCAAGAACGCCCTTCAGCTCTCCTTGTGAAGCGCGAGTCAAAGCCTCATTGATGGCTTCTGCGGTCACCGATTTTTGAGATTCAAAAACAAAATCCACCAAACTCACGTTAGGAGTGGGGACTCGAACAGACACACCGTCAATCTTTCCTTTCAGCTCTGGCAAAACCAAGCCTACGGATTTTGCCGCACCGGTTGTGGTGGGAATCATCGATGTGGAGGCCGTGCGCGCACGACGGTAGTCTTTGTGAGAGGCATCCAAAACCATTTGGTCATTTGTGAAGGAGTGAACCGTGGTCATCATGCCTTTTTCAATGCCAAAGGAATCGTTCAAAACTTTTGCGACCGGTGCCAAACAGTTGGTGGTGCAAGAAGCATTGCTGACAACGTTGTGTTTGCTGGGATCGTAAGATTCGTGGTTGATGCCATAAACTGCAGTCAAATCCGCTTCCGGAGCAGGAGCACTGACCAAAACCTTTTTGGCTCCCGCAGCCAAATGCTTTTGAAAATCTTCACGCTTTTTAAAAGCTCCCGTACATTCAAAAACAACATCCACACCCCACTCTTTCCATGGGATCTCCGCCGGATTTCTTGTGGAAGACATGGGGATCTTTTTTCCACCCACAATCATTCCACCTTCAACCGCTTCCACAGACTGATCATAAATTCCATGGGTGGAGTCGTACTTGAGCAAATGTGCAGAAAGAGCAGCATCCGCGACGTTGTTGATTCCTACGATTTCCAAATCTTGAAAACCCGCTCGAAAAGCCAATCGTCCAATGCGGCCAAAACCATTAATTCCTACACGCACTTTACCCACGTTTTACTCCTTGATTTTTGAATGTCAGACGGACCCTAACTTAGGTTCATTCGGTGAAACAGGTCAAGAGCGTTTGCTCGGGTTTTTTCACTGAGTTCGTGCAAGCTGACGCCTTTGATTTCTGACACTTTTTGAGCGGTGTGGGAGACAAAGGCCGGTTCGTTTTCTTTTCCCCGGTGGGGCATTGGTGCCAAAAAGGGAGCATCCGTTTCCACATGCAAGCGATCGAGGGGAATTTTTTGAACGGTTTCTCGAAGTTCCTCGGCTTTTTTAAACGTCACCACTCCACTGATAGAAATATCAAAACCACAATCCAAGGCTTCTTTTGCCAAATCCCAGGTGCCCGTAAAACAGTGAAGAAGTCCTCTCACCTTGCCACGAAATTTTTGCAACACCTCTTTGGTGTCTTCTTCGGCGTCGCGGGTGTGGATTTCTACCGGAAGCTTTAAACTTTGGGCCAACTCCATTTGTTCATGAAAGGCCGTCAATTGTTCTTCCCGCGGAGAATTGTTGTAATAATAATCCAATCCGATTTCACCCACAGCCACCACCTGGGTGTTTTGCGAGGCCTCTTTTTGAATGAAGTCCGCCACGGACTTTTCCCAAACCACGCCTTCGTGGGGATGCACCCCTAAAGTGCAAACGAGAAAGGGATGATATTTTCGCGCCAGTTCCAAAACCGTTTCAAAATCATCGGGTCCGGTTCCAATGTTGATGGCTCTCTCTACGCCTGCGGCCTTGGCCGCTTCAACCACCTCATCCGCTGGACGCTTGACCATGTTGATGTGTGTGTGAACATCAAAAAATTTTTCCACTCAAAGCCTCTCGCCTTCTGCCTGCGACCAAAGATCAAAATAGAAATTTTGAAACAACAGGCTTCGGTCTGCATTGCCTTGAATGGATGATTCTAACTCAAAGGCCCTTTGCCAGGCCAGGGCCAACCCGTTTTTGGGCCAGGAAAACTCGGACTTTAAGCGCTTGGAAAAAGGCAAAGAATACTCGCCTTCCTGAAACTCAAAAGACAGGTCTCGAAAGAAAAACTGAAAGATCTTAGAGATGCGGTAAAACATCTTTCGATCTTTCACCAGAGGCAACAGCGCGAGCCACCCCTCCAAATCTTTCTTTGCCAAAGAGTGTAGACCTTGCTCCACCTGATTTAAAACTTCAGACATTTCCTCTTCGGCCCAAAATTCAAGCTCAGAAATTTGGCCCCGCGAAAGGTTTAAAAGCCAATCGGGAGATTCTTGATGATGAGTTTTCAGCTCCTCATTGGACAGCGGAAAAAATCGAAAACTTTGAACTCGAGATCGAATGGTGGGAAGCAAGGCGGAAACTTGTGAAGTGACAAGGATAAAATGAGTTCCTTCCGGAGGCTCTTCAAGCATTTTTAAAAGTGCATTGGAACTTTGAGAATTCATTTTGTGCGCCGGATCGATCACCACAAATCGGCGGGCCCTCAAAGACCTCAAAGACAATTGACGAAGCAGTTCATGAATTTGATCCACCTTGATCCACTCGCCGTCGGGCTCCAGAACCACAAGGGCTTCGGAACTGTCTGCCGCCACCCTTTGACAGGGGCCACAAACTCCACAGGCTGAATGGGAGTCGCAAAGGGTCCATTGCACCAAAGCCTTCGCCATTTTCAACTTTCCCACACCTTCTGGACCCACAAAGGCCATGGCCGTGGGAAGTTTGGCTTTTGATTCCAACTGGATCAAACGCTCCCAAACCAAATCATTGCCAATCAATTGTGATTTGAGAGAGGTCACAGGTCAGATTCCTTTTTGTTTTAAAAATGGAGTTTCAAGCAGTTCCGTCAAAAGTACTTCCGGAGGCTTTGAGCTGTCCAAAACCTTCCAGGAATCCTTGTTTTCAGGGACCTTTGATTGCTTCAAATAGGAAGCTCGAACGCGCTCATGAAAGGCTGCGGCTTCACTTTCAAAACGATCCAAAGAGCCGTCATTTTCTGAATATCTTTTTTGAAGGCGGCGCTGGGATTCTTCTACGGTCAGATCTAAAAGCACGGTGAGCTCGGGCTGAAGACTCCCTGTGGAGAAGTCATTGAGCCACTCAATTTGCTCCTCCCTCAAACCACGAGCGCCGCTTTGAAAGGCCACGGAGCTGGCGCGAAAACGATCACACAAAATCCAATCTTCACGCTCCATTGCCGGCCGAATCACCAAGTCCACATGCTGCGCCCGAATGGCCTGATAAAGCAGAGCTTCCGTTTTTGGAGTGGGCGCTTGGCCTTCTATTGTGGTCACTACATTTCGAAGCGCTTCTCCAAGGGGAGTTCCACCGGGTTCTCGGGTCACGACAACTTTATGGCCTTTTGCGGTCAAACGGGACTCAAGCCCTTGAATCAAGGTGCTTTTCCCGGAACCGTCGAGACCTTCAAATACAACAAATGGCATTGGACCTTTGTCCAATAAATCCGGAAAACTGTCACTAATGCGGCGCCTCTGTCCGAAAAAGAAAAAGGGAGAATTTATGAGCACAACCAAGCCAGTGAAAGTTTTGATTGCCGATGATGATGGGCAAATGGCCCACCGTTTGGCCTCAGAACTGTCCCACCGCGGATTTGAGGCAAAGGTTGCGCTCAATGGCCGCCAAGCTCAAAGGCTCCTCTTAGATTGGAAGCCCAAGTTCTTGCTTTTGGATCTGATGCTTCCCGATGGGGGATTAAATCTTCTCTCCTTTGTGAAAAACGAAGATGCGCTCAGACACTCTCCCGTTCAGTGCATCGTCATGTCAGGACACAACTCTGCCACCAATGTTCACGCCGCCCTTCGCGCAGGTGCCCGCGATTACCTGGTAAAGCCTTTCACTTGGATCGACATGTACCAGCGCCTGGTGTTTCATTTGCGAGGCCAGAAAAAGTGGAACAACTCCCAGGAACCAAAATCTGTAGCTTTGGAAGATGATGCTCTTGTTTTGCATTTGACGGATTTGGTTTTAAAGCAAGCTCTGGCAAAAGCTCCTTTAGAGGACATTTTGCACAATTTAACGTCTATGGCGGCTCTTAAAATGAATGGAGTTCGCTGTTCGATTGTGCATGTGGTGGACGCAAACCATGGAGTGGTGGTTGCCTCCAATGACAACAAAGATGCCTGTGGAATCGAGTTGGATTTGAACAAATACCCGGAGCTGAGCCAAGCGGTGAACTTTGGCAAAATTGTGGCTCTTGAAAATTTAAAGACGGATCCTTTCTTTAAAAATGTAGTGGGTGAGTTGAAAGACATTCAATTTAACTCTTTGATTGTCTGCCCGATCCAACGCCAAGGCCGTTCTTTTGGCGCCCTTTCGGTGCGCCTTCCAGACACGAAGACGGTACTGGTGGACAACGAGGTGAGATTTGCCGAAATCGTTGCCCAAACGGTCTCTTTGATTCTGGGACAGGGCCGCCATTTGGCCGAGGGCGATTATTGGCTCGATCGACGCCACACCAAGCAAGTTCTCAGCTTTCCGCCGCCCCAAATCAAAAAGCGGTAGACATCGGCCGTCATTTCTTTTAAGCCTGACATTTCAATCAACCAAAAGGCGGAGGAATTTAGGACATGCTCACTTTGTTGGCCATTTTGCATGTAATCATTGGCGTGGGATTGGTTGTTTTCGTTCTGCTTCAAGACCCCAAAGGTGGAGGCGCTGGAGGCATGTTTGGAGGCGGTGGAAGCTCCAACAGTGTTTTCGGATCTACAGGCGCTGGGAACTTTTTGACAGCGACCACAAAGTGGTTTGCCATTTGTTTTGCAGTTTCATGTATGGCTTTGACCTGCGTTTCCACCACCAACCAAAAAGGTGGCAGTGTTTTGGACACTGGTGATGTGACGGCTCCTGTGGCGCCCGCTCCTGAAGCTACGGCTCCGGCCACTCCTGCGGAACCAGACGCAAACTCTGAAAAATCTCAGGACGCTCCAGAGGCTCAGTGATCACCAAAGGAATCGGCATTGCCTTTATGGTGATTGCCCTAGGATTTAGCTTTTGGCTCTTTCAAACTCCTGAAGGAAATGAGGAACTGATTGATTCCTCCCCTCGTGTTCGCTTCCAAGCTCAAAAACTCACTGTATCTCCCAGCAATTTGCCGAAGCCCCAGGAACTTCCTTCAGAGACTTCGGAAGGTGCTGTGCAAAAGAAAGTTTCGAAAGAAGCTCTTTCTAAGACTTCGCCTCTGACGAATGATGAAATTCAGTTGGAGTTTTCCAACTACCAGCGACAATTTCAAAACTGTTGGATTCAGCGTTTCAAAGATAAGCCCGACTTAAATGGACAGGTCAGCTTTAAGGTTCAAATTTCCCCACGGGGAAAAATTTCTGAAATTCAGCTTGTCCATTCAGACATCGATGATCCTTTGATGCTTCAGTGTCTGAACTCCACTTTGAGTCGAATGCAATTTCGTGAGTTTGAAGGAGAGCCCATTGAAGTGATCTTTCCTTTAGAATTCGCGCTTTAATCCGGGGGGATAAAATGGCGATTTCCATTCGAGCATTTCCTTTGCTATTTCTTGCAAGCACAGCCTTTGCGGAAGCCGATTGGTCGGAACGCATGAAGCTTAAGAATGATTTTCGTTTTCGAACGGAACTTTTGGATCAAGATTCAGATTCAACTCCGCCCAATTTTCGCCAGCGTTTACGGGCACGATTGGGGGGAGTGTTTCAGGTGAACGACCAAGTGGAATCTGGCCTGACTTTAGCCAGCGGATCCGACGATCCGACCTCCACAAACCAAACCTTAGGCGACGGATCCTCCACGAAGTCCTTTTCTTTGGACGAAGCTTTTGCGAAGTGGAGACCTTCAGAGCCTTGGACCGTGACTTTAGGAAAAATGAAAAATGTCTTTTACTCCATTGGTGGCAATCAACTGATTTGGGATTCGGATTTGCGTCCTGAAGGAGTCTTTTTCAAATATCAAAGTGGGGACATTGAAGGTGTAAAGCTCACCGTGAATGGGGGAAGTTCTTGGGTTGTTCAAAGTTCTTCCAGTTCTACGGCGGATGAAAGTGTTCTATTAAATGGGCTCCAGGTGATTGCGGAAACAGAATTTTGCGAGTCTTTGAAATTTGAAGTGGGCTCTGGAATTTATGACTACAGTTCATTGAAAGATCACAAGGTGATTTATCGTGCGGCTGGAAACTCGGTCACTGGGTCTGGCTCCAGCGCCACTTACAACTCTGATTTTCAACCCATGGAGCTTTTAGCCGGACTCAAATCTAAAGTCTTGGGCCTTCCCTATTCGGTCTTTTTCAATGGCGTGAAAAACTTAAAAGCTTCCAGGGATTCTGAAGGCTATCTTTTGGGCGCATCACTTGGTGAGAGTCGAAACCCAGGAGATCTTTCTGGCTTGGTGAGCTACCGAAGAACAGAAATGGATTCCACTTTTGGCCTCTATTCTGAATCTGATTTTAACAATGGAAACTTAGGGTCACGAGGTTGGATGGGACAATTGACTTATGTGTTGGGCCAAAACGCAAAGCTTGCGTGGACTTCTTTTTGGACTCAGACCAATGAGACGACGGGCAACCGTGGCCACCGCAACCAGTTGGATGTGTCTTTTCAGTTTTAAGGTTCCTGTTCATTGTTGAGTTCCGCTTCAAAGAATGTGGTCATTTTCCTCGTTCAGTTTACCAATTCCATATTTCATAGAAGTGGACACACTCTTCCGTGAGTTCTTCCAGTATTTTTTCAGGTTCAATTATTTACTCCAGTAAACGCGCCTCTCTGTGGGCTCTCTTCCCGTGCATAAGTTCTTATTCCCAAATCTAAATTTCATAGAAGTGGACACACTCTTCTGTGAGTTCTTCCAGTATTTTTTTAGGTTCAATTATCTACTCCAGTAAACGCGCCCATCCATGGGCTCTCTTCCCGTGCATAAGTTCTTATTCTCCAAATCCAAATTTCATAGAAGTGGACACACTCTTCCGTGAGTTCTTCCAGCATTTTTTCAGACTCAATTAATTACTCCAGTAAACACGCCCATCCATGGACTCACTTCCCGTGCATAAATTCTTATTCTCCAAATCTAAATTTCATAGAACCGGACACACTCTTCCATGAGTTCTTCCAGCATTTTTTCAGGTTCAATTATTTACTCCAGTAAACACGCCCATCCATGGGCTCACAAGTCTTTGCCCTCCGGGCAAATCACCTCCTGTTTCCTTGAGGTTTACTCGAGTAAATAATTGAACCTAAAAAATTACTATATCGAGAAACCACTATCCCTTGTGGAGGTTGTGGCTGGAGCACAATATTTGAAGATTATTTCTTCGTTGGTCGCCTCCCCATCGAACCGGAACTATATGATCGACCTGCAGAAAGTGATCGGAATCGCAGCCCGGAAATTGGCATTGGTAGTTTGCCGTTCTTAACACATCATTTCGTAGGCGCTTGGAAATTTGCCGGGGATTTTTCGACCTTGGTGCACTAAACTCTTTGCTCTCATAAGATTTGAGTTCTTTTTCTATCAAGTCCATCAATAGGCTTTCCACATTGTGTTTGTGTGACTTCAACGCTTTCAACTTTTCCAATTTCTGGTTTTGTTCATGGGACAGTTCCAAGCTCAAATGCACTTTGTCCACATATTCTGTCTTTTTGATCTTTAGGGTCGGTGTGGGCTCCAAAAACATGGCCTTCACTTCGCGAGAAGATTTGTTCTCCATGGATTTTAAAACTTTTCTTTTTTCTGCCACCGACTTCTTTCGAAGATGCTTAAATGCCGTGGTCACAGCAGAAAGGGTCAGACTTCCCTGGTCGATCGTTTGTTTGATCTCTGGAACTTCTTCCGCCAGCCGAACACACGCTTGTCTTTGATAAGCGGTGGCTTCCGAGTAGCCAAGTCCTCGAACCAGATAGTCGAAAAGGGAAGGATGCCCCATCTTCAGGTACTGCCTGCAGTTTTCCATCTCTTGCAGTTTGTTTAGAATTTCCGAAGTGATTCGTTTCTCTTTTTGACGGAGTTCAAGAAGCTCAAAGTGAATATTCATAGGTCCTCTTTCTTTGAAAGAACATTACCATGGGTTTTTATTTTCTAATTTTGGCTTCTAGAAGTGTCTTGGAGCGACGATTAAGTCTTTATCAGGTCGGTTCTCAATTTAAAAAAAAGAACCAGTCACAGAAGTTCTTGGGAGGTTAGGAAGTACTTCTGTGAGTGATTGAAACATTCTGTATCACATGAAAAAATCGAAAAAATACCCGTCAAATAGTATTTCTAAAAAATATAAATCCTGCCGCAACGTTTAGTAGGCAGCTGGAAAATCAGAATTCTCTTCAATTTTAAAAATGCGTGAAAGCCCACCTCAAGGAAACAGGATGTGATTTGTCCGAAGGACAAAGACTTGTGAGCCCATGGATGGGCGTGTGGGATTGCAGGCATTT
>MDTD01123925.1_pt1 | contig 23858 bp, 11 predicted proteins | sample 811221 | NCBI WGS metagenome assembly MDTD01 (sample SAMN05326646, study PRJNA326480) | marine metagenome | isolation source: seawater | place: Pacific Ocean: South West | collected 2011 | reverse complement strand
TTATTGCTCCAGCTGAGTGATATAGGATCATATTTGCGCACTGCTGACTGCAGTGAACCATTATTGCCACCAAAGAGGTAAAGTTTAGAATTTGCAACAGCGTAAGCACCGCTTGCAAAGGATGTACCGGGGTTAGTTAAGCTGACCCAGGAGTTACCACCCATTACAAAGGCTTTATTATCGGTGGTGCTAATTATAGAGCGGGCTGAAACAGGCCTGTATTGCGAATTTGTGGTATCACCACTTATAAAAGACATCTCATAGGATTGATCTTCAGCAAAAACAGAAATTCGGTTACCATACGCCGTATTTTGTATTTTAGACCAGGTTTTCGTATCGTCTAAGCTAGTCGAATTGCTGCCGTCCCAGTTGTAACGTTTGAGCTCACCGTTCTCAATAGTAACGATGAAACCGTCTCCTTTGTCAAAGGCATTGGTTTTGAGTTTGGAAGGAGTAATCACACCAGCATCAAAATCCTCTCCTAAAAGACTATTGAGCATGATTTTAGACTCGGTGATGGCCTCGCTGTCCAAAACTCTGGGATATATTTGTTCAGCGGATATTTTTGCCGAGTTGATTGCACTATTGACCACATGAAAAGAACTAACTTCCTTGGTTTTAATGAAGCTTTCATCAATGATGCTATTGGCAATCATACTTGAATTGCTTACCACTTCATTCATCATATGAGTTGTTAAAATACTCTTAGAAGCAACTTTAGACTCCGAGATTATGCTCTCATCAAGCTCTGAATTACCAACGGCATCCGTGCCGACCTTGGACGCTCTAATATCTGCACTTAATATTCTAGATTTAATAATAGAGTTTTCTTTAAAATACTTACCCTCCAAGGTGAGGTCTTTTAAATTTCCCGCCGTAATAACAGCGCTAGCAAAAACTGATTCATTCAAGGTGGTTGCAGCTATATGAGACGACTCCACAGCATCAGTTTTGATGTGGTCTGAAGCTATGACAGTGTCACTGAAAGAATTTGCGATGATAGATAAATCAGCAAGGTGAGAACTGCTTAGAATGGAATCTTCAAGATTATCATTCTCTATTGAATCGTCCTCTAAAACGTGACCACTAAACACCCATGAACTTGATTTATCACTAGCGCCTGTGAGACCTGCTGTTAGTATTTTTCTTGCATTGTCGAATGGTATTTCTATTTGATGCAAATCATTGCCTTGAAAATAGAATAGACGATCTGATTTTAAGGGATTTGCTTTGATGTGCTCAGCATTGGAGTCTAGATTAGAAGTGTAGCTGAATGTACCTTCAAAGGTGCAATAACCTAATTCATTATCACCGTCGCGAGCCACGAAGATTATGGCGTCAGTTTGACTAATTTCCAGTTCGGTGAAAGTATTGCCCGAAGCCTGGCAGTTGCCATCTGATGATGTTAGAGTGCCATTAGCATTAAGTCTTACCCATTCACTAAGATCATCGGGGTTAAAAACTAGTTTCGAACCACCACCCGAAACAGTTGTTTCTTGCGTGTTTATTTGAGAGATGATGTTATACCCGTAAATTTCATTATTAGTATTATCGAAGTGGTAGATGATGCGGTTGTCATTGCTCCAGATTAAAAATGGATTCGTGGTGCCTTCATAAGAAAGACCTGTAGCTCGAACTCTATCAAAGGTTCGATCTGCCCAGTAAATATCTCCCCCTGAGATAAAGGCTACCTTACTGCCGTCTGGACTAATTCGGGAATAACTAAGTTGTGCGCCTCGTCCATGTGATGCCAGAGTTTTCTGTGAAATGTTTGCACCCTGAACGTAAACCGAAGTACTATCTGACTGGTACAGGCGGCCGCCTTTGGTGCCAAAGGAACCGCTACTGAAATTAGCTGAAGCAAGATTTTCGAAATGACTATCGCTCAACGTTCTCGTACTGATCTTTGTTTTTGTAATTTCTCCCTTAGCAAGGTCTACGTCTTTGAATGTATTACTCTGTAGTTTGTCAGACTCGATTGTGTGTTTAATCAATAATACGCCACTGATTGCCTGAGAATGAATTTTAGAGGACTCGATGTCGCCATCTTTGATGAATTCGCCCTTGACGGAGCCCGTTGCAATTAGAGATGTGTTGATTGCACCGATTTCAAGCTTAATCGAAGTGATTGAGTTGGTGTCAAAGTCGATAGCAGCTATTGAATTATTTTTAATTTGGGCAGCTCGTATGGTTTCGCTTACCAAATTATTGAAATCTACGCTAGCATCCTCAATTAGATTGCCGTTGAAGACACGACTCTTAAATTGCTTGCCCTCAAAACTGTCATCTTTCAGACTACTTTCGCTTAGTTCCGAGTCTTTTATGGCGTCACTCCAAAATTCTTTATCCGCAAGCGTCGCCGTCACGATTGAACCATCAGCTAGCTGAGATGCTGAAATTGCAAAGGAAGCTATTTGTCTGGTGTCAAATGTATCTGCTTGAATCTTGTCAGAAGTTAAGACTCCACTCTGAATATTGAAAGCAGATATGCTTGCATTAAGTAATTCAACTGAAGTTATTTGACTATCCTTGATTAATTTACCGTGCAAACTGTAGTGATCAAGATGTTGATTTTGTATGGCCGCATTATCTAAATCGCCATCGGTAAGTTGATTGGCTGCTGTTTCTGAAAAAAGGCGAGAATCGATAGAATCGCTTTGAATTAACGCATAGTCAATACTTCCTAAATCGCTAAAATCACCACCTGTCAGGACATCATCACCAATTTTGGAGTAAGCATCGATATCACTGCCCATTTTTTCATGAGTAATGGCCTCATCTTGGATTGCTCTGGTGACTATTGCTAAAGCATTTAATTCGGAGGAGCTCACCGCATTATTTGCGATTTTAGACTCAATCAGTGAATCAGTTAAAATTTTGGAGTCATTGATGCTGTTATCAGAGAATTTGTTATTTTCAATCGTATCTTCGATCAAATGTTCTGAATTAAACCCGGATTCGAGCTTTTCATTTGATATTACATCCTTCGATACTCGTAAGCTTTCGATTCCTTCACCGTGTTTGGTGAAAATCATTAAATCATTTCCAGCTCCTAGGATTATTGTACCGTCATCTTTCCAGTAGCAGGAACTAAATAAAACTGAATCATACTGTTCATCCAGTAATTTGTCCCAGCTAGCTCCTTGATCAAAAGATATCTTTGTATCTGAACCTAAACCTATTGCTAGAAATTCATTTTCATCACGAGCACATACATCGTAAATTCTACTTGACCCAGAGTAAGCCGTCAGTTGAGTTGCATCTTTTCCAAAGCCCGTAACCAAAAACATTTTGCTAGAGCTACTTCCTAAAACAATAGAAGTTCCTGCTTTTGCAACAGCAGTAAAAGTTTCACCTGCTTTCCCTACATAAGTACTAATATCACTAAAATTAGCTGCATTTACCTTACCAAGTAATCCATTGCTACCCGAAAAATAGGCTGTGCCAGAGCTCATCTGAAGGTCTTGTAATATAGCCCCTCCAAAGCTAGTACTTATTTTACTGCTAAATCCATCATTACTGGCCCATAATTGAGTTCCACCAAATTGGGCCGAAAATACTTTTGAGGTATCATCAGCTGCCAGTAGATGGGCAGTGCTAACAGTTTGACTAGTTAAACTCCAGTTTGTTCCGCCATTAATGGTTTTATAAATTCCTCGATGATCATTGTTTGATGAATCAAACACAGCAAAACCATTATCTGCGTCCACGAAATAGATGTCATAAGCGTGAGATCGGGGAGTGTTTAGATTTTGCGATGACCAATCCATGCCTGAATTATTAGATTTTAATGAATGATTGCCACGGGTTAGAAAAAGGTTGCTGTCATCGTAGGATTGTAGGCGTGTATATTTCGATAAATTGCTATCTGTAATCCCCAGCGAGCTAATAGAATAGCTAGACCCCTGATTATTGGTTTTTGCTACAAAGTAGTCATTTTCTGAAGTGTGCTTATAAAGGATTACCCACGAATCTGTTTCTGAAATGTGAGCGGCTTCTGCCACAAGGCTAGGAGAACTATATTCACTAAACGATGTATCTGTTGACCCAGCTAGATTACTCCATAAGGTATATCGAGATAAACCTGCCGTGGTTATGAAAATATTATTTCCAGATGAATCACTGAAGAAGAAAGGACTATTAATTTGAGTGTTACTACCGTCATTGCTCCAGTTATCAGATGTATTCACAAGAGTGTCACCGTCTAAGAACAAGCCATCGGTTGAGGAATGCATCCAGAATGAAAAATAAGATTGAATTTGTCCACCCACATTTAGTGATAAAACAGATTCTTCAAGGTATTCATTGGTTGAATAGAGTGTTTGACCGTCAGACTTTATTAACCAACTGTGTTGTAAGTCAGAAAGGCAGAAGACTTTACGAAATGATGAGCCAGTTTTTACAAGACGAAATGATTGTCCACCATCATATGTATAGTAAGCTTTTGAGTCCGTAGTTATTATGCCGTGAAATTCATCTTCGAAGTAGAAGTCTTGAATGGCGCTACCAAAATCTTCTAATTCTCGCATCAAGTGTCCTTCATAAGCAGAACCATAAATTTTACTGCCTATGGTTATCCAGACTCTCTTTTCGCGAGTCATAGCTTTTCCGAAAGCCCCCGTGAGCGAGCTCACCTTCGAAAGAATTGGTGTCGCTGCATTATCCAATCTGTAAATACCGTGGGTGTTGTCAAACACAAGTATTTGCCCCGATTTTAATTCTAGTATTTGAGTTGGATTGGTAAGGTTTGGTGCTTTAGAGACAGCTTTGAAACCATGGGTCGTTGCGCTGCGATCATCGATTTTACCCTCTGTTATCGCATTGGTAGCAACTACTGCAGATCGCAGTGTGAAGTCAATAATGTGCGTGGTTAGTATGGAATCATCAGAAAAATGACTATTTTCAAAAATACGGGAATCATAGTGGGTGGTTAATAAACTAAGAGCAGCAAAATCTTCAGCTAAAAGAGAATTATCTTTGATTTGTCCTGAAGTGACCACCTCAATGTCGAATACGGCAGTAACTAATGCATCAGAAGCTATATCGAGATCAGTAAGACTGAAATTTTCAATATGACTACCTGAAATAGTCTGTGAGGCTATTTTTGCTGAAGTTATTATTTGATCATCCAGTGATGCGGAGGTGATGGTGTAAGGATTCACGTGATAACTGTAAAGTTCGCCCGATACCCATAGATTTTCTGCAATTGAATTGTCAGCAATTTTACCTGCGGTAATAGCTTTGGATTGTATTTGAGAGTCTGTAAGAATACCGAATTTAAAATCTGATGTTTCAAGAGCGTATGACTCAATAAGTGAATGAGTTACTGCTGAATCAAAGACCACCCTGGAGTCAATTTGAGAATCTCTGATGCGACTATTTGTGATAGCAGCATCTTTAATATGTGTTGTCAGAACCTGCTTTTCGGCGATCACTCTAGAGGATAAAGTATTTAAGTCTATGTGGATATTAGTAACACTGCCCAGTTTGAAGTTGCTTGAAATGATTGATAATCGACCAAACTGGCTTTCATTGAGTTGTCCATCTTTAATCATAGATGAGGTGACTGCATTATCTGCAATTTTACTGGCTTGGATTTCATCATCAGGAATATGACTAGAGTCAATAGCAAGATTCTTAATATTGCTTGACAAGATGCTATTTGGCGCAGCAATTCGAGCATCAATTTGTAAATTAAGCAGATGGCCTTCAGTAACTGAAGCATTTGCAAACTTGGACTCGGTCACAGTGTCTATACTCCAGTGTTCTGTTGATATATTACCTGGTTTTATAGCCTGGGTACTTATGGCATGGTCCGATACCTTTGAACTAATTATTGCTGAGGTTGCGAATTTTATTAGAGTGATTGCCCCGTCATTGATTTTTACTGTGGATATCGTGTCAGTCAACCATTTTGTTACTACTAGACTATTGGAGCCAAAGTCTTGATCAAGTAAGGACAGGTTTACAATGTTTGTAGAACTTACAGTATTGTCAGAAATTTTTTGTTGAGTGACTGCTGCATCCACAAATGATTTTGAACTGAGTGTGTCAGCCGAAACACTATTACTTTCAAAGGTATCTGTTTGAATATTATCAGCAAGCAGAACTTCATCATCAAACATTCTGGCGCTAATACTTAAGTTTTGAATTTTGACGCCTGTCAAGTCGGCGGTTTTGATATCTTCATGGGCAATAGAGCTTAGATCAAACTGTAAGTCGCTTACGGTATCAGTTGGTATATGACTGGATGTCAGAATATTGGGAGCTAAATTAGCTCCGATAATATTTCGGTCTTTAATTTTTTCGCTGGTAATCGCTTCATTACTGATTTTATGCTGTGCTGAGTTACTACTAGAGGTGATCGTTGAATTCTCAATGTCTTCAGCTCTAATGGTAAGAGATACAAGCTTTGAGAAATCCACAGAGTTGTTTGCTAATGCCGTACCACTAAGTGTATTGGTGCTAATGTTTGATTCTATAATTGTTAGGTCTAAAATTTTTACAGAAGTAATTGAATCTGAACCAAAGTCTGAATTTGTGAGAGTTAATTGTGCTATTTCTGAATTTTGAACAGCATCTTGCTTTATTTTTCCGGTTGCAATAGATAAATCGTCGAAATTTGCATCAATTAAGGAATCTAAAACTATTTTATTTGAATCTACAGCACCTTTGGATATGTGAGTTGTGATAATGGATTGGTTTACGATTTTTTCTGTATCGAATGCCTGATTTGCAAAGACTCTAGCGCTTAAAGTTTTGGACTGAATTTTTGTGATTGAAATTTGATCAGTAAGTAAATGGTAACTCTCAATGGATTCATTCTGTAGAAGAGTACCATCGATTTCTCCCGCTTTTATATGACGGTTAAGAATACTTTTATTATTTAGGTCAACTCCAAATACACCGTTGGCAAGAATAGAATTAGAGTTGAAAGTGTTTGCTTGAATATGAGAGCTATTGATTGTCCCATCAGGGAGCTTTTCATTTGTAATGATATTATCATTAAATACTCTAGCAATTAAGCTACTGTTTTTAATCTTAATCGAATCGATTGTCGCGCTTAAAATTGCAGAATAGCTTGTTCCGGCTCCAGCAATATTACTAACTTCAGCACCAGAGCCCTTAAAGGTTTGGGCAATGACCGTACCCGAACTTAATGCGCCCATTAGTAGACTACCTGTATCAGAATAGACAGCGAAAAGAGGTTTTGTACCCGAATCTAAATCGGGTTTAACTGACATTACCATGCCCTCTGATGTGAGAACATATTGACCATGTAAGGCCTTGGTGGCAGCAGTAGGATTGATATTATCAGGGACTGAATTGTTAATGTCTCGACGAGCAAGATCGTAAATATCTACTCCACCGAAAAGATCATGATGATGCAAATAATCCGCATTTTTTTTATTAATCAATACATCTAAATCTCCCGGTGTCATAAGGATTCCCATTCCAGCGGAAGTGGATGAGGAAATCTTGAGTCCAGAATTTTGATTGACGTGAATACTAGAACTTCGAAAATAAGAGCTTCCCGTAAAGCTGATATCTTGAGACTTATGGATTAGTAAAGAGTCAGCATCAAGAATTCTTACTCCAGTACTCTGATTCTGAGTGTCAATTACTAAATTGGATAATTTGACCTGTTCTGCAGTGGCACTTCCGAGAACTTCTAAGGATTTCAATCTTGTCTCTTGGTTGGGATCAAGAATATATTGATTTTCTAAATCTACAGCAAAAGGTGCCGTCAAACTATTCTCGGTATATAGGCTGGAGACAATTTCTAAGGTTTCAATTAAGGATTCACTTGATGGATCGATATAACGAGAGGATTGTGCATCAAGATCTCTGTACATGTTAAAGGTAGCTGTTGTGAACTCCAAACGATCAGCATCTAATCCTGCAATTTGAAGGTCTTTTTGACCTGTAATACCGATATTAACGGTAGTCATGTCGTTACTTTGATCAGAAACCCTCAAGGTAGTCGCCAAGGTATTTTGAGCACCTTTACTGAATTTGACCTGAATTGTAGTTATGTCGATTTTCTCAGCAAATTGAAGTTTACCTTTAAAATTTACGTCATTCTTTACGGTCATGTGGCCGCTAGGGTCAACTTGAAAGACCGTTTGATATGTGCTTGGGTGCATAGAAATCAAGCTACTTGTTATCACGGTGAATTTATCCATCCTAGTATCAGCGTTAAAGTTAAGATCTCCACCTTTAGCACTCAGGCTGCCCAAGGTTTCAAGGTCTTCGAGATATAGATCAGAGTCTAAAGTCAGACTACCCGCCGTAATATTTCCAAAGCTATCAATACTTAATAATGTTTCTACCCCTGAATGGGTAATTGAAAAGCCATTTTTCCAGCTTAAATTGTCTTCAACGTCCAGATTTCCATTCAGTACCAAAGAACTGTTAGAACTGACATTTTGAGAGACGAGGAGTCTATCGCTGACTGTTGTTTTTTGTGTATTTTCATAGGAATTGGATATATGTAAAGCCTGCAGCGTACTTGTGTCATTTGGATCAAGGCTATAGGAGTTATTATCCTGATCAATAAATTTACGAGCGTTTACGAAGTTACTTGCTGTTACAAAACCTTGGATATTTGCTGAACCTTGATGATCTAGGGCGTTAGATAAGATCAAGTTGCCATCTATATTTAGATTTCCTCCAGAATCTGTACCATCGTCTTTCAATTGGATGCTATGCAGTTTGGTCGTTTCCGAGGGATCAATCAAATAGTCGGAATTGCTATTTTTATCCAATATTTTGCGACTATTAACAGAGCCGTTTTGATCTTGAACTATAAGGTTTTGTTGACTTTCAAAATTATTAACGGTTAATAAACCCGAAAGTTTTAGATCAGACTCTAAGGTAAAATTACCTTTTACAAGTAATTCATTGGCGACCAGTAATTTCCTGACTACGCTAGTGCTTGATGGTTCTACAAAGTAACTGGAATTATCTAAATCAGAAAACCTTTCTGCCTTTATTTTGAGATTTGAAAATAAATAATCTTCGGCTGAAACTATACCTGAGAATTCTGCAGAGCCTTCCACATTCATTTTGTAGTCTACGATAAGTTCTCCAGTAACCGTTAAGTCTTGAAGTATAGATTTTTCTCTTGGAAGGATTACATAACTTTGGTCGTCTAGGTCCACGAACCTTTCGGCCTTTATTGAACTCATTCCTGACATGACTCTCTGGTTAACGCCCACCGTAGTAGGAAATGAAATGTCCCCTGATATCACAGTTTCACCCGGCATATAAAAATAGGGTGGACGACCACCCGCTTTACGATTAAATTTTAGATTTCCACCAGCAATTCCTGAAGGGTTTTTTTCGATATTTAAGTCACCCCGGGAGTTTAGGTGTCTGCCAATTTCGATTGTCTGATCGAAAGTTGAATCACCGGCAGCGATGTTTAGCCCAACTTCGACATTGGTTGACTCGTGAATAAACTCGATACTATTTACTTCTGAGTTAAGAGAGCCTATTTGAGCTGGGAATTCCTTACTCAGATGAGTCGTACCAATATAAGCATCTACCTCCAGACCGTTGGCCATTGCTGCGACAACTTTATCTGCAGCTCGAATCTCTTGAAACACGTTAACCCCAGTAAGTGTATTAGCCACGGTTTTGTTAACGGCATCTGAAGGTAGCAACTTCTTGTCAATTCGAAGTGAGGAAGCATTGATAATATCGACCAACATTTTAGCGGTAGCTTCTTCTAAAACGTTGTGCACATGATTTCCTGCAAAAAACTTTTGTCCTTCACTAGGATTATCAGCTTGTGTGACAAAGTTAGGGTGGTCTGAAAAAAGAGTATCAGCACAGGCAAGATCGTAACCATCTAATTGACTGTTTGCAATTCCTTGGCATGGATCAATACTTTCGTACTTATCATCAGGATTGATCCCTTCTTTGGCATCACAATAGTCCTCTCGCAGAGCCATATACCATTTATCTTTACCATGCGGGGGACCACAAACGGGCGCAGTACTGAGTAGTTCAAATAAGGAGTAAGCATTTAAAGGACTTTTGAGCGCAGAATTGGCACTTACATTCTCTATATATTCCGGATTGTTAGGGTCTCGACTGATATCTGTTCTCGTGATCAGTAGCAAACTATCTAAAATAGATAAGCCACCAGGAGATATTTGATAGTTAACATTAGAGTCGGTGCTAGGATATGGTGAAACTAGTTTGGGGGTGTAAACTAAACTATCGGTACCAGATAATTTAATATAGGCGGGTTCCGAAGTTTGAAGTGGACCTTCCAACGCGAACTCACCTCTTGAATCTTCCTCCACACTGCCATCGAGGGCGATATCTTTAGATCCAATTTCTAGTGCATTGATTAGAGAGGGTTTGTATTCGACTACCGATTCTGTGGGGTATGGATCAATCAAATAATCAGCGTATTTTGATCCATCAGGAATGCAAGTCTCGAATTGGGGATCACAGTACTCTAGTTTCGGACCTCGAATCGTACCCTCGGTAATAAGATCGTTTACGCGTATATTTCCTGTGACATTTGCTCCTGCAGCGTAAAGATCTCCCGGGATGGTGTATGTGCCAATTGTGTAGGGCTTGATTGTTAAGCTTCCTCCAAGTTCAATTTTCCCATTTTCAATGTAAACGGCTATATCTTCTACATTCTCACTGGGAGAAATCAATTGCTCATCCCATGGGGTTTCAGAACTTGAGGAAGTGGGTTCGTAGTCAATCACATTCATATCGTCTGGGTAATCGATTATCAAACCTTTGCCTATATTAGCTTCTGCAACTTCACTCCGGGTCCAATTGATCTCCACATTATGAAAAACTTCATCAAGAGCTTCGGGAGAGAAGATTTCTATAAGGGCATTGACATTGTTAGGAGTCCCGCTACCTCGGAAAGGTATAATTTTCAAAGTGCCTTCTTTGGTGTCTGGACCTTTTTTAGCCACTGAAGAGACAGAATAAGGATTTCCATCAATAGACATAGGACCTAAATAGGAAGCCTCTTCGTTTGTACCAAATGGTACGATTTTTATAGTCAATTCTTTTGGGGTGTCTGTTCTGAATAGACCTTTCGTGAGGGGACTATATACTCCGAGACGTTGGAAAAAGACCCCATCTTTGACACTTATTTTTTCATAAAACTCATGCCATATGTTGTCATCATTGGTATTGAAGGGGGGTAAGTCGCCTTCTGGGTGAATGTAAAAATGCATGGAAAAGATATTATTTACCGGTGCACCTGTTTCTTGAGATTGGATAAAGCCTTGATAATTGATTGTCTGTACTAGGCCCTCATTGGCGATAGAATAGCCATGAAGGATTAACAGTATTAACAAAATAAACAGAGTTCGCACATGCCAAAATAGGCAAGGCTTGTACCAATAGAAATGTGACCCCTTTGGTACAGTCAGCGACGTTGGTAAGAAAAGATAATTTCAGTTAATTGTTGTTCAGTAATACTGGTACCTTGCCAAATGATTTCCTTTTCAGTGTCAATCAAAACGTAGAAAGGTAATTTTTTGCTATTAAATGTTCTATCGATAACCATTGTTTGATCGAACATTATTGGGAATGAGATTCGAGCTCGTTTTACTTCTCGAATGCCATCGTCCCATTGTGAACAAATACCTATAATATTGATCTTTTCAGACATATTTTTAAAGAGAATATTATTGGCTGATATGCTCATCATACTATTTGGTGACCATGGCTCCCATCGAATAAAAAGCGTATATTTTTTGGGGTCGAAAGTATAATCTTTGGTGTGCGGGCCAGATGGCAATGAGTTTAATTTTGTACCCACTAAATTAAAATAGTTGGCTTGAGAGTCAAGATAATTGTAGCTGAATAAAAACCAGCTAAGACCTAAAATGCCAAGTAACCCTAAAATTGACTGAACCACAACTTACCAGTCGAATTCCGCCATTACTGGGAAGTGATCGGAAGTTTGTTTTAATAAGCCTTCCTCAAGAACTTCACAAGAACTGCAATGCTTCTCGAAAAAATCAGATCCAAAAAGATAATCAATTCTCACCGGAAAGGGATATTCAGCATTTTTTTCACCCAGTGGCGTGGGGTAAGTGCCTACTTCCTTATTTGGATGTTTTGATTTCCACAGGTCAGTGAATCCGTTATTTTGAATATGTTGTAGTGAGCGCGTATCAAGTTGCCCTTCGTGATTTGAGACTCGAGCTCTAAATGTGGACTTAAAATCTTTCAATGCAATCTCGGAGCCTACTGGAGGACAATTAAAATCTCCCAAAATAAGAGAATGTTTCGATCGTAATGCAATGTGAGTTAAGACTTGTGCCTCAATTAGACGCAGTTCGCTGGAGTAAGGATTCAGGTGACTTGCAATAAGTCGAAACGGTACTCCTTTGACTTCAAATTCCGCTCCCAAAATACCGTGATACATAAAGCGATTAAAGCCTAAAGCTCGTTTGAGTTCCAGGCCCCTTTTGAATAGCAAAGTGATATGAGCTTTGCTATGTGTTTGGTGGATAGTGGCTTCCATATCTAGTTCACGTTCGAAAACATTACGAATTCTAAAATCGTTGGCTTCGAATTGATCACATTCAAATAGAGCAATAAGATCAGCATTCTGAGTTTTTAAGAACTCAATAATCTGACCTAAACGGTTTCCAGCCTCAAATTGGCCTCCTCGTAGGATGTTATAACAAATTACTTTAAGGCTCATGAATAAATGCTCCCGGTTTCATGTTTTTGCAGGATTCGCTGGCATTATACAGTACTTTCTCTAGGGTGCTTTTGGGCTCCAGTTGGAAACGATCAAAATGAGTTAAACTGGCCGTAGCCACGTCTCCAGCACCTACACTATTGACTACTTTGCTTACGGTCATTGGTTTACAGTCTAAAATCTGATTTTTCACTTTGAAGATCGCTTGATGCTCCTCCAAAGTTAGTAGCGCTTTACTAACTGGCGCTGTTCTCAAACTCGTTTTTCTTTCTTCCAAATCAGCTTGGAATGAGCCGCCAAAAATATTACAAAACTCCCGCCAGTTAATCTTTAATATCCAACTGGCGGGAATATCCATTTGCGATAAATAGCTTTCACTTAGATCCAGAGTTACTCCAGGGAATTTATGCTCTATTAGTTTATCGATAATTATTCTACTTATTGGAGTACCATCGACGGTGGGAGAGGTGCCTGTAACAATAACTTTATCATATCTCTGGCTAGACAATTCAGATTCAAATATAGTTAAGAATTCGTTAGCTTCAGGCATAGTGAGCGTAGGGCACTCTCCAATTATTTCCTGAAAACCATTAGAGGCTTGTTGTTTATCATTAATTTCTATCGTTTCGTAAATTGTGGTAAAACAAACTCGGGAATCGGATAGCATTTTAACGGCCATAGTTTTGATCCCCTCGGAATTCAATGATTCATGAATAGCATGACCCTCTGTACCCCCAAGAAAACCCATAAGTAAGCATTGGTCACCTAGTTGCATAGTGGCTCGGGCGCAGTTAACTCCCTTACCGCTGGCAAATTTAATAGTCCTAGAGGCACGGTTTACGCCATTGCTCTGCAAACACTTAACAAGTTGGGTATACTGCAGCGATATATTGGGCCCTACAATTAGAGTACAGGGTTTATTAGTATGTACCATTCTGATGTTAATATAGCAGAACATAAGGACTCCGTGTGGTGTTTTAATGAGTGATTTAAAGCGCTGTAAGTTTTTTATTCCGGGCTTAAAACGCTGCGAGTATTCTGCGGTTGAAGATTCAAATCTGTGCTATTGGCACCATTCATTTTATTGGGATTCGGAATCCTTTGCTAAGCTGAGTGAAATAGATTTTCAAGCAATTGGTTTTGATTTGGTTGGAATGAACCTTACAACGGTTAGTCTGTCAGAGGCTGAGTTCAGTTTAGCTAATCTTCAGCAAACGGAATTAAACTCTTGTTCTTTTAGCAAATCGAGTTTTCGGAGTACTCATTTAAGAGAATCTTACTTAGCTAATACAAAATTTGAATCTTGTAATTTAAGAGACTCTATTTGGGAAGATTGCGAACTGAGCGGAGGCGAGTTTCAGAATAGTGATCTTAGTGGGGTGCGTTTTAAGAATACAATTATTCGTCAGAGTTCAACTAGGCAATGCTTGCTTTCAAAATTAAAAGTGGAGCAATCAGTCCTTGAATCACTTGATTTTGGTAGTTGTGAATGGATTTGTGAGAACTCTTATGAGCAAAATATTTTTCCTAGGTTTACTCGTACCAAACTTAAAAATTGTCTTTTTGCGAATGCCGATTTGTCTTTCTTTAAGTTTGAAAGATGTGAATTCGTAAATTGCCATTTTCTGGATACGGATTTGCAGCGCGTCAATTTTCAGCAATGCACCTTCGTAGATACAAAATTCGAGGGTGTTTCTAACATTGATAAGTCTTATTTTGATGAATGTGAATTTAATAGATCTTCACAAGAAAGCGTGGCGATTGCCAATCCGAACGCAAAATTTAGCTCTAAAAGTTTTGATTCATGAGTAACTAGAAGCTTGTAACAAATCGCATTAAGCTTATACTTAATAGGTGTACCCGGCTCGGAGATCACTATGATTAAAGTTCAGATTGTCTTATTTCTACTATCCTGTGTGAGTGTTTTTGCGTTGTATTGTCCAAACTGTGGAACCAATAATAAGGCGCACTGGCGACATTGTGTGGGTTGTGGTGAATCACTGGAGGAAGCTCGAAGGTTACTTAACTCCAAAAATAAACAACGCCAAGATGCTAAAAAAAGAGAAATTAAAACGCTGTATTTCCGTGGTGATAAAAATAAAAAAGCCAAGATACACAGAGGAACTCCCGGCTTGACCGCTTCGAAAACCAAGAAAAACAAGGACTCCATTTCAAGATTTAAGGGCATGACTCCTCAGCAAATGCAGCAGTTCATCCAAGGTAATACAGCTCAACATCTTTTGAAATTTCAGAATAAGAGTATCAGTGAAGGTCAGCTTTCAGCTTTTCAATCTGACCCACAAGTGCAACAACTTGTAAATCAAATGAAATCTCGACAATTTCAAGGTCAACTTATGCAAGGTCTTCGGGATATGCAGAAAAATTTAAAGGGTTCTCAGGGGCAGAAAATGCATGGTCAGATGCAGCAGTTGCAGGGTCTTTTCGAGTTGCTGAATCAGCAATCTATTCTTATGCAAGACTCCTATCAGCCATAGACTGTCAATCCTTTGGTATCAAAGTAATTCCATTGAAGCGACGTAAACAGGTTCTTTGCATTCTCCGATTAGAATTAAGTGAAACTGCTAATTTGCTTGATCGTTGGTGTCTATTTTGTGTTGACTGGTTGCGACCCAGAGAAAGAGTTTAATCCAGCCAACCCTGTATTATCTCAAACCGTTCCTCATCCATTTAACAAGTTTCACTTAAAACATTTAGGTGGCAGCGTTCTCGACCAAGCATCTCAACAACGCTTCAATTTATCTGGTGTTTACATGGCTTATCAACCATCGATGAGTTTTGAGGGTCAAATCTGCTTTGAGCAAGGCGCTCCTTCGACGAACTTCACCTGTGAGGGTAACCCATCTAGCCAAAGTTTTCAGATTCTTCTAAATCAAAATCAGACGCAAGCTACTTTTTCTGGAAGATGGGGGCGATTGGTGGAGATTGAGGGAGTCGCTGCAGAGCTAAACGGTGGTTTGAATTTACGCTTCAATAGTGACCAGCATCAAAATTACGAAGCTGGGTTGTCATTATTAAGTAATTGAATTTTATTTTTTGTGAATCTTGACTTCAATCCCTGGTACATCATCAGATTTATCTTTAGAGTTATGTATCGGATTCCATACTCCACGTTGTTTGTTTACAGCTTCGTTCATGTACATTTCAAATTGAGGAAGAAGTAAAGGGTCAACTGGCGAATCAGGAGTCATTATTCCAAGCCCTTCACGTAGGAGTTCACTATTCACTAAAGTTTTTCCGACCATCACATAAGCATGGTTATAATCTTCCTTTGAAGCATTTTTGGGAGTGAATATTTTGAGTGATTTATTGTTGAGTTTATTATTAATTTTGCGCTGGATTTCAGCTCGCATTTTTCCATGTGCTTTGGGAGACATATCCATTAAACCAAGTAGTTGAACTTCTTCCTGGCGGCCCGAATTCTCAATACGTAAAACATTAGGGCTAACTACTTCTACGAGTCGAGCTGTTTTTTGGGTATATTTTTTTCGACTGAACAGGGCCTTCTTTGTTTTACTGATGCTGTAGTTAGCTTTTCGAGCCTTACCATTCACAAAGATTACGGATTCTATCTGTTCAGATTTATCGAGTGGCAATGGTTTGGCTTGGATACTAATGCACAGAATGCTAAATAGGATGGTGAGTGTAAATAAAAATCTCATGAAAGCTCCAGATCAATCATACAAAAATCCACAATAGTAGACGTATTTTGTCATATTAGACCTGTTTTTGTAAATACTTTTGGCACTGACTCAGTGTCAGGCTGCACGATTAGGCTCTACAGAATCTCCAGTTTCTAAAGAAACCTTAATTCCATCTTTACCGAAAAGAAATAACAATGGCATATGAATACGGCTTGCCCATGATGCCTCATCATGGTAAGCACCGATATGTTCGAAGTAATATAAATCTTTGCCCTGCTTATAGCCTTTACTTTTTAGTAATTCGCAGACCTGACGTGTATCTTGAAGAGCTAAGGATTTTCCTTGTCGATTCAAACCTTCCTGCGTGCCCATGTCCAACCAGACTTTATGATCTAGTCGATTTTTTTTAGGTAGGTATTCCTTCTCCATCATGTTCGAATCCCACCAGAGGGATGGAGAAATAGACCCTATGCGACCAAAGATATCGGGATACTCGAAACCAGCCCATAAAGAAATTAATCCACCTAGACTAGAACCCATAATCCCCGTATTGCTAGGGCCAGTCAGTGTATTAAACTTTTGATTAATTACTGGCATTAGTTCGTCGATTAAAAATTTAAGGTATTTGGGGCCTCGACCACCGCCCATTTTTGAACTGGAAGTGGGAGTGTACTCCTCAAGTCGAGCAGCGGTATTAAAAACTCCGACTATAATAATTTCATTCAGTAAATCGAGCTCAATGAGTCGCTCAGCGGCTTCATCCACCTCCCATTCAACCCCCATAAAAGCAGTATTGGAATCAAATAAGTTATTGCCATCGTGCATATAAAGTACGGGATATTTCTTGCGGCTTTTAGGGTTATAGGAGGGTGGTAGGTAAACTAAAATATTGCGATTATTTTCAAGGTTTTTACTGGGAAAATTACGAATATATTCAAATTTACCTTGTCGTGTATGGTTGGGTGATTCATCCTCAAATCCAGCAAAATTTGCAATTTCAAATTCAATGATTTTTGAGCGATCTGCGCTAATTTTGCGATTTGGAATCTCGACAAATCGCTTTCCCTTTTCTACCGACTCCCAGCTACCCAAACTGAATTTGAACTCTACAAGAGTGTTGGCTTGTATGCGCAATTTGGTTTCATAGAGACCGTCATCCCTGCGAATCATTTTTTGAGAATGATCTTGCCAATTGCCCAACAGAGGCAGGCCTCCTATGATACGCGGAGCTTGATCGATATAATCGGGGGCGCTGGTTTTGATAATTACATCAACATATCTGGTTCGAACCAGAAAGAATCCACCCACGAAGGCTAATGTAATGATTAAATAAAGCATAACTGGTAAATCAAAGCGCTGATTATAGTCTTATGATTCCAGCTTTTGCAAAGGAGTTTTGAGTATGAAGAGGCCTGAATATATCGAATTACTTAAAGACCCAGGTCTTGAAATCTATTCGATTCCTCAAGGGCAGGATAATTTTGCATATCTTCTTAGGGTGCCAAATAACGACCAAGTAGCTTTAGTTGATGCTATGGAACCAAAGTCTTTGGTTAATTTTTTAAATTTAAGAGGCTGGAATTTAAGTTTTATTTTTAATACTCATCACCACTATGATCATGTAGGTGCGAATCAGTTTTTTTTAGAGAATTCAGATTCCTTGGAAGTATATGGCAGTAGTTATGATAATACTTACAATCGAATCCCTGGGCAGACTCGCACACTAAAGCATGGTGAACAATTTTGCTGGCAAAACTTAGACGTCACGGTCTTAGAAATCCCAGGACACACTTTGGGTCATATTGGTTATTTTCTGAACTTTGGGAATGGACATTTTTTCTGTGGAGATACAGTTTTTTTGGGCGGATGTGGTCGTTTATTTGAGGGCTCACCTCAACAAATGGATCATTCGATTAATAACGTGATTCGTAGTCTGGGAGATGAAGTAAAGCTGTATCCAGCTCATGAGTATTCGCTCGCAAATTTAAAGTTTGCTGAAACTTTATGTCATGAGCCTGAGCTTTCGGAATATCAACTTGCTCTTGAGACTCAGCTGTTAAGTAAGGGTACAACTCTTCCTACTACGATCGGTCAAGAGATACGATTTAACCCTTTCTTTAGGGTGCGAGACCAGGTCTATTTGGAGCATCTTCAATCACATGGTGTGATCCACGAATTGAATGCGGTGCATGCCTTTGAGCAGGTAAGATCACTAAAAGATCGCTTTTAAGCTTTATTCTAGACTTATTCGTAGCCATTTACTGTGATAAAATCCATTTTATGGAAATCTACAAGTTTGGTTCAGAGATCTTGCGAGCCGAAACTCGAAGTATTGAAAACATTACGGATGAAATTCGTGATCTACTGGATGATATGATCGAAACAATGATTTTGGCTCCCGGTATTGGTCTTGCTGCTCCGCAAGTGGGACACGATTTGCGTATGTTCGTAATGAATACCGAGGAAAATCAATTTGATAAAATTATCAATCCAGTTGTTCTAGAAGCAGAAGGGGTCTCAACTTTTAACGAAGGTTGTCTTTCTTTTCCAGAGCTTTTTGCAGATGTGGCTCGTCCAGACTGGATCAAAGTTCGTTATCTAAATGAAGATGGCGAAGAGATAGAGGTAGAGTGCGATGGCTTGTGGGCCCGATGCTTTCAACATGAACTTGATCATTTAGATGGACGCTTACTTGTGGATCATTTGACTCAAAAGCAACTGCGCAAAATGCGTGAAGAGCTAACTCAGATTGAAAATCTTGGACTTCAGCAAAATAAATGATTCCGCTTTTGCAGGTTTGTTGATTTTTAGGTCTGACAACCTAGCGGAGTTTCATGTCTAATCTTGATGGATCAAGAGATAAATTCAAGCAGAGTAGTACGCTTGGTACAAAATTTTTGCTGTTTTTTATCTTGGCGGTTTCTCTGCCTATTTTGGCTTTAGTCCGGATAGGTTACGACTCCTATTCCCAAAAAATTTCCTTAGCGCAACGCAAGGTTTTTGGGGTCCATGAAAATTTAGCTTCAACTATCGAGGATAGATTCAGAGATCATCGTAAAGCAATCGAGAATTTAAACCAGAAGTTTTATAGAGATAAGGTTTTCAAGAAGCTGCCTGGTAGTCTAGACCGTCGTTTGTGGTTTAACGAGAAGAAAGATTTCTTAAGTGATTTGACTTGGGAGCAGAATAAAATGCTCCGTCTCCATTACTTCAAGCACTTCAAACGCTATAAAAAGGTTGTCTGGAAGGCTTTGAGTACAGATAGTGAAGCCGAGTATGACCCTTGGAAAATGCCTATAAAAATGCAGATTTTCATTTGGGAACAGGCTCTTAATGACCCTACCTACCATTCTTATAAAAAATATAATGTAAAAGGTATTGAGCGTCCCATCATGTATAGCACTGCTCGTCCTCCCAAATATGAACATTTGGTGGGAGATCGATATAAGTATTTCAAAACGCGTGATATTGATGAATTCGAGAGTCGTTTTCCAATGCATCAAATCTTTTATACTCCCAATGCACCATTAATGAATACTTTATTCGATCAATTTAGTGAGTTGTTTAAAGATATTTTAAAATTTTACATTTTTGGAAATGATTTACTTAAACCAGATAATCATATTGAACGCTTTTCAAAAATTTCGGGAGTAAATTTCCTAGCGAAGAGAAATGCTTTTTTACCCTTAAAAGTGCCAGGACTAGAATTAGATTTTTACTGGAATGTGTTACCGGTTGGATTCAATGTTGAAGCTTATAAGGCAGGTAAATCGCCAGCTCCTTTAGCTATCTATGGTTCAATACTTGATATTGCTAGATCAGAAGCACACTTTTTGGGCTTGATGATGGGCGAAAATAGAACGAGTTATCTGGCACCTATTACGAGTAAGCTAAATGAAATCGAAGAGGTTTTTAATAATGAATCAATAAATTTCTCGGTGATTCGCAATTCACCTAGACTCCGTAAGAATCCGGAGTCAGTACTTCTCAAATTTTCAAATCAAATTGGATACAACAATTCAAGCCAGTCAAGATCATTAGTTACAAGTACAGATCTCTTGCTAGATGGGCAGTTCTTGAAAATTGATGAGTTAATAGGATTTTTAAGTCAAAATACCGGCGAATTTATTCTTAGAGATAATGACCTGAAAGATTTTTTGAATAATGCGCTTGACCAAAAGAAGGATGAAATTGAAAGTCCCAATGTAAATCATTTGTTTGATCTAATGGTTAAGTTGGGCAAGCCTCTGTTTTTTACTTATTCCAAGCATGGAGAGCAGATGTTAGGAACTCTTTATCCTTCATCAGTTTTCAGTGAAAAGTCATTTTTCTTCTCGCAAAGCCAGGAAAGTTTTCGTAAGGAGCTTCGTAAAGACCAATTATTAATATTGAGTGTAATTCTGTTTAGTTTGATCTTAGTCTTAGTTTTGGGACATGTGCTCAGTCGCAGTGTCGTAAAGCCAATTTTGCAGCTTACTACCAAAATTTCCAGAATGGCGGAGGGTAAATATGACGAGAAAGTAAGTCTTGAATTATCAGACGAGATAGGTCAGTTAGGACGTCGTTTCAATGAAATGGCCGAGATTATAAAAGATAAGCTTTTTCAGATGCGCTCAATAGGTGTTGTGAATTTACTGATGAATCATGATCTCCCGCGCCGAATTATGCTCAAATATATACTGCATTTATTATGTATTAAGTATCAGGTTTCATTCGGTTCAATTGGTTTTTTCGAGGGAGGGCTTTCATCGAACTCTTCGGATTACCCACTTTGGAAAAATACAACAATTAGCTCAGAAGAGCAGAAACAGATTATGGAAAATATTGTGGGTAATTTATATCCGCAACAAAAACCATTTTTGATTTTGGACGGTAAGCAATTATCAGATTTGAATTTACCTTTCGAAAATGCAGTGTCTTTTTTTACATCGCCAGATGGTAAAGATAGTTCATCATTTAAGGATTCGGAAAAAAGTATTGAGGTTTACGGGATGATGTTCTTAGCCAATCTTGATGACGAACTTCTAAATATACTTCGATCGGAGAGTGACTATCACAAGAATCCAGTTTTTAATCTTTGCAATCAAGCCAAAACTGTTGTGCTAAAAACTTTATTGGATGAGATAGAGGGTGACACTATTAAAGGACAGGAAATCCAAGAGAGTCTTATGCCTTCTGAAAACCCTATCTCAGATGGTTGCATAGATGTGGCTCATTTTTTTAAGGGCGCGCGAGGGCTGGCCGGAGATTATTTGGACGTACAAACTTCAGCTGATGAAAATTTAATTCACTTTTCAATCGCCGATGTTTCTGGAAAGGGTATCGGCCCTTCTTTATTCGGAGCTAAATCAAGAGCTTTTATGAAAGTCTTAGTAGAGCGCTATCCTAAAGAAGCTGGCAAGGTTCTAGCTGAGCTTAATGAAAACTTATGTTACAACAAAAAAGATGAACTCTTCCTGACTATGTTCTATTGCGTTTTAGATCTCAATCAACTGATGCTGTTCTATGCGTCTGCAGGTCATAATAAAATGCTGCTGATAAAATCTGATGGTCAATTAATCCATCTAAGTGCGAAAGGTGTTCCTGCGGGTTTGTTTTCCCCAATGAATTATGAAAGTAAGCAGATCAGCGTGGAGCCTGGCGACAGTATTTTACTTTACACAGATGGAGTTACGGAGCTTGAGAATGCAGCGCAAGACCTATATGGTCAAGAGAGGTTTGAATCATTTTGCATAGAAAATCGTGAGCTTTCTGCTAAGGATTTTGTCCTTTTGTTAAATGATGATTTGGATGATTTCAGGAAGGGTATTTTTCCTAGTGACGATATTACTTATGTTGCCATTAGAGTATTGCGTAAGGCGGAAGACAAGTAGATGGGTAAACTAAAGTCTTTCGTGGGCCAAAAAATATCCAGGCGCTTTATTCTTTGGTTTTCTATAACGCTCAGTTTTCCAATTTTTGGTTTGTTATTTTTCACAATCAGTTCGCTAAATGATCGTGAAGAACTTCTTAAGCGTCAGGTACAGGAGAATCAATTAGGAAGAGTATTACAAGCTGAAAAGCTTTATCTAAATCAATTTTATAAAGGATATGTGCAAGCCCTCCAAGGGTTATTTGTTAAAGTCAATCGGGATAAAATAGATCTAGTTACGCGTAAGTTGGATCCGCAAGACCCCGTAAGCACTGGACAACTTGTTTTGGAATATACCAATTATTTCTATTCTGAAATGTTGCCATATTTGGGTGTAAGAATTGACCCTTTTTCCTTTAACAGAGAGGCTTTACAGCGTGAATCCTTTGTAATTATGCATTTAATGGAGATCCGCTATGCAGAAGAGCAGTTGCAAGATTTTTACGATGCTATAGCACTATCTAGTATCAATGGTCATCAAGAATCAAAGTACGAAGGTAAAGCTAAGGTTCATAGTCGCGAAATGAAAAGCGTCTATCGCTCGTTTACTGATGCTCATTATGAGCGTAGAAAATGGGTTCCTTCTCGAAGCTTTCCAAGCTATCGAGAACTAAATAAAAAAGATGTTTTAAGTGGTTACACGCGAATTAGATCCAATGCGATCTTCAAAGTTTTTAAGAAATTCCCTAAGCTTATGAAACTTGCAAATGATAGTTTAATTGAAGGTAAAGAACTTGATGAATTAAGAAAGTCTATAGTGGATTTACTACGCTATCGTTTTCAAGTTTTAGGTATCGTCGTCGATTTACGTCGACAGTTTTATCAAATCAAAAACGAGATTAATAGTCTTCGTAAACAAACTGTCAAGATTTTGGGTAAAGAGCGAACTGATAGAAATCTACCAGAATCAATTGATGGCTTTAAGTCTTACCTAAACACGGTTATTGAGGAGCTTGAATCGGGTAGAATTAAAGATTCCACGGTGCTAGCTCACTTGTCTATCTATCGAGGTCTTAGGACAATAAATGAATCGATGCTTGTAAGCTTGGATTTGTACAAAGACCTTATTTTGCAGCATTTTAATGTGCCGAGAAAACTTTTCGATTCGGATAATGAGAATTCAGTTCTTGAAGTTTCAGCGTTTGACTCTCCAGTAGCTAATGCAAATCAAGGGGAAGCATCGGCATTGATACCATTGAATTACTTGTCAAAGCTTAAGCGTAAAGGTTTAAAGGGTAAAGAATGGTTATATTTCGCTGAAGCTAGTGATATTTACTCATTTCCAATTCGTAGGGTCTACGAATTGAAGGATTTACTAGACAAACTTGCAATAAAGCCTTCTGAGAAAACGGTAACAGGGTACTTTGCCTTAGAAAGGCTAACGGCTATCCAAAGTTGGAAAAATACCACCTGGCAAATTGTTAACAAACTTTTGGAGCATATTATCAAGTTTAATCTTACGGGATTGTTTTCTATAAATAGTACGGATGATGCATTTGTTAATGCCCTTATTTCAGGTGCAGATCTGGCTTCAACTCGTAATAGAGTTACCTCTCTGGGCGCAGGAAATAGTGGAATG
>MDTD01108393.1_pt1 | contig 23859 bp, 24 predicted proteins | sample 811221 | NCBI WGS metagenome assembly MDTD01 (sample SAMN05326646, study PRJNA326480) | marine metagenome | isolation source: seawater | place: Pacific Ocean: South West | collected 2011 | reverse complement strand
GATTTTGATCAATGTCGCGGGGTGGAGCAGTCTGGTAGCTCGTCAGGCTCATAACCTGAAGGTCGTAGGTTCAAATCCTACCCCCGCAACCAAATAAATTTAACATTAAATAATATGTATTTTAGTATATTCTCTGAAAAATATAATAATTATGAATAACAAAGTTGCACTTATTACAGGCATTACTGGTCAAGATGGTTCTTATTTAGCAGAGTTTTTGCTGAATAAAGGTTATGAGGTTCATGGAATTAAAAGAAGATCTTCATCGATTAATACAGACAGAATTGATCACTTGTACCAGGACCTTCATGAAAGTGATGTGAAGTTATTTCTTCATTATTCAGATCTTTCTGATGGCAACTCTCTAAGAAGTCTAATTCAAAGAATTAGGCCGTCTGAAATATATAATTTAGGTGCTCAAAGTCATGTTTCAGTCAGTTTTGAGCTGCCTGAATATACTGCTGATATAGATGCGTTGGGTACATTAAGGATACTTGAAAGCATACGCGAGCTTGGATTAAAAGATGTAACTAAATTTTATCAAGCGTCTAGTTCTGAACTATATGGCCTTGTTCAGGAAACACCACAGAATGAAAGTACAAAGTTTTATCCAAGAAGTCCATACGCTGTAGCTAAATTGTATGCTTACTGGATATGTATTAATTATAGAGAAGCATATAATATTTTTGCGTGCAATGGTATCTTGTTTAATCATGAGTCACCAAGACGAGGCGAAACTTTTGTTACAAGAAAAATCACTAAAGTACTATCAAATATAGTATATGGTTTACAAGACTGTTTATATCTCGGTAATCTTAATGCTAAAAGAGACTGGGGACATGCAAGAGACTATGTCGAAATGCAGTGGTTAATGTTACAACAAGAAAAACCAAAAGATTATGTAATTGCAACTGGACAATCATATAGTGTTAGAGAATTTGTTGACAAATCTTGTAGATATTTAGGTTATGATATCGAGTTTGAAGGCAGTGATATTAATGAAGTTGGAAGAATAAAGAGCATAAATAGTCCGAAGGTTTCTGAAAATAGTCTTAAAATTGGTGACGTAATAATTCGCATTGATTCCAAATATTTTAGACCAACAGAAGTTGATGTATTGATTGGAGATTCTCTTAAAGCAAAAAAAGAATTAAAATGGACCCCAAAAACCTCGTTAAATGATTTAGTTGAAGAAATGATCGAGAGTGATTTGAAGAATGCTCTCAAAGAAAAAACTTTACGAGAAAAAGGTCTTTAATAGCTTATATAAATGATAAGCAATATTGATAAATCAAATAAAATATTTGTTGCTGGTCATAACGGTATGGTTGGCAGTGCAATAGTAAGAAAACTCAAATCTTTAGGAGTCAATGATGAACACATTATTACAAAAAATAGGAATGAATTAGATCTGACCAATCAACAAACTGTTAATAGCTTTTTTAATTCAGAAAGTATAAGTTTTGTATTTTTAGCGGCTGCAAAAGTTGGCGGAATTATTGCTAACAATAGCATGCCAGCAGAATTCATTTATCAAAATATTCTAATACAATCTAATATAATTAATGCTGCCTATAAAAAAAATATAAAAAGATTAATATTTCTTGGATCAAGCTGTATTTATCCAAAAAATGCTGAACAGCCCATTAAAGAAGAAGAATTTTTAAATGGTTATTTAGAGCCAACCAACAGACCATATGCAGTGGCAAAAATTTCAGGGATTGAAATGATTTGGGCTTACAACCGGCAGTTTGCTGATACTTCAATTACAAGATCAATAGCAATCATGCCATCAAATTTATATGGAATAAATGACAATTATGACTCTAAAAATAGTCATGTAATTCCCGGTTTGATTCACAAGTTTCATATTGCAAAGAAAAATAAAGATGATTTTGTTACAGTATGGGGAACTGGAAAGCCCCTGAGAGAATTCACATCTGTTGAAGATCTTGCTGATGCATGTGTATTTTTATTGGATTTAAATGAATTAAAATTTAATGATTTAAGTGCTTGTAACAGAAACTCTGGCTTGCCCCCAATAATAAATGTAGGTTCCGGTGAGGAAGTCACAATAAATCAACTTAGTGAAATTATTTCTAAAATAATAGATTTTAGGGGCGATATAAGATTTGATACGTCTATGCCTGATGGAACGATGCGAAAGATTATAGACTCTTCAAGAATTCATAAGCTGGGATGGAAACCTAAAATAGGATTAAAAATCGGAATACAAGAAGCTTATCAAGACTTTCTAGCAATTAATACATAAATATTGCAGAATTGATAAGGCATAAGAGTCATCAAAATTTTTTGTATTATAAAACCGTACCATGACAATTTATAACCTTCTTTTCTTGCTAAATTTTCGTTAAATTTTTTATGGCTCTTATGACGAAAAAACGAAAATTTATACAGTATTGGCATATTTTCTACCGGTTCTATAAATTCAATATTAAATCCAGCTTTTGTAAATAAATTCATAAATTCTTTTTTTGTAAGGTTCATTTTATGAAATTTCTTTTCCATGCTTGGGTAATTTGCTTTGTTTTCCCTAAGACTAGCTAAAAAATCCACCAATTTTGTTTGTAAATTATCAGCACGAAATGAAGCACAAATTGAGCCTCCATTTTTTAAAATTCGATAAGTTTCAGCTATTGAATCTTTTAGACCATGCTCAAGATTATGAAACAGACCAAAAGCAAGTATGTATTGAAAATAATTATCATCAAACCTAAGAGATTTTACATCCCCAACTTCTACATTTAAGCTACTATCAACTTTTTTTAGTTTTTCTATCGCTATATCAATAAAATCTATTCCAATTATTTCATATTTAAGATTGTGGTAATATCTTAGAATTCTTCCTGCACCGCAACCTGCTTCTAGTATTTTTCCTCTATTATTTTTAACCATCAATTCTGCATATTTTAGAGGATACTTACTATTGTTTCTCATTGCTAAATCTGCTGGAATGTCTGACCATCTTTTTGTCCAATAATCTTTATTATTTGATCTCCTGTATGTTTTACGCATTTTTAATTTCTACATCTAAAGTTTCTATGTCATTAATATATTCATGAAGAATATTTGATATAATTTTGTTACCTTTTTTTGAGAAATGCCCACCATATAAATCTTCTACATATATTTCTTTTAAATTTTCATTTTTAACAAATTTTCCTATATCAATTGTATTTATTTTTTTTTCTAGTTTAGAGTAAAATAGTTCACAGGCACTTATATTATTTTTACGATAATATTCTAAATCAAACATCTGAGGCATAATCAAAACAATCGGAACATGACCTCTTGATTTAGCCTCTTTTTTGAAATTCATTATTATCATTTCTAATAAGTCACAAGCTTTGTTATTTAAATACATATTGTGACTTTCTTTGATATTAGATTTCATCACTTTAGCAAATATCTCACTAGAAAAATTGTCAGGATCTGATTTAAAATAGATTATAAATCTTTTTTTTAAAATAAGTAAAAACAATGAAAAATTTAATAATGTATTTTTAAAAAAACTTAATGAATATGGAAATCTAAACTGTCTGGATTTGAATTTTCTAGTATAAAAATAGTCATTTTTTTTTACATCTGATAATATTTCACTTAGATTATTAAAGTCTTCTATTTCACTAATTTTATTATCTAAAAGCATAATCTTATCATTTTTTAAAATGTATCTTGGCTTAAAAGCAAAAGTATTACCAAATTCTAAATAATGCTTCCAATATGAATGAATCCTACAAATAGTTTCTGGAACAAATCCCATTATTATATACTTAACTGAACTATTTATCTTTTTTCTTTTATAATACAAAAGAGCTTGATCAAGACCATAATTTCCAACACCGAAATTTTGGACACCAGTGTTTAATTTTTGGCTAAGGTAATTTTGCCAAGTTTCATTATTATTTACTTGACGACAAAATGTATAAGAGTCACCAAAAGTAGCGATCAAATTTTTATTAAATTTTTTATTTAACTCTCTTGATCCATTTTTATCGATTTGAAATTTAATTTTTCCATTAATAGTTTTTTCATACCCAGTTGTATTAGGTCTCCTAACCCATCCTAACTCTTTGTCAAAACTATTCGTGAAAAAAATTGATAAAGTTTTATTATCAAATTTTGGTATTTCATCTTTTTCGGTGATTATCCATTGAAAATCTTTTTTAAGATATGGAACTAATATTTGTAAAAAGATCTCAAATAAAAAAATAATTAATATAATTAATAGCAAATAATTAAGCATATCATTTTGCTATAATATTTTTTATATTTTCCAATTTAAAAACCTCATTAATCATTATGTCATAGTTATGGTCATTACGATCATTATTAAGTATAAGGTCAGGTTGTGGAGGCTCTGGGAATGGTATATCTATTCCAACTACATTTTTTATTTCCCCTTTTTTAGCATTCAAATAAAGGTTATTTGTATCTCTTTGCTCTAAAATTTTCATTGGAACTTTTAGATATACTTCTGAATAATTTTTTATATTTTCCCTATTCCATTTTTGCCATTCTGGAAAAATTGATAAAACTGCAGCAATTACATGAATATCTTGGTCCGCTAGAAACTTTGTAAGCTTTGAAATTCTTCTTGCGTTCTCTAGCCTTGCTTCAACAGTATGGCCTAAGTCATTACCAAATACACTTCTTACTATATCTCCATCTATAAGCACAAGATTATTAATTTTTTCTTTAAGTTTATTATATAAGATTTTACTTAGAGTACTTTTGCCAGATCTTGAAAGTCCGATAAACCACGTGACCATATTTAGTTATTGTGAATTAATTTTATAGACCTTATCATTTTTGATGCAGCTTTTAAATCATTTAATGTGTCTATTTCAGTCCAAAATAATTTGCTCTTTAAATATTTCAATCTAATTATTTTACATTTAATAGCTTCATTCAAAAAAGAAGTAAAATCTATTTGTGGTTTTTGCATCTGAATAAAAAAGTTATTTAGTTTCCAAAAGTCTTTATGGCTTAATTTTATTAACCCCATAAATTGCATTCTTGGTAATTTATTATTTTTAATTGGTTGACCAATTGATACAACTTCATTTTTTTTAACCCTTACATCTTCAGCATCTTTATTTATTTGACTTAAACTCATTCTCTTTTGCCAATTTTCAAGCCATTTATAGTTTAGAGGTATAACTGACCCTTTTTCTTTTTTTAACATATTAAATATTTTTGGATGCACAATGATATCTGAATAGCTAACTATGACATCTTGGTCAATAAATTTTGATGCACAAAATAAGCTATGTACCATGTTAGTATTTCTATAATTATCATTTTTTATATATTTTACTTTATTTCCGAGTTCTTTTTTAATTCGGTTTGCCCTATAACCTGTTACTACTGCTATATCTTGAAAATATTGAAAAGATTTTATTAGATAGCCAATTATTGGTGTATTGTCTAACTTGACCATACACTTAGGAACTTTTTTTGTAAGAGCACCTAATCTTGATCCTCTTCCTGACGCAAGTATGATTAACTTCATATTCAATTTTTTATAAAAAGTTTAAATATATTTTTGTCTATGCTTTTAAAGCGTTTGTATCGTTCTGGATGCCACATCATTCCTAGTATTTTCCTATCCTTATGTGAAAAAAGCTCAATAGATTTGTCATTTGCAATTGCAAGTTTTTCAAATTTATTATTTAAGTCCTTAATTAAATAATTATGAAATGAGTTTGTGCGCATTTCCCCTTTTCCAAGATTAGAGAATTTCGTATTCCCAAGAAGTTTAGTTTTGTGACTTTTTACATGTTTTTTTGTTTTATTAATTTTAAAATTATTTTTTTCTGCAATTAATTGTGCTCCATAGCATATACCAACAAAAGGAATATGATGTCTTTTAGAGAGATTATAATATTTCGTATCAATTTTATTTCTTAATTTATCCTCAAATTTATTAGAATATGAAATGATGTTATTGCCTCCTGTGCTTATTATTAAGTTCAAAGAATTGATTTTTGTGTTATTTGTTGGAATAGTAACTTGAGATTTTGGAAAAGTTTCACTTAAAAAAGCTAGCCAGTTCTTATCAATACAATACTCATATTGACCCTTATAGAACGAAGTAACCTTGGGTAGCAAAAGTATATTCATTATAAGTATTTTATAATTTCAAGTTTACAGTCAATATTTAGAGCTTGTTGCACTTCGATTTCCTGAAAGTTTTTTTCACCTATGCCGATTACTGCAGGAATATTTAATTCTGCACATCTGATTGCCATATGTGAATTAACCCCTCCATATTTAGTAATCAATCCACTTATTTTTCTTGTGAAAATAAAATCATACCCAGGATCGGCACTTTCAATCAAAACAATTTTATTTTTTAAGTTTATATTATTATTATTCTTAAGTTGAACTACCTTAGCAGTAACTTTATTTTCTCCAATAAAATTACCTTTTGTGTTTGAATTTATGAAAAAGAAGGGGTCTGTAGAAGTTAAAATGTTTGTCGGTAGTTTTACAAGTTTATTTAGATTATATTCTAATTTATTTTTTTCGATTTCTTTTTTTAAATTTTCCTCAACTGTTAAGTGTGATAAATTGTAGTGTAAATTTAGTATTTCTTGTATTTTCACAAATGCCATATCATTTACACTAATATTATTTCTTGATCCAACTTCTCTCATATTTTCAAGTATACAATCAATATTTTTAGTAAATAAATATTTTGCATGTTCTCTTGAGACGATGCTTTTGGAAATAAATTCAATCAATTTATGTGCATCTGTTTTAAGTCCTGATTTTTTTATATAATTATTGATTGCTTTAATTTGAATTTTAGACCACTTAAAATGCCTTTTTTTATTTGTCTGGGTATCTATTTTCTTAAAATATTGATTATAACCTTCTCTATAGTTTGGAGAATTTATATCATATGTATTGGGCCGTAAGTGACCATATTTTTTAACAAATTCACTTTTAGATATATTGCCTATATCTTTACTCATTTTAGATGCGACTGTGTCTATAGATTGAAGAAAAAGATACTTTTCGCTTATGCTCATAATATGATTGTCAACAAATGAATTGAGTAAATCTACCGCAACAAAAGCACAACGTGCTAGTCCAGCAAAAGCATAGGTTCCAAATTTTTTGCAGTCTTCAATCAGCCAATAGATCTTATCTATAACATAAAGATTAGACTTAGAAATTTTTTCAAAATTATCAGACAAGTTCTTTAGTGATTCTAAGTTTTGCTTGAATTGATCAAATGAATTATTGGTTATTGTCACCAAACTTTTAAGAATCTCATTTATTTCTTTTTGGGTAAAATTATTATTTTTTAATTCTCGTAACCTTTTTTTTGTAGAAAAATTAAAACAAGTAAAAATAATATCGAATTCAACTTTATCATGGAGATGTATATTTTTTTTATATTTATTAAGGTAAAAATTAATTAGTTTAGTGCCTACTTTATTGCTCAGAGAAGATGGGATCCATGAGTTAAAATCTACTCTTAAATCTATGTAGGGTGTTCCGAGAAAGGTAGTCATCAATTGATGAGATGATAGATCTCGATAGCCATAATCCTTTCTTTGATTAGCCCAAACACTGTCAGTAATTAATTCTTTATATAAACTTAATGCAAGTGGTTTTGGTTTAACTCCAATCATTTCTGCCGGATTCCAATCAGGCATAGTACCAAATATAGTTGTTTTGCCCAAAAGAGAGTGATGTGGTTCTTGAAGTTTTTCTATTTTTTTGCTTAGTTTATTTAATGCATTACTAAGATCTATATTTTTGTTTTTTAAATTTGATAACTTAGTTATAGGTCTTACTTGTATAAGATTTATTTTTTGTAATTTATCAATTGTAAATTCTATATCCAAGTCGTTGTTTTTAGTTTTTTTTGTTAATTCATCTAGGAATATCTTAATTTTACTCTGTAATTTATTTAGAGATAATGTTTTTTGTTTTTTATAAATTACTAAGGTTTTATTTTTAGAATCTACACCGGATGTAACAGAAGTTGTGTCTGCACTTTTTACATAATCAATGATATAATAAGGAGCCCCGTTTCCCTTATCACTTGTCATGGCAACACACGTGTATAATGTATTTTTTGCCATCGCTTGTATTAAAATTTGATTATTCAGATTCTTGTAATCTTTATACGATTGAATAACATTACTTATTTCTGCGCTTACTTCGGTTTTGTTTTTAGAATTAACGTTTAAAGCTGAGTAAAAATGACCAGCAAAAGATTTTTCGATATTATCTTCGACTAGACATGATGATCTAATCGCAATTTTTTCGGAAAATTTATTATTAATATCTTCTAAAATTTGATGTGACTTGCTCATATATTCTTTTTCTGTAAAAAAGTAAGTTTTTGGAATAGAGCAATTTTTTAATTTTAATTTATCAAGCTTTTTAAGTGTCGTCGCTTTAGATAAGAATATCATATTCTAGTTCTTCATGACCCTTTTAATTGCTTGCCACGACATTAAACCCACTGGACCAAAAGATTTATGTTGTTTATTTGTGGTTGTGATAACTCTTTTGTTAACTTTATTCAATTTATTAGAGGGTATATTTTCAAGCATAAGTTGAATCTGAACACATTTTTCAAAATGAAAGGTAAGGTGAAATAATTCAGCAATAGAATGCGCTTGTATTATTACTCCGTGATTCTTTAAAATTATTAATTTTGTATTTTTATTTATTTGTCTGGCTAAATCTTTCCCAATTTTGTCATCAATTACCATGCCACTATAGTCAAAGTAATTTACAGAATTATAAAAGCGCATACTAGATTGATTAAGTTCAGTTTTAAAACCTGATTTTAAACATGATATTGCAACTGCATTATGTGAATGTGTGTGTAATATATACTTTGGTTTTGCTTCGGAGAGGTGTAAATGTTTATGGATGTAATAGCCAGCTTTATTGACCTTTTTTAGTTTAGAACTTAGAGGTTTTTTGATTGAAATATTGATTAAGTTTCTGGTATTTATCTCACTGAATAGATGTTTATGTTGATTTATAAAGAAGGACTTTGAGTCTGATGCAATGCCAGAAGCATGATTGGCAGTTAAGTCGGAAATATTAAAATAATCAAGTGCTCTAAATAAATCGGCAAGGTTTCTTTTTATTAATGTATTAGTTTCTTTAGTCATAATTTTGTGAAAACCTTAAACTATATTTAGAACTATTAATCTTAATTAGAAAAGTGTTACTTTTATTAAAATTTAACTGTTTTAAACTATTATAAAAAAACATGCTACCAATACCATATAGTGAAGCATAATAACTTGTTTGTGATAAGTTTTGATCAAGTTGAGTTGTTTTATTTGTTAAAATATTTTTTTCTTCAAGCCATAAATTGTTTATTTTTTCTGCGAAAGTGATAACACTGTGAAAATCTTGTGAAATAGTGCTTAATAATTTATCTAAATAATTTTTTGGTCTATTAATATAATCAAGATTAAAGTATCCCATATAGTCAATATTTTCTTTTAAAAGCTTTTTATAAAGAAATTTTAAAATATCTTTTATTTCTGATCTTTCTATCTCTTTATTTCTTTTAATAAAAACAAATTTTTTATTTGTTTTAAATCCCAATTCTTTTATTAAATCTTTATCAATTATTAAATATATCTTTTTAATTCTTTTATCTGCTTTCAAATCTTCAAGCAGTGCCTTATTTGTTTTTATATATTTATTTGAAATTTTGTTTTCTGTTAGTCGTCCAATAACACATGCACATATATTTTGATTCTTAATCATTAACTCTTCGGGCACTAGATTATCCAATTCAATATTTTTCATTATATTGACCACACCATTAAGACGTTTTTTATTATTATTTTGGTGCAAGCCGTGATGATGATATACACTCGCAGACGGATCATATACAATTTGGTATTTATTGAGATCCATAATTTTTTTTGCCCAAATTCTATCTTCAATATTTGTAGCTTTTTCGTCAAAAGGATATTTATTCAATATAGAACGCCTGATAGCTGAGTTAGCATTATGAAAGAAGTAGTCTTTTTTTTGTATTTTTCTGTCATTTCCAAATACTATTTTTAGATCACGGTAGTTTGTATCAGATGTGTTGTAAATTGGCAGTTGTTTTCCATAGACAGCCACAGTTTTTTTGTTATTGAAATTTTTGATAAGATTTTTAAGCCAATTATTATTTTCTGGTATGCAATGCGCAGATAAACATACTACATATTTAGATTTAAATTTATTATATGCTTGATTAATTGCCCTGCCAGGAAAAAATTTTTTAATTCTGATTATTGGTAATTTATAACCTTTAACAATTTCGATTGTTCGATCAGAACTTAAATTATCAACAATAACTATTTTAAAGTTTTTATATGTTTGTTGCTGGATTTTTTCTATCGTATGTTTTATCCATCTGTCTTCATTTTTAGTTCTTATAACGATTAATGTTTCGATCATAAAAAATTTTCCTTACTAAAACTTATCTCATTTTTAAGATTTCTTCCTTTTATAAACTTTTGAAGGTTTTCAGCAAATATCTGATACTGCTTTGGCCAATAGCCCTTAAAATAACCGCCAATATGAGGGCTCAAATAAACATTTTTTAAACGACTTAAATTAACAAGCTTCTTGGTATTATTTTGTTGCTTACTCGTTGGAGCGTCAATGTATAAAAAAGACTCAGGATTTTTAGATAAGAATTTAAATAAAGCGTCTAGGTTAAATACTCCATACCTACCGCAGCTAATAATAGAAACATCTTTTTTTAACCTTTTTAAAATATTAATATCGCAAATATTCTTTGTTAGGCTATTTATTGGTAAATTATTTATTACAACATCGTAATTATTAATTATTTTTCTTAATCTTCTATATTCATAAAAATTAATTGTTTTTAATTTACATTTCTGGTTACTTAAAATATCAAAATTAATTCCTAAGGCTTTTAAGGAGGGTATCATTTTCTTTGTCACTTCACCATATCCTAGAATTAAAACGTTAATAGATCTTAAATCTTTGGATAAGATAAAGTTATTCTCATACTCACTTCTATTTTTGAACGAGGTTCTTTTTTTCAGTAGACTTCGGCTTGAGTCAATTAAATAAAATAATATTAGTTCAGTCATTGATGAACTATTGATACCTTTACTGTTTGTTATTAATAGATTTTTCTTATTTTTAATTAATTTGTAATCTATTTTTTCCACACCAACACTGCCAAAGTGAATCCAGCTTAAATTTTTATAATTTTTAAAATAATCATTTTTAAATCGAGTTCCCCAATAAACTTTGATGTTATCGGTAAATTTATGCAAATTTGAGTCATTAACAAATTTTAAGCTTATATTTGGAAAATCTTCTCTAAATTTTTTTTTAAAATGTTCAGGTAGATTGAACATACTTAGACTGGACTGTAAATCTGAAAGAACAATAAATGGATTATTCAAATTTAAATGCTGATTTTTTCTTAACTGTGACACCTGAGTAATTTTCTATTAAGTAACTTGGATTTCCTATATTATCAGGGTTGATTTTTACATGAGAATTTTTGATTTCACAATCACTTATGTATTCTTCATTCAGACTAAATTCTGCAATTGGAAATTCCACCATTTTTATAGCTTTACGAAAGATGCTTGCAATATGTAAGCTAACATTCATATTTATAGAACCTCCCCAGCAATGAAGAATTATTTTTTCTTTTAACTTTTTATTTTCTATATACTTACCTAATTTAATTAGTTCTGAAATTGTTAAATGAGAAATGTCTGGATTAATGTAATCAAATTTATGCAACTCTAATAAACTCAAAAAATCTAAGTAGGTATTAAAATTTTCGCCGTAAGAGAATTTAATATTTTTAAATTTATTTTTTAATATTTTGAATTTTAAAAGGTGATCCAGTGGAAGTGGTTCCTCAACCCACAATAAATTTTTTATTCTTTTCAAAGAATGAATAAATTGAATTAATTTTTTTTCATTATTGTTTTTTTCAAATGAATTAGTAATTAAATCTATCGAGAAACCGTTTATGTTATTTTTAACGTATTCAATTTTATTTTCATTATTTTTATTTATATTTAATCTTATTTTAATTTTATTAATATCAAGCATCTTAGACCGATTAATATCTTTCTTTAAATCTCCTAAAGTACTATTAATCGATCCTGCACTAGCATAAACATTTACATCATCCTGAACTGCCTTTAATTTATACAATTTTTTAATTGTTTTTGAGATTGATAATTGTTCTTCTTTAGAAATTATATCTATCAAAGATATTTCAATTGCAGATAAAATACTTTTTATAAGGCCAGAATTAATAAAGAATTTGTTTTTTTGAAGATCAGTAATCTCTTTCAGTCCTTCCCTTGCATTCTTACTTACAAGAAACCTTGATAAATATTTAGTATTTATCTCAAACAATTCTGGTGAATATATTCCAACAAGACTTTCTCCAATTCCATATATATTTTTTTTTGTTGAAATTTTTACTAAACTTATAATTTTTTTATTATTATAGCCATAGTATTTACCTGAACCAAAGCTGCCCTCACATAGAATATGCTCTACTTTGATGATATTGTTATTTACCCCCATCTACCTGTGTAAACTTTTCTAATTTCTGTATCACTTTTTAGTAATTTTTTATAAGCATGATTCATTGCAGCAAATCTATCTACATAATTTTTTAGTTTTTTTAATTCTTCAGGTAAAATTGCAAATTTATTATCTCTGCCTGGTAAATTATTATCTATTGTAAAATGTTTCTCAATTAAGTTAACCCCAGTCATTAACGATAGTGAGCAACTAAAGATATCTGACGTATGATCACTAATTCCAATATTTTTAGTTATTTTCTGTAATTCATTTAATCTAGGAAGATTTACAATGTTATCATCGCAAGGATAAGATGAGACACAATGCATAAGAGTAACTTTAGACTTTTTTCTAAAAAAGCTAAAACTTTTTTGAATCTCTCTTATTTTAGATGCGCCAGTTGAGAGATAGACACTCTTAAATTTTTGATCGCATAATTTTATTAATTTTTTGTTTCTATTTTCTGGTGAAGGAATTTTAATTGAGTCCAATTTTAAATTTTTTATTATCTCATAATCTTCTGGATTAAATAAACTTGTAAGGAACTTTATTTTATATTTATTGCATATTCTTTTTAATTTGATATGTGCTTCTTTGTTAATTTCTGCTTTTTGATATATCTCACGTCTACCATCACCATCCCACGGACCAGACTTTAAATTTTTAACCTGCCATGTTTGAAATTTAGCGTAATCAGCACCAGCATTTTTAGCTGCCTTTATCATTTTTTCTGCTAATTCAATATTACCCATATGGTTCCAACCAATTTCGGCAATAATTTTAACTTTTGATTTAGACATATTAATTAAATGTAGGTATTAAATGATACAATATTTTGCATTTTGAAACATATTTTGCAATATAATAAGTGAATCTGATTGAAAATGTTATGACTAAAATTTTATGTCTTATTCCCGCAAGAAAAGGTAGCAAAGGAATAAAAGATAAAAATATAAAAAAAATAAAAGGTCGGTCACTTTTAGAGATAACTTGCAAAACTGCATTAAATTCTAAGTTATTTGAAGACATAGTTTTAAGTACAGACTCTAGAAAATATTTAAATAGTGTAAAAGAATATTTATCCGAACAAAAATCTTTAAGACCTAAATACTTATCTGGGTCTAACATATCTGATTTTCAATTAATTAAATATTCCTGGGAAACGTATTCAAAAATTTTAGGTAAACAGTATGATTATATATGCTTATTGCAGCCAACATGTCCTTTAAGAAAAGTTTCTCATCTAAAGAAGGCTGTCAGCAAAATTAAAAGATATAAATTTGATGCTCTGTGGACAATAAATTCAATAGACAAAAAATTTAACCCAATTAAACAATTATTAGTTACGGGAAATTATTTATCATATTATGATATTAAGGGTAAGGATTTTGTAAATAGACAGTCTTTAGAGCAAACATTTATAAGAAATGGGTGTGCATATTTATTTTCTAGAGACACAATTTTTAAAAACAAAACTATTCTCCCAAAAAATAGTGGATATTTAGAAATAAGAGATAAACTTATAAATATTGATAATCTTGAAGATTTAAGGTCTGCAAGAAAGTATTTTTGAAAAATAATGAAAGAAAAATTAATAAAATTTAAACTTTATTCTGAGGAATATCTAAATAGGGAAGCTATTAATCATAACTTCGTTTTAAAAGTTATGTATGGCTGTAGTTATCCATTCAGCTATTTTTTCTACAAACTTAATTTAAGTCCTAATCTACTCACATGGCTATCAATAATATCCTGTGCCTTGGCATGTTATGGATTATTAGTGAAGAGTGTTGAAATATTTATCTTATTTTGGTTACTATCTATCCTTTTTGATTTTTGTGATGGAACCGTTGCAAGGATGACTAAGAATGAAAGGAAAAGCTTGCTAAGATTTGACCATTACAGTGATATATGTAAGTTTTCTTCAGTAATTTTATTTATAGCAATCAACTACGATAATACAATTTATTGGATTTTATCATTTACATGTTCTTTTATGTACCTTTTTTATACTGTACTAGACCACGATGTAGTGCTTCAAGTTTTTAATAACTTTGATAAAAATAAAAATGAAAAAAATGAAAAACCAAAACTAAGAGATAACTTTAAATTCATAAAATTTATTACAAATAACGACTCCTTATTTAATCTTGTAAAACTTTTAATGCCTTTTTTTATAATCAATGGTCATACTCTTTTAATATTTTTATTCATGCCATTAAGTATTAATTTTGCTTATTTCGCACTTGTTTACCTCATTATGTTGACCTTCATTGGAATAAATCTTAGATTGGGCGTGCTCAGTTCGTCATTAAAAAAATAATATATGAATCTAAGAACAATTAAAAAAAATCTAAAACTAGTCATTCTTGCGGGCGGACTTGGTACTCGTATAACTGAAGAGACAACGACAAAACCAAAACCGATGATTGAAATCGGGGGCAAACCAATTTTATGGCACATAATGAAATATTATTCATCTTATGGAATTAATGATTTTATAATATGTTGTGGGTATAAGGGATATTTTATTAAGGAGTACTTTGCAAATTATTTTTTACATATGTCAGATGTTACTTTTGACATGGCAAAAAATAAGATGAAAGTACATCAAAAAAATGTTGAGCCATGGAAAGTTACATTGGTTGACACAGGGGAAGATACCCAAACGGGAGGAAGATTAAAAAGAATTCATAAGTATATTAAAAATGAAAAGCTATTTTGTTTTACCTATGGCGATGGTTTATCAAATATAAATTTAGATAAGCAAATTAAATTCCATTTGCAGCATAAAAAAATTGCAACAGTCACTTCAATAACGCCTCCAGGAAGGTATGGGTCTCTTAATATTAAAAAAAATAAGGTTTTAGGATTTACAGAAAAACCAAAAGGTGAAAATGGATTTGTTAATGGTGGTTTTTTTATTTTGTCACCCAAAAGTATTAATTTTATTGATGGCGATACAACAAGTTGGGAAAAAGAACCACTTGAGAATTTAGCTAAAAAAAACCAATTAATGGCATTTATGCATGATGATTTTTGGTATCCAATGGATACTCTAAGGGATAAGAACCTACTTGAAGAAATGTGGACATCTAATAAAGCTCCTTGGAAAATTTGGAAATGAAATGAATATATTAGTTACTGGAAATACTGGTTACATAGGTCCAGTATTAATTAAATACTTGAGATCCAAACACTTTGATCAAACATATTACGGCTATGATACAGGTTTTTTTCATAGAGATCTTATTAGTAAATATGAAAATAATGATAGATTGTATGATGTTCAATACTGGGGAGATTTAAGACATTTTGATGAAAAAAAATTAGATGGCATTGATACAATCATTCATCTTGCCGCTATTTCCAATGATCCAATGGGCAATAGCTTCGAACGTGTTACAGAAGAAATCAATTATAAATGTTCAATTAAATTAGCTAAGTATGCAAAAAAACATGGAGTAAAAAACTTTGTTTTTGCATCAAGTTGTAGTGTTTATGGATCTTCGGGTAATGACATAAAATCTGAGTGTGATGATTTAGACCCTTTAACCGCATATGCAAGATCAAAAATTGCCGTTGAAAAAGAGTTATCAGAAATTTCTTCGGATCAATTTATCATCACATCATTAAGATTTGCTACTGCATGTGGCTGGTCACCTCGATTGAGACTAGATCTAGTTTTGAACGATTTTGTAGCATCAGCAATTGTGTCTAAGAAAATAAATATTTTAAGCGATGGATCTCCTTGGAGACCACTTATAGATGTTAATGACATGTCGCGAGCTATTGATTGGGCAATGTCAAGAACGAAGTCGAATGGGGGAAAATATCTCAGCCTTAATGTTGGTAGTAATTCTTGGAACTATAAGATTTCAGACTTAGCTCAGACAGTATCAAGTGAAATTCAAGGTGTTGAAGTTGAAATAAATCAAAATGCAGCACCTGATAAAAGATCTTATAGAGTGGATTTTTCACTTTTTGAAAAGTTAGCGCCAGATTATCAACCTACCATGAAGCTTGAAGACACAGTAAAGGATATTTATCGAAATTTACTAGAGAATGATTTTAATATTTTTAACTTTAGATCTTCAAATTTTATTCGCTTAAATGTACTAAACAATCTTATAGAAAATAATTATTTAGATAAGAATTTGAATTGGAAAAAATAATGGAATTTCATCAAACATCTTTAGAAGGAGCATTTTTGATTAAATTAAAACCAATTAAGGATGATAGAGGAATGTTTGCAAGAGTGTTTTGTAAGGATCTTTTTTCACAAAATAGTCTTGAAACCAATTATCCACAAAGTAATTTTAGCACTAACTTTAAAAAAGGCACCATAAGAGGTATGCACCAGCAAAAAGATCCAAATGGTGAAGTGAAAGTTGTAAGGTGTACTCAGGGCAATATTTTTGATGTAATAGTTGATAATAGACCACAATCAAAAACTTATTTAAAATGGTTTGGAGCTGAGTTATCAGACAAAAATAATTTTATGATGTATGTGCCAAAAGGTTTCTTGCATGGTTATCTCACATTATCTGACATTACATCAGTTCATTATATGGTAAGCAATAAATATGCTCCAGAGTCAGAAATCGGCGCAAGATTTGATGATCCTAAATTAAATATAAAATGGCCAATTAAAATTGATGAGATCTCTGAAAAAGACAAATCTTGGCCAATAATTTCCCAATGATTTTAGTAACTGGAGCTACTGGATTTGTTGGTAAACAAGTAGTAAATGAATTACTAGCAAGATCATTAGATTTTAAAATTATTTGCTCTAAAAACAAAAATTTAGATCCTGTTTTAAAAAATAAAATTAAAAATATATATTACACCGATAATTTATTTACAGAGAATGAGCAATGGTTTGATAAAGTACTTGATGGCATTGACATAGTAATTCACCTCGCATGGCATGTAAAGCCAGGTGATTATTTAAATTCTGAAAAAAATATTGATTGTTTTAACGGAAGTGTTCACTTTGCTAAAAACTGCATTGAAAATAAGATACGTAAATTTGTTGGTATTGGAACCTGTTTTGAGTATGAGCCTAATAATATACAAATTGATGTAAGCACAAAGTTGTCGCCAGAGAATTTATATTCAGCGAGTAAAGTGGCTCTTTATCTATATTTAAAAAATTTATTTAAATTAGACAGTGTAGAGTTTTTATGGTGCAGACTCTTTTACTTATATGGTGAAGGTGAAGATAAAAATAGATTTTATCCGTATATAAAAAAGAAAATGATTGATAAAGAAAATGCTGATTTATCAGATGGTACCCAAATAAGAGACTTTATGAATGTTAAGGATGCTGCAAAAATGATTGTTGACGCCTCACTCTCGGAAAATACAGGTGCATTTAATGTATGTTCTGGGAATGGCATTTCTATAAAGGAATTTGCAAATCAAATTGCTGACGAATTTGGAAGTAGATCACTACTTAATTTTGGAAAAAGACCAAACAATCCCTATGATCCTCCATACATAGTTGGTAAGCCAACAAAGATAAAAAAATAATTTTTAAACATTTTCGTATGAAGTTAAAATATTCAATCTTAATACCCACAATGAACGGTGGAAGATATTTGATACATGCAATAAATAGTGTATTGCAAAGTTCAAATAGTAATTTTGAATTAGTTATAAGTATAAATCATTCTATAGATGATACAGAAGAATTGTTAAAAAGTATTCATGATTCAAGAATAAGAATTATTCGACCAATAGAGAAATTATCTATGGCAGCTCATTATGAATGGTGCATTGAAAATGCTAGAGGTGAGTGGATTACCATTTTAGGTGATGATGATGGGCTCATGCCTGATTTTTTTCCTCATTGTGATTACTTATTAAATAAGTGGAGAGATATAAGTGCAATTTCCTTTAAAAGAGCCTATTTTTTTTGGCCCAATTCAGCAGATGTTTTCGGTGATACTATTTTACATTATATCAAAAATTCTAAGGAAAAAATTAGATATAGTAAAATTGACTTACTTCTTGTACTTGCAGGACTTAAAGAGCACTATGATCTGCCACAGCTTTATACTAATAACTTAATTAGTAAGTCTCTAATTGACAGTATTAAGAAAAAGTCATTTGGGAAATTTTATCATGAAGTTACTCCTGATGTATATTCGGGTGTTGCAATTTCACTTTCAATCGCAAAATATCTGAAAATTGGAAAGCCTTTATTTTGGACTGGATCATCTCCTAAAAGCATGGGTGTTGCAATTGCAAAAAGTAAGACAAATAATCACAATATAAATAAAAATGAGAATTCACTGGAACATTTTGATTTAGCTGAAAAGGACGGTCTTAGTATTGCAACAGAAATAAATTCATTGTTGTATAAGAAATCTGACTTTGCTCTTAACATTTATGTCCTCTCAGGATTATTTAACATTCCATTTAATTTTAAATTTATTAACAAAAAGTTTTTAGAGTATATTGTTTACGGAAGTGCATTTGCAAAGAATATTTTACCAAGCAGCTTAAGATTAGACTCATCTAGTCTTTTTAAAAAATATTTCTATAGTCATATAAAGTCGAGAAAATTAAATATCATAGTAATAAAAATATTTTTTATATTTTCATTTATTTTAATTTCTCTGAAACATGTATATTCATTATTTAAGAAATATGCCTCTATTTTAATCAATATAAATAGTGAAAAAAATAAACTTATGTATATAAAAAAAAGAAATGGCTTAAATTCTATATCTGATGCAAATAATTTTTTAAAAGGCAATCAATTATGAAAACTATTGTTACAGGATGCGCAGGTTTTATAGGGAGTAACTTTGTTGACTATTTATTAATGAAAGGCCATGAAGTGACTGGTATAGACAATTTTTCAACTGGACAAAAATTGTTTTTAGAAAAGGCTTTATCTAATAAAAAATTTAAATTGATAGAGAAAGATCTTTTACTTTGTAACGATTTAACCAAAATAATTAATGATGCAGAAATTGTCTTTCATTTTTCTGCTAATGCAGATGTAAGATTTGGATTAGAAAATACTAAAAAAGATTTAGATCAAAATACAATTGTTACATTTAAAATTCTTGATGCCATGAGGAAAACTAATATAAAAAAAATTGTTTTTTCAAGCACAGGATCTGTTTATGGTGAAAGTAACATTATTCCTACGCCCGAAAATTATTCATTTCCTATACAAACTTCTCTTTATGCGGCATCAAAAGTCGCTGCAGAGTCACTTATAACATCGTATTCTTATGGTTTTAATATACAGTGTTGGATATTTAGGTTCGTTTCTATTCTAGGCCCAAGGTATTCACACGGACATGTTTATGATTTTTACAAAAAATTAATGTTAAATAAAAATAAACTTGAAGTTTTAGGCAATGGTAAACAAAAAAAATCTTATCTTCATATTGACGACTGCATTTCAGCAATTGATATAGCACTTAAGAAATCAAGTGAACTCATAAATATATTTAATTTAGGAACAGAAGAATATTGTGAAGTAAACGACTCAATAAAATGGATAGTAAACGAGTTAGGTCTAAATCCGTCATTAGAATACACCGGTGGTGATAGAGGGTGGATAGGAGACAATCCATTTATATTTTTAAGCACAGAAAAAATTAGAAAATTAGGTTGGGCACCACAACATTCAATTCAGGATAGTATATTATCAACCTTAAGTTACTTAAAATCCAATGATTGGCTCTTAAAGTAATGAAAATATGTATTTTAGGTTTATGGCATTTAGGCAGTGTAACTGCCGCTTGTTTAGCTAAATTAAAACATGAAGTTGTAGGATTGGATTTTAACAAAAAAGTAATTTACAATTTACAAAACAATATCCCACCCATATCAGAACCAAATATTTCTGAACTAATTCAACACGGTCAAAGAAAAGGGAATCTGAATTTCATTGACAACGTAAAAGATTTACCAAAACAATTAGATTTTTTATGGGTAACTTATGATACACCAGTAAATTATAATGATCGCTCAAATGTTAGTTATGTTTTAAAAAATATCAAAAAAGTAATCCCAAAAATAAATAAGAGAACAAAAATAATTATTTCTTCTCAATTGCCAGCAGGAGCTACAAATGAATTTAAGAAAAAAAATAAATTAGATTTTGATTTTATTGTTATACCTGAAAATCTTAGACTTGGTAATTCAATATATTCTTTTTTTAATCAAGATAGAATAGTTATTGGTCTAGAAAATAAAAAATTAAAAACAAAATTAAAAAAATTATTATATCCAATTTGTAATAATTTAATTTTTATGAATATTGAGTCTGCAGAAATGACAAAACACGCAATTAACTCATTTTTAGCAATGAGCATTTCTTTTGCAAATGAAATTGCATCTTTATGTGAAATTGTTGGAGCAGATTACAAAGAAGTTGAGCAAGGTATTAAGTCAGAAGGAAGAATTGGTTACAAGTCTTATTTAAGTGCTGGAGGAGCATTTGCAGGAGGCACTCTTGCTAGGGACATAGAATATTTGAAATTAATATCTAACAAAAGAAAATCTTTTTACAATAATAAATTAATCTTAAGTATAAAAAAAAGCAATCAGCTTCATAAAAAATGGGTTTTAAACAAACTTAAAACACTACATACTTCTGTATCAAATAAAAATATAGCCATATGGGGTCTATCATATAAAGAAGACAGTGATACTCTTAGAAGATCACTTGCAGTTGAAATAGGTAATCAGTTAATTGAAAAAAATGCAAATTTAATCCTTTTCGATCCACTTATTAAAGGTCTTCCCAGAGGATGGAATAGTGAAATAAAAATTTTTAATGATCCAGTTAAGACAATAAGAAATGCTGAAATAATTATAATATGTACATATTCAAGGCTCTATGAAAATATTACGATAAAAAATTTTAATAGTAGTGGGAAGAAAATAATATTAGATCAAAATTCCTATTTAAAAAATATTAGTAATTCAAAAAAAATAAAATATTTTACTGTAGGATCGAATTAACATGAAAGACAGTTTCAAGGATAAAAATATTATTATTACAGGTGGAACAGAAGGATTCGGAAAAAATATTATAGAAAATCTAGTTATTAGAGGTGCCAATATAGCATTTTGTGCAAGAAGCTTAGAGAAAGTTGATCAGTTAAGTCAATTTCTCAATAACAAAAAAAATAGTAATCAAATAATTCTGTCATCAAAAACTGATATTTCAAAAAAAGATGAAGTACATAGCTTTATAAAAAATATAAAAAAAACTTTTTCATCTATTGATGTCTTGATTAATAATGCGGGAGTTTATGGACCAATCGGTTCTATTGAAACAGTAAACTGGGATGAATGGATAGAAGCAATTAACATTAATTTAATAGGTTCAATTTTGATGATGAGAAGTCTAGTGCCTACTTTCAAAGAACAGAAAAAGGGAAAAATAATACAATTATCTGGTGGAGGCGCTACTAATCCAATGCCAAACTTTTCTTCTTATTCAGTCTCAAAGACAGGTATCGTAAGATTCGTTGAAACCCTAGCATTTGAAATGAAAGATTATAATACTTATGTGAACGCTATTGCCCCTGGAGCCTTAAATACGAAAATGCTTGATAAGGTATTGGCAACGGACATAGATAAGGTTGGTAAAGATTTTTACGATAAGGCGATAGCTCAAAAAGTAAAAGGGGGAGCGGGATTTCAACAAGGAATTAATTTAATTAATTTTTTAATTTCAGATAAAAGCGACGGAATAACTGGTAAATTGATCAGCGCACAGTGGGACAATTATGAGTCTTGGCCAGATGATTTAGACACTATAACAGATGGCGATGTATACACTCTCAAAAGAATTGTTGGAAAAGATAGAAAACTAGAATGGGGCGACAAATAATGAATGTTGGAATAATTGGATTAGGTCTGATTGGCAAAAAAAGATCTAAATATTTAGGTAAAGGAAAGCTTATAGCATATGCGGATATTATACCTGCATCAACGATATACGAAGAAATCAAAAATGTTCATTATTATTCTGATTGGAGAGAATTAATCGGAGATCAAGATATTCATTTAGTTATTATTTCAACCCCAAATAATTTAATTTATGAAGTCAGTTCAGAATGTATTAAAGCTAAGAAGCATATACTCATTGAAAAGCCAGCAGGTATAAACTCAAAAGAAGTATCGCGTTTAATGCAACTAGCAAGTCAAGAAAATGTAAAAGTTCACGTAGGTTTTAATCATAGATTTCATCCATCAATTTTAAAAGCTAAAGAGATTTTAGATCAAAACATGCTTGGTGATTTAATGTTTATTAGAGGTTTATATGGTCACGGTGGTAGATTAGGTTACGAAAAAGAATGGAGAGCAAACCCAAAAATTTCTGGAGGAGGTGAAATTATTGATCAAGGTTGTCATTTGATAGATTTGTCTAGGTGGTTATTTAAATCTGAATTCAATAAAATCATATCAAGTGCTAAAACTTATTTCTGGAACATGGATGTTGAAGATAATGGTTTTATGATATTAGAAACTGAAAATCAACAGACAGCTTTTTTGCACGTAAGTTGTACAGAGTGGAAAAATATGTTCTCATTGGAAATATATGGAAAGATTGGTAAGTTAAAAATAAGTGGCCTTGGTGGGAGCTACGGAACAGAAGAACTTATCTATTATAAAATGCTTCCTGAAATGGGCCCGCCGAAAGAAGAAAAATGGGTATTCGAAGGTGAAGATTTATCTTGGCAAAAAGAAATAAATAATTTTTATGATGTTATAGAATACAACAAGAAACCATCAATAACATTGGAAGATGCATTAAAGTCTCTAGAAATAATTGAAAAGATTTATAAGGACAATAGTTATGATTATAGTTCGTAGTCCGCAAAGAATTTCTATTGGAGGTGGAGGAACAGATCTTCACTCGTACTATAGTTTATATGGTGGAAAATTTATTTCAGCCGCAATCGATAAATATGTTTACGTTAGCATTATAAGGCCTTTTAAAAAAGGTATATACTTAAAATATTCTGATCACGAAAAAATTATAAATATTAATGAGATAAGGCACCCAATTTTTAGAGAAGTATTGAAAAAATACGATCCAAAAAACAATCAAATTGAAATTACTACTCTTGCTGATATCCCGTCTGGAACAGGGCTCGGTTCGTCTGGAAGCTTTACAACGGCGCTAATTAAAAGTTTAAAAGCTTATAATCTAGATGACATAAGCAAGGAAGAGCTTGCAGAAGCTGCATGTGAAAT
>MDTD01113277.1_pt1 | contig 23871 bp, 23 predicted proteins | sample 811221 | NCBI WGS metagenome assembly MDTD01 (sample SAMN05326646, study PRJNA326480) | marine metagenome | isolation source: seawater | place: Pacific Ocean: South West | collected 2011 | reverse complement strand
GAGTCAAAAAATAAAATTAAATAAAGACTAAAAAAAACATAAAAAATATAATTATGTAATTCATATTTATGAATTACATGACTTGCTGCAAAAATAAATATTATAAATCTCAAGTAAGGTAATGAGCTTTTTAATGAAACTGCAAAAAATTCTGAGAAAATGGAGCTTAAAACGATAAAAAAATAAAATGAAATTAAATAAAAAAATATATTAAATTTAAAAATCTCCCTAGTTAATTGTTTTTTAAAAATAATGAGAGAAAATAAAGCTGATAGGCTAACGATTAGATCAGGTATAAATGGACCTGAGGGTAAACTAAATATAAAGATAAAAACTAAAATTGAAAAAAAAAATTTTAAATTTTTTTGGATAATTGATAGTCTAGATAAATGCATGAAAATTCAATTGAATTGTTATACATTAACTATAGTTTTGATCAATTAAAATCATTCCTCTTATTAATTCACTAATCTGAAAATTAAAAATATTTTTTAATAAAAATTTAAAATTAAAAATAACTTTTTAAAATATAAGAATTGTTTATAAAGTCCTCATGAGTGTTGTAACTATATGTGTCCCAGTTTTTAATGAGGCAGAAAAGCTGACTAAACTACTTAAACAAATTCAAGACTATTGTAAAAATAATGAAGTAATAATCTCTGATAATGCCTCTCAAGATAGAACTAATATAATAGTAACAAATTATAAAAAAAAACTAAGTAAGCTTAAATACTACAGATTAAAAAAAAATTATGGTTTTGATCACAATTATTTAAATTGTGTTAAAAAAGTTAGAACAAAATATTTTTGGGTTATGGGTGGTGATGACCAAATTTATTCAGATAGTATTTTAAAAATAGAGAAAATTATTAACATATTAGATAACCCAGATGGAATTACCTTTATTAATAACAAAAACAAAAAAAATATAAAAACATTCAAAAAAAAAGATTTTAGAAAAGTTGATCTTTATACTGATGCTCATAATATTGGAAAAATCAGTCTCAGTGTTATCAAAAAAGATAATTTCTTAACTAATACAAAATTTTTAAGCTCAAATTTTGGATATATTCAAGTTTATTATATTTTAAAAAAAATTATTAAAAATAGAAATTGGTTTATTTTAGAAAAGAATTTAATTTCAAGAACAAATTATCAATCAAAACATTTTGTAAATCCTAAACATTGCTTAAAAAGACTTGATATGGAGATTAAAGGATATTATTTAAATATAAAAAAAAATTTTACTGTTTCAGAAAATTTTAAAAAATATAAAAAATTAATTTTTAAAAAAAACATTAGACCTTGGATATTTGAAAATTTAAGAGTCAACAAAAAGAAAAATGTTTTAAAGGTATTAAAAAAAAACAGATATTTATTATGCGATGTATTTGATTTTTGGATTCTAGATATATTAATTAAAATAATTCCTGAATTTGTTTTAAAAAAGATAATTAATATTAAACGATCTTTGGTAAATTAAGTTAATGACTAAATCAAAAATAACCAAAAAATCTAAAACTAAAAAAAAAATAATAGTGGTTAGTTTTTTCCCTGTATATCCTGTAACTTTTGGGGCATCTGTTGTAACAAGTAGTTTTTTTGATAATATTAAGAAACGAAAAAAAATATTATTCCAAATTTCAAATAATAAATTCAATAATAAGAATATTAGTAATATAAATTTTTTTTCTAATCTGAAAATTTTTAAATTATTTTCAGTATTACTACTAATAATTAAAGTTCTTAGAGAAATAAAATTTTCAAAGAAAAAATGTATTTTAATAATAGAGGGTGCAAGTTGGATTGGATATTCCTTTATATTATCAATCTTGTCTGAATGTTTTTATCCAGAAGTTAAAATAATTTACAGAAGTCATAATATTGAATATGAACTTAGAAAAGAAAAAAGTAATTTTTTTATATCAAAATTAAGTTTTTTATTTGAAAAATATGTTTTTAACAAATCTTACCTATCCACATGCGTATCTAAAGTAGATAAAATTAAAATTAAGAAATTATATAAAATAGATTCTGAGATTTTCCCAAATATTATCAATATTACAAAAACACTGAAAAGTAATCCAGAAATTAAGGGTAAATATTTATTTTATTCTGGATCATATGAATATTTACCGAATAAAAACGCAATAGACAGATTAATACAAATATTAATGCCTAAGATTTTAATAAAGTATCCAAATATATCTCTAGTAATAACAGGAAACAAAAAAATTCCATATAAATATAAATGGCTTAAAAATTTAAAACTAGTATCTAAAAGGAAATATTTAAACATTTTGAGAAATTCTTTATGTTTGATTGCACCTTTAAAAGAAGGCCATGGCACCAGAGTGAAAATTATTGAAGCTTTATGTGAAGGTAAGTTAGTTATCTCATCTAAAATTGGAATTGAGGGCATTAATTTAAATGGAAAGTTTCCACCTCCATTTATATGTCAATCAGAAAATTCTTATTTAAAAGCTATAGATATGATTCTCAAGAAAAATAAATTTAAGAAATTAGCAAAATTAAATAGGATTAAGTACATTAAACAATACAGTGCAAAACTGGTAACAAAGAATTTTGTAAATAAACATGCTTCAAATTGAAATATATTTTATAAAAATTAAGTATTTTTAAAAAAATGAAAAAAATAAATAATTTATTGTCTTTTGAAAATTTAATTCTTTTATTATTTGTATTGATTACCTTGTCCATAAACTCATCGATTGCAGATTTCGATGATAAAAAGATAGATGTAGAATTTATTTTGAACTACTTAAGATATATTTCTCCAATTTTTATTTTTATTTTATTAATATATTTTTTTTTGAAAAATAAATACACCTTACCTAACTTATATAAATTATTTATCATATATGGCTTGGTGCAGTTTTTATCTTATTTATTCAATAAAAATTCTATCTTTGCGTTTCAAGAATATATTTTAATAATAAGTATGTTTTGTTTGTGTTTAATTTTTGTGATTTCATTAAAAGAAAATTTAAAAATAAAAAATTATTATTTTTTTTTGGTAATTATTATTTCATTAATATCATTTTATTATACTTTTAATGTACTTAATGAGGTTTTACTTAATGGAAATAAATACTTATATATTTCTAAAGTGTTTAAACCTGAAGTCAATAATTTTATAGGACAACAAAATCCAAGATCAACAGGTATAAGTCGTCAGTTATGTCTATTACTCTGTTTTTTAATTTTTTATTCTAATAGCAAAATATCTAATAAATTTTTTATAATTAAATATTTTACATATATGGGTATATTTATTTTATCTTGTATTATTTGGGGATATCAAAGCAGAGGAGCGTTGGTTTCCTTTGTTTTAATTTGGACTATATATTTAATAATTGAAAATAGAACATTTTTAAAAAAAATTTTGTTTGTCTTATTTTTATTTATATTACCTATACTTACCTATGAAGCTTTATCAGAATTTAACATAAATAAAAATTTTCAAAAAATTAATACCTCAAAAAAAATTAATACCTCAAAAAAATTAAATACTCCAAAAAAATTTAATACAAGGATCTTTGATACAAATAAATTTAAAATTCACAAATCTGAAATAAATAAAGAGACAGGTGAACAGACATTTATAACTGAATTTGATTACACATCAGGTAGAGTTGAAATTTGGAAAAGATCATATGAAAAATTTTTAGAACAACCATTAATTGGTTATGGTCCTCAAGGTGATAGAAAAAGTCTAAGTAGCGATAAAACCAGAATTAAAGAAAATCAAAGACATATTTGGGACAATAATTCTTCTAATGGAATAATATATAGCGCTTTATCTGGTGGAATAGTTGGTTTAATTATATTTATCACTATTTATTTATCACAATTCTTATTGATACTCAAATCTTGGTATCAAAAAAAGATTTTTCTCACTAATGATTATTTTGCAAAAAATGCATTCGTAATAATTATAATATTAAATGTAAGAACAATTTATGAGAATGGATTTGCAGTTTTTGGTATAGATCAAATTTTTTTATTAACATGCTTAGCATATTTATTTAAATTTAATTATTCAATGAAATAATCATTGAGTTTAATTATTAAATTTTTTTTCAAATTTATTATTCGTCCTAAATGAATTTTTTTTTTTTTAAAATTTTTTATTTTATTGTAAATCAATAAGAAATATTTTTTATCAATTTCATATTTTACAGGTATTGAAAAGGTTATTTTTTTTAAAAAAGATGAATAAACTTCCTTATTATAAAAAATAAATGTTTTGCTTGATATGCAATCTGTGACAAACAAACTTAAAGGATTTTCAGGTGAGTTTAAGGCAAATTTACTCCTACCTATAATTCCTAAAGCTCTACTTCTACTAACATTGTTTTTATTTATTATTTTATTAATTCTTAAATAATCTCCAATAACAACAATTTTTGTATTTTTTTTTGAAAGGTAATTGATTAATTCAGATTGAAATTTGTTGTATTTATTAATGTGTTTTCTATAGTAAATAACAAGATCATATTTTTTTTTTTGTTTTGGAATTTTTTTTAAATTAACTAGAGCAAAATTATAAATAACTTTTTTATATTTTTTTTCATCAACATATTTTTTTAAAAGATCAGTCGAAAAAAGTAATTTTTTATTTTTTAATAAAAATAATGAAATTCTATAAAAAAAAGGAAAAATATATTTTCTTATTTTAAATTGGAAAAAATTAGATTTATTTGCATATATTCCTCCTGTAATAGGGCCTAAAATTGTTTTTGAAGGTAACAACAAAAATAATAAAAAATTCCACAATGGTAGATAGTTAACATAACATACTTTGTTTCCTTTAAAATAATTTATCCAACATTTTATAATTCCGTAAAATGGGAAAAAATAATTACTAAAAAAGTTTATTTTAGTTATTCTTTTAGTATTTATATAATTAAATTTTTTTTTTCTAAAAAAAAACTTTTTATTAAAGGTTTCAACTTCGGAATCTAAATTATTTTTTTTAATTGCTAAATCTATGAATTGTTGACCCAAAATACCTTCGCCCCTGTGCTGATCTAAGTCACAGGCCCAAAAATAAATTTTTTTTTTCAATTTTTTTCCTTAATATTATCATATTTTCCATTATATTCAGACCGAATATAATAAAACATACTTTCAATCAGCCTGGATGTTCTTCTGTAAGGTTCGTATCTCAATCTCCAAAAAGATTCTAAATTAAACTTATAAATAATTGATGGTACAGGTTTTTCATCTCCGCCAAGCATATTAAGTGCCCCACCAACACAAAAAATTTTAAAATTATCATTTAATTCACTCAATAAATTTGCGACTTGTTCCTGCTTTGGTGTAGGAAGTGTTAAAAAAATTACATCATCTTTATTTAATCTTGGCACAAGTGTTACTAATTCTTCTGGAGAGCCATAAGGCAATTGAATATGTTTTATAATTTTGTCCGAAAATTTATTTCTTAGATAAATTAGGCTATTTTCACTTAAGTTTCCTAATATTAAAATTCTATTGATATCTTCAGGTAGTTTAAGCGTACTAATTATCTCTCTTCCTGGGATTTTTTTTACTTTTTTTGTTCTATAAATTTTCTTGTAGAAAATTCCATCAGGCCAAAATATGAAATTTTTATTTATTTTTAATTTCCCAACCCCATAATAACCTAACCATGCAAGATTTATTGCTGACAAAATAAAATTATTTTTAAAGTTAATATCTTTTGATGAATAGATAAGATCTAAATATGTAAAATCTTCAACTATTCTAGTGATATCATTGTTCAATTTAACCATTATTTTATTTTTATCAAATTTGTTTATAAGATGTGAAGTGTCTATTTTATTTAAAGCACCATTATTTTTTTGTTTTAAAAATTTTTGGATATTTTCTATAAACTTTTTATCATCATCAGGTTCTGAACATAAACCAATATTGTTTTCTTTTATAATTTTATTAACCTCCCCTGAAATTGAGCCCAAAATTGGTTTGTTAACTTTTAAATATGTTTGAAATTTTCCTGGTATAGTTGAGTTAAGAGCCTTTCCCGCTTTTAGAGTAATAAGTAATAGATCTGCTTTGTTTAAATAATTTAAAATTTCATTTTTTGGTTTATGTCCATAAAAAATAATATTTTCAGGATAATTTTTTTTCTTTAATTTTTCTAAATGCCTTCCACTTCCAACAATATGCCATTTAATATTCAAATCTCTAAGGATATTTGCTACTCTAAAAATTTGCTCGATGTTTTGTGCTTCTCCTATGCTGCCTGTAAATACTATATTCAACTTTTTATCATCAAAATTATCTAAGTGTACTTCTGAAAAAGTTTCTTCGAATTTTTCAGGCCAGGCAAACAATTCTTTTACTTTCGAGACATCTTTAACTTTTTTTGAAATAATTTCTTTAAACGCAGATGATTGACAAAAAATAATATTGTTTGAGTTATAGGTTAAATTCATCAATTTTATAAATAATTTTCTAAGTATATTTGAGTTAAAAATATTTAGTTCAAAAACAATTTCAGGCCATAAATCTAATACCCATATTGCTTTTTTTGAATTAGTAAATTTTGATAAAAAAACTCCAATTAAAGAATTAGTAACCGGGGAGGTTCCAAAAGAGAATATTAAATCATAATTTTTTTTTTTAAGTTTAAAAAAACAAAAAAATACTGCTCTAAAAAAAAAACTAGTATAATTTAGAAACAAATCAATTTTTTTGCCCTTGTATCTTGGTCTATTGTTTATTCTATATATTTTTGCATTTTTATAATTATTAAATTTTTCAGGATTGAGCTTATATTCCTTATAAATTTCGCCCTCTGGATAATTAGGGACACCAGTTAAAACTTCTACTTCATTTCCTTTTTTACAAAAAAATTCAGAAATTTCATTAATTCTAAAATTTTCAGGCCAAAAGTACTGACTAATTATTAAAATTTTCATAAATTTTAAATTTTATTCCAAATATATTTATTAATATATTGAATCTTACTGACAATTATTCTTGCAAGATGATTTGAAAAACTTTGATTTTCGTACTCTAATATTTTTTTATTTATTTTTAAGTCTGTATTTAACTCAACTTCTAATATTTTTTTGAAATTTTCTAAATTAATAGGAGAAATTGTACAAGTTGATTTAGAAAAAATTTCTTGTCTTTCAAAGGTATCTCTTAATATAATTGATTTTAAATTAAGTATAGAGGTTTCCTCAGGTATACTGCCACTATCGGAAATTACAAATTTTGACGACAATTGAAGACCCAAATATTCAGTAAAACTAAAAGGTTTATTAAATTTTATAAACTTGTTAATTATTTTTTTACTAGAGCCTAAAACCTTTTTTAATCTTGGGTGCGTTGAGATCAGCACTGGAATTTTGTATTCAACTGCTAGGTAATTAATAATATCTAAAAATTCATTTAATTTTCTTTTATTTTGAACATTTTCCTCTCTATGAAAACTGACTAAAATATATTTCTTATTTTTTAATTTATGTTTTTTTAAAATTTTATGCGTATTTATTTTTTTTTTATAATGATTTATCACCTCATACAGTGGACTACCTAAATTAACTATTTTATTATTGGAAATTCCCTCATTAATCAAATTTTTTTCTGCAAATGAACTATAAACAATATTTACATCAGAAATATGATCTACAATTTTTCTATTAATTTCCTCTGGAACATTTTCATCAAAACATCTGTTTCCAGCCTCTACGTGAAAAATAGGTATCTTATTCCTTTTAGCAACGTATGCGGTTAAAGAACTATTTGTGTCACCTAGAATTAAAAATGCATCTGGCTTTTCTTTTTTTATTATTTTTTCTATTTGAATAAAATTATTGGAGATAATTTGATAAATATCTAAATTTTTATGTTCAAATGTGTAATCAGGTTTTCTTATTTTTAAATCTTTAAAAAAAACATCTTTAAGATTTTTATCGTAATTTTGATTTGTGTGGACTAGAATATGATTAAAATACTTATCAAATGAATCAATTGATTTTGATAAGCGAATTATTTCAGGTCTGGTACCAACAACAGTGATTAATTTCAATTTTTTCATATTTTATGGCTAAACGTATCAGGATCATTCTTGTTGAATTCTTCATTTGACCAAATAACTCCTGTTACCTTAGTTTTTCCAATATTAACTAGTTTATGAACATATCCTGGTATTGTTTCAATTATACTATAGTCTTTATCAGATATATCAATTTTAATTCTTTTTCTTTTATTAAGATCAAAAAAAATAAATCGTACATTTCCATTAAGAATAATGAATTTTTCAACTTTAGTATCATGATAATGACCGCCTCTCTCTTTTTTTTCGTTGATCGTAAAAAAAGAAAATTGTCCAAAGTTACCCAATCTCATTATTTCAGCAAAATTACCTCTATTATCAATATTAGATTTAATGGAATATTTAAATTTTTCTGAAGGGTAAAAACTTAATAACGTACTATATAAATTTTTAAGTAAATTTTTATTATATTTTTTAATTTTTAAATAACTCCTCTTACTGTTCATTATATTTAATAATAGATATATTTGTTTCGGAGTAATTTCATAAATTTTTTTTAATTTTTTAATTTTATTATTTGTTTTTTTTGAAAAAATATCTTTAATAAATTGATCAATTAAATCATCTATATAGATTATTTTTAAACTTTTGTTTTCATTAAATAAACTTGGTTTCTTACCCCTGCTTATTAAATAGCAAAATGTTGCTATTACTGAGTTATAATTTGGTTTTGACCATTTGCCAAACACGTTTGGTAATCTATATATTTTAAGATTAGATTTTGTTAGTGTTGTTATTTGTTTTAAAATATTTTCAGATTTTAGTTTAGTTTTTCCATAATTATTATTCTCTTTATAACGTGTTGTTGATGAATAAATAACTTTTTTTTCCAGTTTATTAGTTACAATAATATTTGATATTTTTTTAGATAATAAAAAATTATTTTTATTAAAATCACTTTTTTTATTTGATCTATTTTCTCCAGCTAGGTGGATTATACAATCACTTTTAACAATTAACTTTTCTAAAATTTGAGGATTATTTTTTTTTGAAAATAAATTAACTTTAATATTATTTAAGTTTTTTAATCTATAAATCAAGTTTTTAGCTATAAACCCATCTGAACCTGTAATCAGTATCTCCATTTCATTTTAATAATTTGGATTTTAAAATAAGCTTTATCATTTGATCAACATTGAGCCTTAAAGTATTTTCTGAAGTATAATCTTTATTTGTTTTATTCTTTATTCCTTCTGTAAAAAACTTATCGTAATTTAAGTTTCTTTGATCTGGTTTGATAACAAAATAATCTCTAGTTTCTTTTGATTTTGATAATTCCTCTCTATTTAATAATGTTTCATGTAATTTTTCTCCATGCCTGATTCCAATTAATTTTATTGTGTTATTTTTTCTCAAAATTTTTTTTAATGAATTTACTAGTGTTAATATATCTGTTGCAGGAGTTTTTTTTACGAATAAATCTCCATTTTTACCAAATCTAAAAGCATGAATCACTAAGTCTAACGCATCATCCATGGTCATCATAAATCTTGTCATTGATTTTTCTGTAATAGTTATTGGTTTATCGGAATTTATTTGATTTATGAATAAAGGTATAACTGATCCTCTAGAGCCCATTACATTACCATATCGTGTAACACAAATAGAAGTGGAGTTTTGTTTTAATAAAGATTTAGAAATTGCAATTTTTTCCATCATAGCCTTTGAAATTCCCATTGAATTTATTGGATAAACTGCTTTATCTGTTGATAAACAAATAACTTTTTTGACTTTATTATTTATTGAAGCATTTAAAACATTGTCTGTACCCATTATGTTTGTTTTAACAGCCTCCAGAGGATAAAATTCACATGAGGGCACTTGTTTTAATGCTGCTGCGTGAAATACAAAATCGATATTTTTTGTTGCTTTTTCGACACTATCAAAATCCCTTACATCTCCAATTATAAATTTAATTTTATCCAAAGAATAAAGTTTCCTCATGTCATCTTGTTTTTTTTCATCTCTACTAAAAATTCTAATTTCTTTAAAATTTTTAATTTTATTTAAAATTCTATCCAAAAAAGCATGACCGAAGGATCCTGTTCCTCCAAAGATTAGAATTGACTTGTTTTTAAACATAATAAATTATTTGGATAAGACTTTTATTATAAACTTAATTTTTTTTGAGTAAATATAATTCATTTTTAAGTCCATAAAATAGTGTATAAAAAAATGCAATTGCTAAAATATAATAAATTCGTCTCTTTAAAGTGAGTTTATTCCAGTGTTTTCTTAAAAAATAAATTTTTGCAATTTGCTGTCTTAATACATTGTTAGTTAATCTATTTGACTGAGATAAATTAATAATAATAGGTGGAGATTTCAAAAATTGAAATTTACCTTTAAGAGAAAATCTCAAAAACAAATCTGTATCAGTACCTCCAAGTAATTTGGTATCCCAACCTCCTATACTTTTAATTATTTTGGTACTAAATATTGCGCAGGAAGTATTTACTAATTGACCATTGTTTCTTAGGTCGTCATAATCATGATTTCTATTCCATGGATTGGCTTCTTTTATTATTTTATTCTTATAAATTTGTTGCATTGGTAGTAATAAGCCATCAAATTGATCATTAATTTTAACTAAAACAGATTTTATTGTTTTTTCTTTTACTAAATCATCATCATCAAAAAACCAAATATATTTTGTATTAGTTTTTTTTATTCCATAATTGCAAGCATAGCTCTGCCCTCTGTTTTTATTGTAATGAAAATATTTACAATTTGAAAAATTTTTTATTAATTTTAAATTATAAGAATTAATTAATTTATCAGATCCATCATCTACAATTATTACTTCAATTTTTTTTTTTAAATTTATCAAATTTAGAAATAAGATTAAAATTTAATTTCCTATTATAAGTTGGAATTATTACTGTAATTATTTTTGTCATTTAAAATAATTATTTTTATTATAATTTAACGCCATTAATATTGACCAAAGGTATGGATGACAATCTCTTTTTTTAATTAAATGTAAATCATATAATTCTTTAATTTTTTCTTTATCTAATGGCAAATTTTTGTAATTTTTATCATCACAAATTAGATCTAAAGACCAATCTTTTAATTCATTCCTTAACCAATTTTTTAATGGTAACTCAAATCCTTTTTTCTTTTTATTTATGATTTCTTTTGGAAGATATTTTTTTGATATTTCTTTTAATATAATTTTTTTCTTATTGAAGTTTACTTTTTGGTTTGAGGGCAAGGTTTGAGACCACTCAATTATTTTTTTTGATAAAAAAGGTGATCTACACTCAAGTGAATATGCCATAGTAGATAGATCACTTTTTTGCAAGTAATTATCATTTAGTGTTGTTAAAATATCTAGCTTCATTGATTTATCTAGGGAAGTATTATTTTTATTCATTTTACTAGCAAGATCATCAAATACGTTTTCAATATCGAAATTATTATTTTGTTTATTTAATATAATTTGAAAATCTTTTTTTATACTTCTAACAAAAGAAAACTTTGAAATTATTTTTTTTCTTTTAAGAAGATTATGAATTAAATTTATCTTATGATTATTTATATTTTTGAAAGGATAAATAAATGAAAAAAGAAATTTTAATATATTTGTTGAATATTTAAATTTTTCAAAAAAATCTATTATACTATAATATTTATATCCTCCAAATAACTCATCTCCACCATCGCCTGTCAAAACAACGTCAACTTTTTCTTTAGCAAATTTAGAAATTGCTAGAAGAGGAAAGCAAGAAGAGTCTGAAAAAGGTTCATCAAAATTTTTTTTGAAAGTATCAAAAAAATCGAGTAGTTCATTTGAAGAGAGTTTTTTTTTGTTTAAATTTATACCAAGATAATTGGCAACACTTTCTGCATCCTCGCTCTCATCATATTCTTTTTCATCAAAACCTAAATTGAAAGCTAATATATTTTTTTTTTCAACTATTGTTGAGGCAATTGCTGTGATTAACGAACTATCTATACCACCTGACAAAAGAAACCCAAGTGGTTTATCGCTAGCCAACCTATCTGAAACACTTTCTTTCAGTAGTTCTTCACATTTATCTACATTATAATTAATTGAATTATCATTTATTTTATTTGGATAAAAACTGTTAAGGTCCCAATATTTTTTTAATTTAAATTGTTTGTAATCTATGGATAAAAATGTACCAGGTTCTAATTTTTTAATTTCAGAAAAAAAACTTTTTTCTCTCAAAAAAAATCCCGAGTTTAAATAAAAATTTAAATTTTCTATGTCATAATTATATTTTATTTTAGGCTTAACACTTAAAATTGATTTTGGTCTAGACGAAAAAATAATCGATTCTTCATTCTTATAATAATATAAAGGTTTTTCTCCAACTCTATCTCTTGCCAGAACAAGCTTCTTATGTACTGTGTCCCAAATTGCAATCGCAAACATACCATCGATTTTATCAAAAACTTTTTCTCTCCATAAAGACCAGGCATTTAAAAAGACTTCTGTATCCGATGAACCATTCCAAGAAAATTTCGATTTAATTTCATGATATAATTTTTTATAATTATATATTTCACCATTAAATAAAATTATATATTTTCCACAATTAGAAATCATTGGTTGATTACCTGTATCTTCTAAATCTAAAATAGCCAATCTATTAAATGCAAATTGATAATTTACATTATCAGACAAATAAGATTTATTATCAGGACCACGTTCAGACATTAAGTTAGATGCAGTTATTATTTGTTCTTTTTCTAATAACTTATGTGAAAAACTCACGTGACCAAAAATACTACACATTTTTTTTACTTTTTTTATAATGATCAAAATACCAAGAAAGAAATTTTTGAATACCTTTGGATAAGTCTGAAGTAAATTTTAATTTTGTCAAATTTTTTAATAGTTTGGTATTTGAGTATGTCGATTTTACATCACCTTTTTGTAAACCAACAAAATTTTTTTTAATTTTTAATCCAAGCTTTTTTTCAAGAATATTGACAAAAGTTATAAGGTTAATTTTTTTAGAATTTCCTATATTTACTACTCTGTATGGCGCTACATTTGAAATGCTATCGTTACTAAATTTTTTTCCTTTAATTAATAACGGTTTTTTTTTTATAAGTGAAATAATACTGCTTACAACATCGTCGATATAAGTAAAATCTCTAAACATTTTACCTTTATTAAATATGTCTATATTTTTATTTTTTAAAGCTTTGTCGGTAAATGAAAACAGGGCCATATCAGGTCTACCCCATGGGCCATAAACTGTAAAAAATCTCATCATAGTAATAGGAATTTTCCATAAATAAGAATATGCGTGTGAAATACTTTCAACTGACTTTTTTGTTGAAGCATATAAGCTTAATTGGGTATCTGTTTTATTGTTCTCTGAATATGGCATTTTTATATTAGCACCATAAACAGAGGAGCTGGATGCGATCATTAAATGATCTAACTTTATTTTTTTTACTATTTCTAAAAGTTTAAATGAACCAACTATATTAGAATTTATGTAAACATCAGGATTTTTTATACTATAGCGTACACCAGCTTGTGCAGCTAGGTGAATAATTATTTTTGGTTTAAATTTTAAAATTGTTTTTTCAAGTAATTTATAATTTTCTAATTTTCCCTTAGTAAACGAAAACTTTTTATATTTTTTAAGTATTTTTAGTCGATCTTTTTTTAGCTTTAGAAGATAATATTTATTCATGGAGTCATATCCATGTACTGTATTTCCTAAATCTAATAATTTTTTTGAAAGATGATAGCCGATAAACCCCGAGGAACCTGTAATTAATATTTTCATATTTAATTTTTTTTTCTAAAAAAAAGTTGTCTATTTTTTTGAAAATAAGAAAAAAGCTCAAATCCCCAAATATCAGGATTTTCATTTATATTTGCCCTATTTATTTGAATAACGGAATTCAATTTTTTTCCAACTTTAAGTAACAAAAAATTTTTACTAAATTTAGTAACTAATTTTTTACTTGAAAGGAATTTATCAATTTTAGAATTTTTTTTTGGTATTTCTGAATTCCAAATAAAAATCTTATCATTATTATTTTTTATAAAAGCACCAGGATAAGGCCTAGTTAAAGCTCTAATTTTATTATGTATATCGTTAATATTTTCTCGTATATTAATTTCTCCATCCTCTGGTTTTCTTTTATTAAAATAAACAACATTTAATTTATTTTCTTTGATTATTTTAAATTTACCTGAAGCCCATTTATCTATATTTTCTTGTACAATTTCTTTGCTTGTAAAACAAATTTTATCATAAACAGTTTTTACATTGTCCAAAGAGGAAATTTTAAAAAATTTTTGTGATAAAATTGGTCCATCGTCGTACTTATTGTTCATCAAAAAAAAAGTATCTCCCCATTTTCTATTACCTTTTATCAATCCCCAATTTACACATGCAGCACCTTTTCCATATGGAAGTGGTGCAGGGTGCTCCCCTATACACCCATACTTAGGTAAATTTAATAATTTTTTTGAAAACTTTTGTGACCAGCCAGATTGCAATATAATTTTAGGTTTAAAATTTTTAATCCACTCTAGTGATTTTTTTTCATTTATATTATCTACATATAAAATAGGAATTTTATATTTTTTAATTATATCATTGTAAGAGTCATAATTTGATTTATTTAAAGATTTTTTCAAACTTAAATTAACTACTCCCACAATTTGAGATTTAATATTTTTATTATTTAAAATTTCTAGAATTATGTGCCTACCTACATTAGTGCAAGCAATTACAACGATATTATTCATACAAATATTTTATTAACATAAAACCTTCGGCATAATCTACGCCTATATGATTTCCCCACACTTGGTTCCTCTTAATTGTTAAATCAAATAACTTATTATTCCTATCATGCGCTTTGTCGTAACATGATAGAGCTTTTTTTTTTTTTAAAATATTTGAGCTAATATCAGTAAAATAATTTGGCTGAAATTGTTTCGAGCTTAAATAAAAGTTACTTTGATACATTAAAATATTTTTACAATGTCTTGCAGCAGTTTTTGAAATTTCAGAGGCAGCAATATGATCTTGATTCAAATCATTGTCAAAATGAAGAAACACAGTATCAATATTTTTTTGAAAAATAATATCTTCAATATACTGCATTAAATGTTTATCGTATTTAAGTTCAGTACACTTTTTGACCATTTTATTTTTAATTTCTTTTATGCCAAGTACCTTTGATGACTTAAGACTTGAGTCTTTGGACGATTTATATTTTACATTGATATTTAAGTTCTTTGACATAGTAATATTATCTGTCAAAGTAATTTTAAATACATCACAATCTTTAGATAGTTTGTTTAGAGTTCCTCCAACTGCTAAGTCAACATCATCAAAGTGAGCTCCGATAGCTAATATTTTTTTCATATAGAGTTAATTTTATATTTATTGTAATCGATTTTATTTTCAATTTTATCTTTATAAAGATTAAGTTTTTCAGGAACAATATCTAACTTTTTTTTATCAAAATCCATTTTATCTACAAAAAGTAGATAATCATCCAAATATGCTTTATTGAGAATATCTGGTTCAAATGTTGCACACTGATTCTTCACAAGTTTCTGCACATTATTGATTTGATAACCAGCAGCAGTCCTTCTACATGAGCTTAAACCATATTTAAAATAACCTCTAAAACGAGACTCCCAAAGTCCATTTGCTTCGAGTGTAATTGGATTATGATATGCTATGGGTTTTAAAAATTTTAATAAAGCATCCCTATGAAATACAGTTCCCTCTATTGTAAATCTATATTTCCATAGGTCTTTGGCATAAGGATCTTTATTAGACCATTTAAAAAATTTAACTCCGTTATCTATAAATTCTTCTTTTTTCATTTTTTTTGGAATTGAGTATTTTCCCTCAAAATGATTGCCAGTAAAAAATCTGTAATATGTTTGATATTTGTTTTTAGTGATCATATCTAAAGCTAAATTGGGGACTATTGTATTTTCATAAAATATTTGGTCATCAGGAACAAACGTAACAAAGTCAGTTTTTATATTTTTCAAAATATTTTCCAAAATTTTTTTGAAATTATTGAATTCAGAAATTATTTTTGGCCACTTATAAAACCAAATATAATTTAATGGCCTCAAAAAAAAATTTATGTTTTCCATAAAAATTTTTTTCTTTTGTCTCTGAAATATTTTAAGTTTTTGATTTTTATATTTATCAAAAAATTTTACATATGATGAATGGTGTTCGTTATTATAATTATAAATTACATAAATTTCTTCTGTCCTGTTCTGAAAATTTTTTAGTAATGAATTTAAACTAGCATCAATTAATATTGCTCTTTTAAAAGTAAAAAAAATTGGAGTAATTTTTTTTATTATCATTTTTTTATTATTATTTATAAATAGCTCTTAACTGTGTTCAAAAGTTTTTTCTCAAAATTAGAAGATAAATTATTGAAAAAAAATTTTTTTAGTTTTTTATTACTAATATTATAACTAAAATCGTGACCAGGACGATCTGCTACAAATTTAATAAGTTTTTCTGAATTATTTCTATTTTTTATCTTATCGAACAATTTACACAATTTTTTAACTAAAAATAAATTTGTTTTCAATTTTCCAGAGCAAATATTATATTTTTCATTCTTCCTACCCTTTTTAATAATTGCAATAATTGCGTTCACATTATCATGAACGTAAATCCAATCTCTCAACTGATTTCCTTTTCCATAAATAGGAATTGATTTTTTTCCATTAAGACAAAAAATGGTCTTTGGAATAATTTTTTCTTTAAATTGCCTAGGACCAAAATTATTTGAACTAATAGTTATATTATATGGTATCTTATATGTTCTGCCCCAAGCCTCAACTAAATGATCAGCTGCAGCTTTTGAAGCAGAATACGGTGAGCTGGGTTTGTATTTTGATTCCTCGCTAAAAGGTTTCTTTTTTTCGTAAGAATCTCCATAAACCTCATCGGTTGATATTTGAATAAATTTAAAAATCGATTTTTTTTTTTGATTAAGAGTTTTAAAATATTTTCTTACCTCTTCTAAAATATTGTAAACTCCCATAACATTTGTCTTTAAAAAAGTCGCTGGTTTATTAATAGAATTATCAACGTGGGTTTCTGCAGCAAAATTTACAATAAAATCAGGACTAAACTTATTAAGAATATATTTTAATTTCTTTTTATCACAAATATTTCCTTTAATAAAAATATAATTTTTTTTTTTTATTGAATTATTAAATTTTTTATTTGCAGAATAGCTTAAGTTATCCAGATTAATAACTAAGGAGTCATTTTCTTCATTCAAAATTTTTTCAACAAAATATGAGCCAATGAAACCACATCCGCCAGTAACAAAATAAATCATTATTAATTCATACAACTTTCTAAATATTTCTTATAATCTCCCTTTGAAATACTTACTAATTTTTTAAAATCTTTTTTGGAAATAAAGTTATTATTTAATGCTATTTCTTCAATACAGCCTAATCGAATACCACTTCTTTCCTGTAAAGTTTTAATAAAAGTACTGGCTTCAAATAATTTTTCTGTCGTACCTGCGTCGAACCATGCTGTTCCTCGTCCTAATTTTATAACTTCTAATTTTTGTTTCTTTAACAGGATATTATTAAGATCACTTATTTCTAGCTCACCTCTTTTTGAGTATCTTAATTTATTCAAAAACTTGATGCAATTTTTGTTATAAAAATATAATCCTGGAATTATATCATTTGAAATAAATTTTTTTGGTTTTTCAATTAAAGATTTTGGTTTGCCTGATTTGTAATACTCTATAACCCCATAATCATTAATATTATGAGCATTTAATTTATATCCAAAAATAAAGTTTTTTGATGATTTTAAAACTCTATCTTTAATATCTATTAAAAAGTCAGAGAAACCATCGGCATAAAAAATATTATCACCTAATATCATGCATAAATTATTTTGTTTAGTTGATTGAATTGCGATTTTCAAACCATCTGCAATACCTCTGGGCTTATCTTGAATTACATACTTTAACTTAAGTCCAAAATTTGACCCGTCACCTAGTAAAGAGCTATACATGAGTGAGGATGCCTTATCTGATACAATTATAATCTCAGTGATTTTTGCTAACATTAATGTAGCAAGAGGATAGTAAATAAGAGGCTTATCATAGATGGGGAGTAAATGTTTAGAGTAATTTTTTGTTAAAGGAAATAATCTAGTTCCTAATCCACCTGCTAAAATTACCCCAATCATATTTTAATATTGTTTAAAATCTTACAAATTTTTTCTATATCTTTTTTTTTATGAGAGCATGATATTGGTAAACTTAATATACTACTATGAATTTTATCAGAGATAGGAAATTTTTGCTTATTAAATAGTTTTTTTAAAGCTTTTTGCTTATATGGGGGGGTAGGATAATGCACATCTGTGTAAATGTTATTATTACTAAGTACATTTTTTATTTTACTTCTGTGATCAGTTCTTACTCCATAAACATAATAAACATGTTTTTGATTTTTACTATCAAAAGGAAGTATAAATTTTTTATTGTCTAAAAGTTTGTTATAAATCTTTGCTAAATAAATTTTTTTTTTAATTATATTATTTAAATCTTTCAATTTTATTCTCAAAAAAATTGCTTGAATTTCATCTAACCTAGAATTGTAACCAACTATTTCATTTTTATATCTCTTTATCGATCCATAATTTCTTAACATTTTAATTATTTTTTGATCTTTTTTATTTTTACAACTCACAAGTCCCCCATCACCAATTGCACCCAAATGTTTAGTTGGATAAAAACTAAAACAACCGAAATCTCCAAAAGTTCCAACTTTTTTACCTAAATAAGTTGCCCCAATTGCTTGGGCACAATCTTCAATTACTTTTAATTTATATTTTTTTGCGATTATCATTATTTCTTTCATTGAACACGGTAGTCCATAAAGGTGAACAACTAAAATTGCCTTGGTCTTTTTACTAATTCTTTTTTTTAGCTGCGATAAAGACAGGTTACAAGTAAGATGGCTAGGATCAATAAGAATTGGTTTTAATCCTGCATTAACTATACTAAGTATTGATGCAACATAAGTATTCGCTGGAACTAAGACTTCAGAATTTTTTTTTAAATTTAAAGCTAGTAAGGAAAAAGTTAGTGCGTCTAAACCATTTCCTACACCCACACCATATCTTTTATTTTTGCTATTATAAGCCTCAAATTCGTTTTCAAATTTATTAACATTTTTGCCCAAAATATAATTTGAAATTTTATTAGGATTATTTAAATTTTTTTTAAAACTATCAATATATTTACTATTTACGTTTTGAATATTTTCATAATAAATTTTTTCTTTAGTATACATAATCTTTTTTATTAAAATAATCAGATGCTAAAACAATTATTGCAACGTTTTTTTTAAAATTATTTAATTCATGCCAATCGTTCGGTTTAATATATAAAATTTTGTTTGGTTTGTTTAATTTGAATATTTTTTTTTTTTTTAATTTTTTTATTACCACATCGCAGCTTCCATTCACAGCAAGAAGAGCTAATTTAGTTTTTTTATGTGCATGTCCACCTCTAGTCTTTTTTTTTAAATCACTCAATACAAAAACTCTTTTTACTTTGAATGGTATCTCTTTTTCTATAACAGACAGCATCCCACGATGATCTTTAAATTTTTTTATTGATATTATTCTAGACACAATCGTAATAACTTTATTAATTTTTTTCGAATAGATAATGTTTATATCTATAATTACAAAAATGTAGGTTAGTATCAATATTTAAGATGTTTGTATAACCTTTTTTTTTAAAATATTTTAAAAACTTTTTTTCATTTAAAATCCATACTGGATAATTCGCATTATAAATATATTTTGGATTAATTTGTAAAGATACAAAATCTTTTTTTTTCCCTAGTGCAATTCTATCAATGCAGACTAATTTTGGTTTCAATCTAAGAGTCTTGTCCAAAATTTCATATGGTTTTTCTAAATATTGAAGCGAACTAGAGAAAAGTAAACAATGAATCTTTTTTTTTATTAATTTAACATCTTTTATAAATTTACATTTTTTATTATCAAAATATTTTTTTCCATATTCAACAAAGTTTTCCTGCTCAACAATGTTCCAAGAAAATATTTTTTTCTCTATAAATTCAATCGAAGATACTTCTTTAAATGTATTGCCAAATCCGCCGCCATAATCAACAATATTTAAATTTTTAAAAGATTTTAATGCATAAAAAAGAAAAGAAATAACTCTAAAGTTATAATTAAATTTTTTAAAAGTTATACCGTCTTGTGAATATTTTCCTTTTCCACGTAAAACATTTAACTCAGCATTTAATGTTTTTTTTAATATTGCTGGGTGATCATAACCATCATATTTAATATTGATAGATTCAAAATTTTTAAAATTTCCAACCAAAAAAATATTTTTTTCTAAAAAAATATATTTAATTTTGTCTATAAGTCTCATTATTTTATTTATAATAAAATTTATTTAATATAAAATTAAATCTTTCAAATGTTTTTAATTTTTTTAAAAATTTAGAAATTTTTTTTTTTGCAAAAAAGTTTTCCTGAATAGGTATATTAATATTATTTTTATATTTACTAAATTTACTATTCATATTAGGTATGTAATTTTTAGTTAACGAATGGGTACCATCAACATTGTATCCAATATTTTTACACAAGGAATTTTTGGGATATAATGTTAATTTATTTTTTAAATACATACTTGCATACCAATTGATTGCCCATGATTTTTTTTCTTCTTTAGCTTTAAGATTATTTAAAAGCATTTTACTAAAAAAATAAGAATTATAAAAATTAAAATCCTTAATTAATTTTTTTTTTTTTAATTTCTAAGAAAAGTTTTTTTGAATTATCATTATATAAAGCCCATCTATCTTTCCAAGTTCCCCAGCCCCAGCAATCAGCACCTCGTAAAAAAAAGTAGTCCTCTAAATTTCTTTTTGTTTCTATCGGATAACAATATCCATGAATGCTTCCTACCTTCTTTTTACTTTTAAATTTTTGTAACCCGTTATTCATATATGTTAAGAAATATTTAGAGGTCACAATATCATCTTCTAATACAACAACCTTTTGGTATTTTTTAAAAATATACTTTAATCCCTCTAAAATATTTTTTTTCAGACCAAAATTTTTTTTTCTGATAATAACTTTTTTTGTTTTACAATAATTAAAGTTTTCAATTAATTCCAATACTTTATTTCTTCCTTTTAAATCTTTGAAAGATTTCGGTGAATCACAAAAAAAAAATATATTTGTTTTTTCAATTAATTTATTTCTTGCTAACGAGTTCAAAACTTTTTTAGTAGTGTGAGGTCTATTAAATGTAAATATAGCCAATGGAGCAACTTTATTCATTTTTTTAATTCAAAATTACCCTCGTTTAATTCATATATCTTGTTACAAAATTTTAAGCTTTCTAAATTATGAGAAATAAAAATAGTAGTAATTTTTTGCTTGTCGATAATTTTTTCAACAATTTTTTGTTGTGTTGCTTTGTCTAATGCGCTCGTAGACTCATCTAATATTAATATGCTTGGATTTCTAAATAGTGCTCTAGCAATTGAAATTCTTTGCTTTTGACCTCCCGAAATTTGATTACCTCTTTCACCAATTTTGGTATCTAATCCTTTTTCAAGGGAATTGATAAAACTTGTTAATTCTACTTTGTCAATTATGCTATTTACTGTTTCAATATCATAATTGACCTTATCTAAAACTATATTGTTAAGTATGCTATCCTCAAAAAAAAAGGGGTTTTGAGATACATAAGAAATATTTTTTTGCCATTCTTTTTTGTTGAGATATATACTTTTATCGCCCAAAAAAATATTTCCACTATCTGGTTCAATTAGACCAGAAAATAAATCTACAAATGTACTCTTGCCAGATCCAGTTTTTCCAACAATACCTATTTTGTCAAAAGGTTTTATTTCAAAATTTAATTTATTTAAAACAGGATTACTTTTATTATATGAAAAACTAAGATCTTTTATATGTATTATATTTCTAAAATTAAGTTCATCAGTGTCAAATTTTTCTTTTTCAGTGGTAAGTTTTTTTTCAGCTTCATTGATTGCATTAAATATAGGATCAATAACTCTTTGAGAAAAATTCATACTTTGTATTGAATATATGAGTCTATTAATCGAAGGTAATGCCTTAAAAGCTGCTGCAGCGAAAACTGTTATTTTAATAAAAGCATTATTTGCATCTCCATTTGAAAAAATAAAAACTGAAGCTGCAAAGCTCACTAATAAAATAACTCCTAATAATTCCAAAGCTAGCCTTGGCAATTGTTGTAATGTAGAGAAATATCTCATTGGATTTGTAATATTTTTTAAATGAAAATCTATCTTAGTTTTAAAAAATTTTTCTAATTGATATAAAAATGTATCTCTAATTCCCTCAAAACTTTGTTGAAGATATTTCGTAAATTCCTGATTATGATTTTTCCAGTGACCGCCTAGATGTTGTAATTTATTTTTTATAAAGTTAATATAAAGTAAGGTTAATATCATAAATACTATACTGGTAACTAACATCCCAGTCGGTTCAATTAAAAAGAGGAATATTGAAATTCCAATTAAAATAAATCCATCCAAAATTATAAACATTGTGGGTATTATAACAAAGGATGTAAGTTGATCTGTTTGTGTTAAAATTATAGATATTAATTTTGAGGAACTATTTTTTACAAAAAATCTATAGTCATTTTTAACATACAAATTATAAATTTTAGATTTAAAGTATTCTTGTAGTTTATAAGAAAACGAATATTGAGAAAATATAGTATATGATACAACAAAAAATTTAATTAAAAAAATTATTATTATTGAAACTAATGTATAAATTAAAAATTTCTCTCTTTCTATTTCCGAAAAAAAATAAAAATATTTATTTAATTGAGGATTTAAAAAAAATTCACCTGAAAAAAAGGTTGATAATATTGGTATAATCATACCTAAGCTTAATATCTCAAAAACTACACTTAAAAGAACTAAACTTAAAATATAAAAAAATTGAATTTTTTGTTTTTTGGTTAATAGCTTGAAAATTTTTTTTATTAGTTGAAGCATTTTGTTAATTAATTTGTTTTATAAAAGTTTTAATTTAGCTTTTAAAGAAAATAAAACCAAAAAATTTTTATATTATTGACTTCTATAAATTAGAAGCCTAATACTAGATTAATAGAAACATTAAAATAGACTATTTAATATCATAATATTAATAAATAACCCTGAACAATTTATCTCCTAAATCAAAAAAACAATTTTTTTTTGGGAAACTTTTCGAATTCCATATCTTTTCGTTAGTAAGTTGAATTAAAATTAATCGCTTTTTGATTTTTTCTAATTTAAGAAGATTTTTGTTAAACTCTACTTTATCACAAAAGTTAAAATTTTTATCTGATATTTTCCAATTAAAATTTTTTTTTATATCTGGTCTGATAACTGATGGAAATGAATCAAATCTACCAATACCATGATTATAAATCGAATATTTATAAATTGGAAATAATAAGAAGGATAACAAAATAATTTTACTAAATTTTAAAATAAATTGATTTTTTTTTTTTTCAAAATTAAAGAAAAAAATAATAATAAAAAAAAATGAGAAAAAGAAATAAAGTTTAATTATTTGCCAGAAATTATATTTGATTAAATTTATTGATAAAATTAAAACAAAAATACTAATACTAGAAATGAATATCTGTGAAAAAGACTCCGATTTATTTTTTTTTATAAAAATCAT
>MDTD01054364.1_pt1 | contig 23874 bp, 21 predicted proteins | sample 811221 | NCBI WGS metagenome assembly MDTD01 (sample SAMN05326646, study PRJNA326480) | marine metagenome | isolation source: seawater | place: Pacific Ocean: South West | collected 2011 | reverse complement strand
GTTTGTCCCTCCTCTCGAAAGGCTTGAGAGGAGGGATGTCACGGAGTGACAGGGTGGTGAGTTTGTTGAGGTGGATGATTGCAAGTGAAGACGCAAAAAACCCACTGAAAGTTCGCGAGAAAGGGAGCTTTACAAGGATATAGCCTTGCTATATCCGCCAGAAAGTGAGGGACGAAATAGTGGAATCAGGGAAGTTTGCGGAGACACAAGTGCAACGTCCACCGGAGCAGAAATCTAGTATCCCCCGTGCATATCGTCTGTTTGTCCCTCCTCTCGAAAGGCTTGAGAGGAGGGATGTCACGGAGTGACAGGGTGGTGAGTTTGTTGAGGCATATGTTGCAAAGCGCACGAAGCAAATCAGCCCGACGAGGGCGCTTGCTTTGGGCGCAAGTGCAACGTCTGCCGGATCAGAATTCAAGCTAAACCCCGTACATATCGGCCAATTGCCTCCTCCTCTTCATTTTTTCTGACGAGAACGTTTTTTTCTGCGTTGTGCGCGCTTTCTCTTTTCTTTCTTCTTTGCGCGCCAAAAACGATACAGATGTCTTCCACAAAGCCTACGACAGCGTCGCTTTTTCCTGCACTTTGTGTTATTGAAGCAGAGCGTATTCGCGTCACACGTCTCGACAATTTTACACAGAATGTAAGGGATACATGTGGGGCACTTTTTGACTTTGCGACAGGTTTTCTTGCTCCGACATCTTCGCTTTTTCTTTTTGGTTGGAAGGCACTTACGCACGCGCCGACACTTATTGACGTTCCAACACACTCTCCGACACATCTTCCTTCTCGCGAAGCTCTCGCCCATATCCCCAAAGAGCAAGACACACCCGACAACCAACAACACGCTCCATCGTATTTGCACGATCATATCTCCTACAGCACCTGTGACATCACATCACTTGTCCAGACACCATGACGAATTTCATGAGAAAGATCACAGGCGCGACATCCTCCACCTCGATCCCACTTGCAGATTGGTAGACGGTGTATGTTGAGTTTTCCTTCAATCTTTTGTACATTCGCACCCACCTTGCGCTCAACATATAGAGGAGAAAAGAATGAGCGATACATATACAGTTGCAGTGGTCGGCGCGACAGGCGCAGTCGGTCGTGAGATGGTCAACCTGCTCGAAGAGAGACGCTTTCCTGTCGGTGAGCTCCGCTTGCTCGCGTCTCCACGCTCAGCAGGCACAGAGATCATGTTTAACGGAAAACCCCACAAAGTGGAGGTCGCACACCCTGATCGCTTTGAAGGCTGTCAACTCGCCCTCTTCTCTGCAGGCAGCGGTGTCAGCCGAGAGCTCGCACCAGAAGCATGGAAACACAATTGTGTCGCCATCGACAACTCTTCCGCGTGGCGAATGGATCCAGACGTCCCCCTCGTCGTCCCAGAGGTCAACCCACTCGCCCTCGATGGATACGGACGCAAAGGGATCATCGGCAACCCCAATTGCTCCACCATCCAAATGGTCGCGGCCCTCAAACCGCTCCATGACGAAGCCGGACTCAAGCGCGTCATCGTCTCCACCTACCAATCAGCATCAGGAGCCGGACAAGACGGGATTGTCGAACTTCAACAACAAACTGTCGCGGCGCTCAATGTCCAGGAGATCGAGCAAAAGACCTTCCCCCATCAGCTCGCGTTCAGTGTCATCCCCCACATCGATGTCTTCGAAGACGATGGCTTTACACGCGAAGAACACAAGATGATCAACGAGACCCGCAAGATCCTCGATCTACCAAGTCTCAAAGTCAGCGCGACTTGTGTCCGTGTCCCCGTCTTCTGTAGCCACTCCGAATCCATCACGGTTGAGCTGGACAAGCCGTTGACGGCAGAGGAAGCTCGTGAACTGCTCGCGTCGTTCCCAGGTATCGAGATCCAGGACGATCCCGAGAAACACGTCTACCCCATGCCCCTCAGCTCCACTGGAAATGACGACGTGTATGTCGGACGTATCCGGCAAGATCTCGACGATCCATGTACACTTCACATGTGGGTCGTCTCCGACAACCTGCGAAAAGGTGCCGCACTCAACGCGGTCCAAATCGCCGAGCTGATGATCACTGATTACCTCTCCTAAGCCCACTCGCAAATCGCGACGCACCACACAACTATGTCATTCTGTACATACTCCCCCTTGCCCTTTTGTCATTCCGACAAGCATGAACGCAACGCCCTCCCTCTTCACTCTTTGATTTCAAACACTTAAAAGAAGACCCCCTCCTGGTCTTGTTCTTGCAATGAACAGAAGAGTCGACTTATTGCTTTTCGCCGATCGTTGCGTTAGGTTGTATGCACGATTCGTATCAAATAGCTCCAGGAACACGATGGAATGGATGAGATGTCGAAACACATAATGCTACACAGAAAGTATATACACACACTTTTGTTTTCTATGCTCTTTTTTGCTGTGACATGGGGCACAGCGCGTCAGGCGAGCGCGTTGACAGCGACCTTCGAAGTCAACGGTGAGACCAAGACAGAGAGCGATATCTTCGGACAATCTGATTGTCTGAGTGACAAAAAAATTATCTTCACCTGGAAATTTACCCCCTCAGGTACACCCACCGCAAACAGCACAACAGTCCGATACAAACTGTGGATCGGCGGAAGCGATACGACAAGCGGTGTCGTGATCTTCGAGGATGACTTCACCTTCAGCGCCACGACAACATCGACAGAGCAAAGTGTCTCTTACACAAGCGCTGTCAACAAAGCCAATCTCGACCAAGAGGGATTCGTCGACACCACTGAAAAAATCCTCACCTTGAAGGACATCATCGGCTACAAAAAAGTCCAGGATGGTGAAGATCCTTCCGACACTGCGGCCTGGAAGAGCAACATCTGCAACTTGTTCGCCCCTGCGACAGATGGTGTTCAAGAGATCCCCCTCTACATCACGATGAAATACGACGTGACGAAGGTCGGCACGACAGGGACAAACACGACAGAGACAGAAGAGATCGACGGCGAGTACAGAATTCGCTTTGACCTCACACCTCCTCCTGCGCCGAGCACACCGACAATCACAGCTGGAGACAAAAGTATCCTGCTCAAATGGGAACAGACAGATAACGACGCGACGTACGAAGTCTATTACAGCGCGAACAGCTTCACGAGCACAGATCCAGCAGGCGAAGGTGCGACGAAAGCGACATGTGACAGCACCACAAGTCTTCAGTGTCGCGTCACGGGCCTGGAGAATGACAAGACGTACTACTTCGCACTGCGCGCTATCGACGCATCCCAAAACAAGGGTGTATTTTCGGCTGTTGTCTCAGGGAAACCCGTCGACTATCAAGATTTCTACGAAGGATATCGAGCCGCAGGAGGGAAAGATGCAGGTTTCTCCGGTGGATACTGCTTTATCGCGACCGCCGCATATGGCAGCTACGACAACAAATATGTCCAAATTCTTCGAGACTTTCGCGACCAATATCTCCTGACCAACGCGCCGGGAAAAGCCTTCGTCGCGTGGTACTATCACAACGGCCCCATATGGGCGAACTGGATCAGACGTCACCCCACGGCCAAACGAGGTGTACAGGTCTTGTTACTCCCGACGATCGCCTTCGCCGCGTTTTTCGTCAAACTCCCAGGATGGCTGCATTGGGGACTGCTGTTGTTGCTGCTCACTTGGTATCTCAGACGTCGGATCAATCTGCGCTCAGCGGCAGCTCTTGGCATCCTGTTTTTCGGTCTCTCAGGGCTCCCATCCAACGCCAACGCGAAAGCCAAAGGTTCCCCTCGTAACTTTGGCTTTGAGCTGCGTCTTGGGCCGTACACACCACAGATCAACCAGGAAGGTAACCTCGGACAAAACACGCCCTACACAAGTTTTTTTGGCAACGGCCCCCAGCTCATGATCGAAGGTGGCCTAGAGTGGCTCATCTTCAAAGGATTTGGGAGCGTGGGGATTGGTGGTTCAATCGGGTTCACATGGGCCTCAGGCGAAGCCAAAGCGCCGGGCACAAACACAGGTGGTTTGACGAGTGTGCTGACCCAAAACCAAACAACAACAGAAGAGACCACCAGCAACCAGACTGGTTTCCAGATCGTCCCGCTCCGCTTTGACATCAGCTATCGATTTGATTACTTTGCGCAAAAAAATGGTTTCCCATTGGTCCCCTACATCCGCGGTGGCCTGGATTACTACATCTGGTGGGTGACAGATAGTAACGGCGCGCTCGCGACTTACACTGATGGTGGAAAGACCGACACTGCGATTGGGGGGAGATTGGGATTCCACTTCGCGGTCGGCGTACAGTTCTTGCTCGATGTCGTTGAGCCAAGAGCCGCGCGGACATTTGATGTGGAATTTGGTGTCAATCATACCTATCTTTTCGCAGAATGGCATATGAGTTGGGTTGGCGTTGTTACACCAGGTATGAACCTGTCCGACAGCATGATCCGAGCTGGCTTGATGCTGCAATTCTAAACCGCGCTTCTCCCCCCACACGCCTCTCTATCCATCGCGTGTAGACAAAGAAGTCGGTCAACGTGATGGAGTCTGAAATGTTGAAAACACTCAAAAAATGGCTACTGATTGGTTTGTTTGTCACCAGCACAGGGGCCGCAGTCTACCTTCCCATCAGCCAACACGTCATCATCTACCAGTCAAGTGTCCACGTCGTCGCCAAAGATCACTACGGTTGGGACCAGACCTACATCAATCTGGACAAGGAACCGCTCAAGTGGCGATTTGTCTTGCAGAGCCCAAAGATGCGTGGCTACTTTATGAAACACTACCAACAACAAGCCCTCAAACAGCTCCAAAAACAGGGCAACACGCTGTGGAATTCTTTCAAGAAGAGCGCTACTGCCACCTTCAAAAAAATCAAGAAAAAGTCAAAAGATACACTCAATAAGCTGCAAAAAGACACGCAAAAGAGCTTGCGACATCTCGGCCAGAAAGGTAAAAAGATGCTCAAGCAAACCAAGTGAAGGGACAACAACACACCCAATCAGACTGACCACACCACTCACCAGCTCCCTTCATCCAATGCAAAGAACACCATCCCCAACAAAGGGATGTGTCTATAAATTCTCCATCTCCCGTGAGCCTCGACCCCACGGAAGGAGCTTTGTGATGACCCAATCGACACCTCCCCCACACGACACGGCCCCCAAAAAGGAGCCGACAACGCCACAGCCCCTCTCCGTGACCTCTTCCAAAACATTTGAGCCGCAGAAGCCACCGCCAACACAAGAAGAACAGACAAGCGATGACGCTCCCGAGAGCGCTCTCGCCGAAGCCAAAAAGACCAACACAAACTTCGAGTCCATGGCCAAAAAGGCGCTCCGACAAGGTTCATGGACGCCCATGCGGGAAGAACTCGGCCCCTTTTGGGGATGGTTGGCCAATCGCTACTTCCAGGACATCTCCATCACAGATGAACGGCTCGAACAGCTTCACCAAGCAAGCGAAGAAGGTACGATCGTCTACATCGCACGTAGCCAGAGCTATCTCAACTACCTCATTTATAATGATCTGTTCATCCGAAAAGACCTACCTCTTGCACGTATGGGGTACGGCTTACATTGGCTCCCCTGGCTCCCACTGACCTCACAGCTTCGTGCGTTCGCAGGCTGGCTGGGGCGACTCTTTGGCGATGGTGGGAAGGATGTCGTCGAGTTGTTCCGAGAGCTCCTCCGTCACGGGGACTCCACGCTCTTCTTTCTCAAACAACCAAACACATGGCACGCACGTATCAGACGTGGGCTTTACAACATCCGCAACAAGATGCGTACATGGTTTGGTAAGCCCCCCGCCCCAGGTGGACGCAATGTCGATCTGTTCTTGGAGATGATCGAGCTGCAACGGCAACAAGATCGCCCCCTCATCCTCGCCCCACAGATCCTCATCTGGTCGCGTCTTCCAACCAGCTCAAAGCAAGGTTTTGGTGACTTCTTTTTTGGGGAACCTGAGTTTCCAGGGCTTCTACGAGAGAGCTACCTCTTCCTGCGTGAACGACGCAGAAGTTGGGTCCGTGGAGGCGCACCGATCAATCTCAAACAGTACATCGAGGAACACAAAGACCTCGATAACGAGACCCTCGCTGAGAAGCTGAGAGATGAATTAAGCCACAGACTCGACCGAGAGTACCGAGCTGTGACAGGTCCCGTCCGCAAGCCTACAGAAGAACTCAAAGAGCAGGTCCTGCGCAGTCCCATGGTCCGACAAGCGATCATGGATGAAGCGCTCGCGGCAGACGTCCCCCCAGAGAAGATCAAACAAAAAACCCGCGCAATGCTCGACAGGATGGCCGCAGATATTCAGCTCAGTATCGCCACACGCGTCGATATCATCCTCAGACGTCTGTGGCGACGGATGTACAACCGCATTCAAGTCGATGAGAAAGGGCTCGAAAAAGTCCGAGAGGCTTCGATCAAGGGTCCTATCATCCTGATCCCAAGTCACAAAAGCCACATCGACTACCTGATCCTCTCCCAACTCTTCTATCACTACGACCTTGGGCTACCTGTCATCGCAGCAGGTGACAACCTCTTGTTGCCAGTGATCGGCTCGCTGCTTCGCAAAAGTGGAGCCTTCTTTATTCGCCGCAGTTTCAAAGGTGATGCACTATACACCGCGCTCTTCAGGGCCTACATCTGGCACCTGATCAGACAGGGCTTTACAGTCGAGTTCTTTATCGAAGGTGGACGCAGTAGGACCGGAAAGCTCAGGATGCCACGTGTCGGGATGCTCGCCGCGATCATGGATCTCGTCTTTGAAGAAGACGCACCTGATATCCACATCGCCCCTGTCTCCATCGGCTACGAAAAGATCATCGAAGGTGAGGCCTACACAAAAGAACTCCTCGGTGGTGACAAAAAGAAAGAGTCCTTTGGTGATTTGCTACGCGCACGACGCTTTGTGAAGCTCAACTTCGGCAGTATCAATATCAGCTTCGCAGAACCTATCCCCGTCAAAGAGTACATCGCGCAGCGCAAAGCCGAAGAGCAAAAGCCTAACGCGCCGTACCAACCAGAGCACAACCTCAAAGATCGAGAGCACCTCACACAAACACTCGCATACACCATCGTTCACGAGATCAACAGGGTCTCCTTTATCACCCCAACGTCGCTCGTGACGACGATCCTGTTGACACATGAGAACAGAGGCATCCGACACGACGAGCTGATCGAAAAAGTCGAGTGGCTCTGCAAAGAGGTCATCGAACGTGGCGGACACATCGCCCCTATCGAAGACATATCAGCGCTCATTGACCGGACTGTCGAGTTTTTGGGGAGCAAGCTGCTCAAGAACCCAAAAAACCTCCTCGAACCTGTGTACAAACCTCGCGCGAGTCGTTGGTTAGAGCTTGGATACTACAGGAACCAGCTGATCCACCTCTTCACCTCCGAGGGTATGGTGGCTTGTGCATTGAGCGGCTTCAAGCAATTCAGGACAGAAGACAAAGGCGTGCCCAAGGACGTCTTGCTCGAAGAGGTTCGCTTTCTCAGTCAGATCCTCAAGCTCGAATTTATCTTCAAGCCGACACCAGACATCCAGGACAACTTCTCCGAGACACTCGACTTTTTGCGTAGTAAAGGCCTCTTCTCGGAGAGTACGGAGTTCATCAAGGTACGACGCTCACGTGATGAGCTGTTTATGTTTTTACAGGCGCTGTTTGGCCCCTTTATCGACTCCTACTGGGTGGCTTCACTTGGCCTGATGAGGCTGTTGCAAGGCGAATTGAACGAAGCGGAGTTGATCAAGTTGATGCAGATGACCTCCGAAACCTTGTATCACGAAGGTCTTTTGCGTTATTCTGAGTCGGTCTCAAAAGACACACTCAAAAATGCGCTGATGTTGTTTCAAGATCTCAACGTCATCACCTCTGAGAAGAGACCGGAAAAAGGCTCCAACAAACGCACCGAAAAGATATACCGCATCAAAGAGGGTTTTCACGACGAAGAGATCTTGCTCGCATTTGTCAAACGCATTGGAAAGATGAGTTCGTGCTTTGCAATCAACGATGTAATCGAGCGTCTACACGAACGAAACAAAACAAGCATGCAGATTGAGGTCTCAAAAGACACACAAGAGACCGCCGCCCCAATCGACACAACGACCAAACAAAAGGAAAGAGAGGCCCACACCAATGGCAGATCAACAGACCAAACCAAATAACCACAATGTGTTTGGTACACTTTTTCCCCTCTTCTTGTTTGCGGCCTTTGCCGTCTTCATTCTCGTCAACAACGAACGAATCGGACAAATGAGCAAAGGTCCCTCACGTGACGAAGTGGATGGCGGAAAACACATCAAGTGGCAAAAGCCACACTACGCCAAGTTCCGCACCTTTAAAGAGACCGTCGCGGCTGCCAAAAAAGCCAAGCGTCCTATCTTTTTGGATCTCTACGCTGATTGGTGTCACCCCTGTAAAAAGCTCGAAAAACAAACCTTCTCCCATCCCTCCGTGCGTGAGCTGCTCGACAAATACTACGCAGTCAAATTCAACATTGACAAGGCCGAAGGCAAAGCCCTCGTCAGACGCTTTCGTGTCAATCGATTCCCCACGACGCTGATGCTAGGTCCCGATGGACGAGAACGAGAGCGCGTTGTTGGCTTCTACTCACCTCGCTTCTTTCGCCCGGCTGTTCTCGCGGCGCTGACCAACAAAGACCTCTACACTCAATTGTGGTGGCAACACCGCAAGCAACCAAAGAACCTCACGCTCCAACTTAAACTCGCTGATCGTTCACTCCTACGACGCAAGATCAAGGCCGCGAGAAAACACTACAATGCGCTGATGAAAGCCGACCCACAAGACAAGCAAGGCTTTGGTTCCAAAGGTCTCTTTGGATTGGCCAAGAGCTACTCAAGGGTCGGTAAATACACACAGGCGCTGCGATATATTGAGCGCTTTCACAAACGCTACCCCAAGAGCAAAGTGCGCATCGACACTTACAGACTTGAGCTTTACTGCTATGGCAAACTGAAAGACCGTGGCAGCAGGGCTTCACGTCGCGTCTACCAAAAAAAATACAGAGCACTCAAAAAACAATTCAAGACACGATATAACGGCCGAACAACCGCCTTCCACTGACCCCTTCTCTCGGAGCAGACCTTGAGCCAACGCGAACCTAAACTCCCCTCTAACACGATGGTTACATACAGAAGAGCTGTCGCAGCCTTCGACGCCGGACGTGTACAAGAAGCCACCCAACTCTTTTTGCGTGTCCTCCAACACCATCCAGGCGAACCCTTCACAGAGTACCGTCTGGGGAACGCGTACACCCAGGCAGAAGAATTCGAAAAAGCCGGCGCCTACTACAGACAAGCGGCAACACATGGATATGGTGACCCGATCGTCTTTTACAAGCTCGGTCTCTCACAAATGGAGCTTGCACTGTGGAAGGACGCCGAAGCCAGCTTCCGAGAGTTCATCAAATACCAGAGTCAATTTGCCGTCGTGCACTACAAACTCGGACGTGTGTTGTGGGAGTTACAACAACCGACTGAAGCCATCCAGAGCTTCCGCAAGGCGATCGAGCTCAAGCCCAATCAGGCCGATTATCACTTCAACTTGGGTGTGTGTTTGATGCTCAACGAGATGTGGAAAGAGGCAGAGGGCAGTTTTCGCGAGGTCCTGCGGATCAACCCAGAGAGCGCCGACGCCCACCAGATGTTGTGTCAGGTGCTCGACGCACAAGAAGCCCAGATCCGCGAAGCGCTCGAAACAAACCCGGAAGACCCCAAAGCCCGAGAGAGCCTGACGTCGGCGTTGATCCACCAGGAAAATTGGGAAGAGGCTGAAGAGCATTTTGTCGCGATGCTCGAAAAAGACCCCTCCAACAAAGTGGCTCATTACAACCTCGGTGTCACTCTCCTTTGCCAGGAACGCTGGCAGGACGCTGAAGAGGTCTTTCGTTTTTGGATAGAGCGCGAACCTGATGATCCACAGGGTTACCAAAACCTCGCGGTGACGCTCTTCGAGCAAGAGCGCTGGGAAGACTCAGAAGAGTTGTTACAGACGGCTGTAGAGAAGGCCCCAAAGCATCCTCTGCTCAGACATGATCTGGGTGTCGCGGTGTTGGAGCAAGAGCGTTGGCAAGACGCCGAGAAGACCTTCAGAGAGGCTATCAAACTCGATCCAGAGCAGGCCAACTCGTACTACCACATGGGACTCGCACAGATTAACCAGAAACAGCTGAGTAAAGCTGAGAAGACATTTACGGAGTGCGCAGAGAAAGATCCCGAAGCACACGATACATTCTACGTGTTAGGCTTGATCTACGAGCGGCAAGGCAAACGAGAGAAAGCCAAAGAGGCCTTCCTCGAAGCTCTTGATCGTCTGCCAGCATACCCCGAAGCAGCAGAAGCGCTCGAACGCATAGAACAACCTCCGACAACCCCTACGCCCTTCCCCAAACGCCGATAACCTCACCACACCGGTTTCCTCTCATCATTACAACAAATTTGCCCCCATCTCCCCCACGATGCTACATTGCACGACAGAAGAATCACGATGATGATGTGGAGCCCATTGCTCCCCCTGTTCTCGGAGACAAAGCCTTGATAAACGAAGCTGAATTACGTGCATACTCCCCCAAACAAGTCCGCCCAGAGACCATCAAACACATCCACTTTATCGGCGTCGCAGGTACAGGGATGGGAACCCTCGCGGGGATGCTCAAGACATCTGGCTACCGTGTTACGGGCTCAGATCAGGGCATCTACCCTCCAATGAGTGACCAACTCAAGGCCTGGGAGATCGAGACGATGACGGGCTTTGACCCCAAACATCTCAACCCAGCGCCAGACCTCGTCATCGTCGGAAATGCCTGCCGACCGAGCAACCCAGAGGTTCAATACGCCGTCGAACAGGGGATCCCTTGTACATCGATGCCTCGCGCCATCCACGACTTCTTCCTCGCCGATCGACACTCCATCGTCATCGCAGGGACACACGGCAAAACGACGACAACCGCCCTCACAGGCTGGCTGCTCGAATCAGCGGGCCTCAAACCAGGTGTGTTTATCGGTGGTGTGAGCAAAAACTTCAACGGCTCATTCCGGCTCCCCGAAGGCAAATACTTCGTCATCGAAGGCGATGAATACGACTCTGCGCTGTTTGACAAAGTCCCCAAGTTTATCCACTACGCTCCAACATACGCAGTCCTGACCTCTGTGGAGTTCGATCACGCAGATATTTACGACAACATCGATCAAGTCAAAGCGGCCTTCTTGGAGTTGATGAAGCGTCTGACAAAAGACGGGCAGCTGTGGGTGTGCAATGACTACCCACATGGACTCGACGTCGCAAAGACGACCAAAGCGCCTGTGACGACGTATGCGGCATCTGGAATGCCTGAATTGCGGGCCACAAATATCCGCTTGAGCGAAGAACACGTCGCGTTTGATGTGTACAAAAACGAGCGCAAGGTCGCGAATTTTCGCTCCCCCATGTTTGGTCAATACAACGTCGCCAACGCGCTCGCAGCGATCGGCGTCGCGCTCGCGCTCGACATCTCACCTGAGGAGATTCAAAAAGGTCTCGACACCTTTGAAGGGATCAAGCGTCGGCAAGAGATCTATGCACGCGTTGGCGAATTAATTGTGATCGACGACTTCGCACATCACCCTACTGCGATCAAGGTCACAAGCGCTGCGATTCGAGAACGCTTTCCCAATCGAAGGATTTGGGGTATATTCGAACCGAGAAGTAACACAGCTCGCAGAAATTATTTCCAAGAGCTCCTCCCCAAGAGTTTCGATGCTTGTGATCGAGTGTTACTCGGATGGCCTTTCCACTTCGACAAGATGGAAGAGGAAGAGCGTCTCGATATCCATAAAGTGATTCAGGATCTGAAAGACCAAGGCAAAGACGCAGTGGCTTTTCCAGAGGTCGATCAGATCGTCGATTATGTCACAGCCAAGGCTCGACCCAATGATGTCATCCTGATCATGTCCAACGGCGGATTTGGTGGGATTCATCGAAAAATCACAGAGGCCCTGGCGACGAGGTTCCAGGAGAAGTAACATGCGTGCAGTCACCACTTGTGTGCTGAAAACGATGATGGTGTTGTCTTTGATCGTCGGTGTACCCACAACAGTCTGGGCGACACCTTCACACAAACGGACCCAACGCCCCAAAGCATTCCATCCCAAGAAAGCAAACAAGAAGACGGTGGCCAAAAAGGACGGGCTCCCAGATATCGCCCCCATCGCACCACTCCCCTCAGTGTACCGAGAGATCCACATCGACACTGCACCCTCTGGACTCGCCATCGAGATCTACAAAAAGAACAAACGGCTTGCCTGCCTGCCTGCCAACAAAACCCCCTGCAAAGTCAGAGTGGTCGGATTTCAGGCGATCCCGTTGCGTGTTGTCGTCTACAAAGGCTCACAGATCTTCAAGATGACGAGAAAGCTCAAAGGACGGAATATGAGTGTGGAGCGCTGGTTCCTCCCCATCGCGTCCTCTCCGACAAGACAAACGGTCACAACGACCCCCATCGAGCGACGTCCTCCTCCTCCCAAAACGGACAACACCAACGTCTTGATCGCGCTTGGTGTTGTGGCCGCAGTTGGCGCAGCCACTGCGGGGATTGTCATTGGGACAGTGATTTACAACCAAAACAAAGTCAGCTTTGGATGTGCCTCGTGTGGAATCCAAGTCAACGAATTGACCCACCGCGCAACCACAGGAAAACACTAACACGCTCGATGTTTGTCACATAAAGTCGCGCTCACCCGAGAGAACGCGCAGACCACTTACACACCAAAAGGCCTGGTAGATGAAGATCCGTTTTTGCTTGTATGTGACCGCTTTGTTTTCATTGTTTCTCCTCGTCAATTGTGGCTCACAGCTCGACTTCAGTGTCAATGATTGCTACGATGGCCTCAAAGAAGTCGCCGGTAAAAAAAGAATCGGTTGTGCCGTCTTCAACAGCGCCCCCCAAAAAGCCATCATGGTGAAATTTGATGGAGAGCAATTCAAATTTTGCCTCTCCTACACACAGTGCAATCTCAAGTCTGCTGATGTCGCCCCCAATGGATTGAATGAAGTCGCATACTTCGCGTTCCCACCCAAAGCGCTTCTCGCAAATGCCACCTCAGGACAAGACCTGATCAATATCTGTGGGACCTACATCTTCGAAGAGAGGCGAGCCAACGACCCCAATCAACCCTCACCGTGTTGCTGGAACAGTACCCAAACAAACCCAAATACCAGCTACCTGCTCCCTGACTGTTGGATGCTCTTCCGCATCGAATTCAACCGCAAAAACGGCTTCGCCCAATGTGGTAATTGGTGGCCCCAAGCCCCTACAAAAGCGAGTTGTGGTGTGAATTGATCAAACTCCCCCAGAAAATCCCCCCTCTCTGTTCTCCCCCAATTACATTTGTTCAATCGTGTCAAAACCAAGCAGCGTAATCCCACGCTTCAAGACCGCCTGGACAGACATGATCAAGGCGAGGCGCGCTTCAAGGAGTGGTGAAGGCGCGGCTTTGACGTTGTGATCTTTGTCCTGGTAAAAGCTCGAAAAGACATTCGCGAGTTTCCACAGATACTGCGCAAGACGCGCTGGACTGTGCTGCTCTGCTGCCTCTTGGACGGCCAATGGGAACTCCATCAAGACCTTCCCGACAGCCAGCTCTTTGTCCGTACCAAGCTCGGAGAGGACCTCCATCGAAGGCAACTCCGTCACCTCGACACCACGCTCTTCTGCGACCTTACGAGCGATCGAATTTCCACGAGCATATGTGTACAGACAGTAGGGTCCTGTCTCTCCCTGGAACTCAATGGAACGCGCAGGGTCAAATTGAATGCGGCTCGTGGGCGCAAACTTCAACAGATAGAATTTCAAACCAGCCTGACCGATTTTTTCGGCACGTGAGAAGATCTCTTCATCTGAGAGCATCGAAAATTCGACGCCTTTCTCTTCGGCTTTTGCTTTCTCTGTTTGCAATTGTTCTTTGATACGCGCTGCAGCCATATGCTGAAGGTTGTCCATCAAAATGTCAGCGTCAACGACGTTTCCTTTACGGGACTTCATCTTACCTTCGGGCAGCTCGACCATCCCGTAAGACATGTGGTGACAGCGGTCGCCCAACCCTTCGCCGATCAAGTTGAGGATGCCAAAGAGCACCTGGAAGTGGTAATTTTGCTCATCTGCGACGACGTATGTCATGCGATCTGGAGAGAACTTCTCAAAGCGGCGCTGTGCAGTCCCCAAGTCCTGGGTCATATAGACACTCGTGCCGTCTGAACGCAGCAGAACTTTCTTCCCATCACGTCCGATTTTTTCGAGGTCGCAGACAACAGCACCATCTTCACGCTTCTCAAACAGCCCTTGCGTCAGACCTTCTTCGACAACGCCTTTGCCGAGAGAGTATGTGTCGCTCTCATAATCAACCCAGTCAAAGTTGATGCCGAGGCGTTTGTAAGTGACATCGAAGCCATCGAAGACCCAACCGTTCATCATCTTCCACAATGTGCGAACTTCTTCATCACCCGCTTCCCATGCACGCAACATCTCTTGTGCTTGTCGACCGAGGTCGGAGTGATTGTTGAAGAAGTCCTCTTTGGAGGGCGCTTCACCTTCGATTCCTTCGCAGTAAGCGGCGTATTCTTCTTCAAAGTGTTTGTCGAAGAGGACGTAAAAATCCCCAACGAGATAATCACCTTTTTTACCTGTCGATTCGGGTGTTGCACCTTCACCAAAGAGTTTATACGCGAGCATCGATTTGCAGATGTGGATCCCACGGTCGTTGATGATGTTCGCACGAACGACATTGTAGCCGACAGCTTCGAGGATATTGGACATCGCGAGGCCGAGGACGTTGTTACGTGCGTGGCCGAGGTGTTGTGGTTTGTTGGTGTTGGGACCGGAGAACTCGATCAACAGGGTTTTGTCTTTGTGTGTTTCGTACTTTCCGAGCTGATCGCCAGCGTTCCAGACCTCTGCGATGGCGTTGGAGATGACGTAGGTGGGGTCAAAGCGCAAGTTGAGATAACCGTTGAGAGCTTCAACGGACTTGATACCGTCAGTTTGGGGGACTTGTGCGGCGAGCTCTTCAGCGATGACCTTGGGATTTTTACGCAAGACACGAGCAAAGGGATGGCAAGCCATCCCGAGATCTCCCATCGATGGATCAGCTGGTGGTGACAATTTGATCTCTTCGACTTCTTGAAGCCCTGACGCATCCATAGCAGCGCGAATTGCGTTATGTGCGGCTTGATGCATTTGCTCGTTCAAACAAGACATCCCGTCATTCTCCTTTTTGTTGTACCGAACTTCTCATCGGCACATTTCGTTTCCAACGTATTCATCCAACCAACCGCTTTGGTTGGCTTGTCTATTCATTCATGACGACACAGAGACAGCAAAGTTCTACGTCATCGTGTACAAAGCTCACCCGTGATGAAGGGTGATTTTTGCGTGGCGACATTACGCAAATCAACCCAAGAAATCAAGCTCGTTTCTCGAAAGAGAGAGAGGAGACACATGGACCTCTTCCAAAAGGAGGCGAATCCACAAGCTTCAAGTGACTGGTACCCTCTATATAATGGATGACTTGTGTGCTGTATGGGGAGAACATTGGGGGGCGTACGAATATATGCTTGTCTTCTCCTTTGGATTCGCGTACGGTTTCAACACAAAATGGACAAGGCTCGGCCCCACTTGCGTCATGGGATGCACCGGGGATGACTGATAGGAGATCACGCACGTGACTGACACACCTCCACCAAAGGCGTTCATCGACGTCGATGAATGTCACGCCCTACACAAGGACGGCTTGCTCTCAAAAGAGGCGTATACGCGTGCGCTTCTACTGATCGAAGACCGTCCTGATGAGTCCGAATGGAAGGACTTTATTTCACTCTCATTGCTCGTTCTTGGAGCAGGTCTGACAGTATCAGGCATCATCTACTTCTTTGCGTACAACTGGGCATCTTTGCACCGCTTCGCCAAATTTGGCATCACCCAAGGTCTCATCGCAGCCTGCATAGCAGCGGCCGCCATCCTGGGCATCGATAGACTCTCAGGAAAGGTCTCGATGCTCATTGGTGCGATTCTTATCGGGCCGATGATTGGTGTCATGGGACAGGTGTATCAGACAGGCTCAGACCCCTATAACCTGTTTCTTTGGTGGGCCATCCTCTCTTTGGGATGGGTTGGCATCTCACGGCTCTCCTATGCGTGGCTCTTCTGGCTACTCATCGTCAACGCAACACTGATGCTCTTTTTGCCCCAAGCCCTCAACATCAAACCTGGCACAGCGTTGTTTAGTCTTCCCTGTATCGCATTGAACTTGCTCGCGTATGTGCTTTGGAGCTCGGCACAACAACGAATGACATGGTTGAAGACGCCTCTTGAGTGGGTGCCACGTTTGATCTTAATGTGGTTAATTACACTGGGTTTTTGGGAGACATGTTTGTTGGTTGCGGGCTCTCGCTCGACAGATTATGTTCGATTGGTCGGTGTGATCGTGTTCGTGTTGGGTTCTGCTGGTGGATTTTACTACTTTATGAGGAAGCAAACCCGTGACATGAGCGTATTGACCATGTTTTTGATCGGTATCATCGCGGTCTCTGTAACATTTGTGTTCAACGCCTCAGGAAAAAATGTCTTTCGGAGAGACTTTGCGTTGATATTCTTTCAGTTAGGTACAGTCGTGCTCTTAGAATCGATTGTGGGTGCCCACATTCTGCGGAGGATCAGTCGGTCATGAATCAACCTAAAACAATGCATCGTCACACGTTGTTCGCCACACTCGCAGAAGAAGGACTCCTCTCTGAAGATGAGCAGCGCAAACTCATCGAGAACGCTGTTGAAGAAGTAGATGAGGACCAAGCTGTCGCCTCGATGATGGATGATATCAAAGTCAATGAGACCGAAGATGCGCCTATATACATTCGCTTCTTGGTAGGAGCGAGTGCCTGGTTTGCCTCTTTCTTTTTCCTGTTCTTCTTTTTGATCTCTGGGATGTTTAAGTCTCCATCTGCACTGATCATGGTTGGAGGTTTGCTGCTTGTCGTTGCTGTTACCGTTCGACGTGGGGCCAAAGGAGACTTCGTCACACAGCTTTGTCTCGTATCGCTCTTGCTGGGGCAAATTTCCTTTGTCATTGGTGTCGCGTGGTTTTCCAATACGCGCTCTTTTCGCCCTATGATGAATATTGTCTTTGTGCTTGCCTTTGCACTGCAGATCGCGTTTATTTTCATTTACAACGATCGATTTTATCGTGGTCTTGGGACGACTGCAGCGGCGTGTCTAGCCTATGCCGTGTGTATGAACAACAACGCACACCTGACCTTTTTGATGTTACCTGCGATGTTTTTGTTGCTTACGATGGTGTGGATCCCTGCGTTGTTTCCCTGGCATGAGCTTTGGGAAGCATCGCTCTTCGGGCGTTTTGTCAAGAAGAACCGATTACCGATTGGATTTGGTTTGTCCTCTGGGTTTTTCTTTATCATGTTGTTCGATACATTTCTGCAACACGAGCTCTTCTCTCGAAGTTTTCGAACACGTCCAGATATCCTTCAACACCTGTATATTGCGCCTTGGATGATGACGCTCATCCTGTCCGCGTTGTGGGTGATGTTGTGTCTACACATTCGCAAACAGTACAAGAGTGACGCAACACAGTGGTCTCTTGAAGAGAAGCTGATCGTAGCAGGAATACTATTGTTCTGTTTGGCTTCCTACCGAGAGCCAGGATTTGTGGGCGCATGTTTTGTCTTGACTCTGGGATTTTTCCTGAAAAATGTGCGTCTGAAATTCCAGGCGATGAGCTTCTTGTTGATCTTCGTGGTCAACTACTACTACAGCCTAAAGATGAGCCTGTTCGCCAAGTCGATGACCTTGTTACTTCCTGGTCTATTATTGATTGCGCTGCGCATTGCTCTGCGTCAGCTAGAGAAGAAAGAGGAGGTGCAGCATGCGTAATATCATTTTATGGAGTTCACTGCTCCTCGTCCTGATCTTTGCCAATGGAGTGATCTACATGAGAGAGCGTTCCATCCGAAGTGGCAAAGAGATGTATGTCAGCTTGTTACCTCGCGATCCTCGCTCACTTATTCAGGGGGACTATATGGTCCTTCGTGATCAGGTCTCCAGTCAAGCGAATCGTGTTCGCTCCAAAAGAATACCTCCTTCTGGAAAGCTCGTTGTAAGGGTTGCCAATAACCATGTCGCCCGGTTTATGCGCTTTGACAATGGCAAGCGACTCTCTGTCCGAGAACGTTATCTCAGGTACAAGCAGCTCAAAGGTAAGCTCTCTATCGGTGTGGATGCCTTCTTCTTTCAGGAGGGGATGAGAAAGTGTTACCAGAATGGTGTCTACGGCATCTTAAAGGTCGAAAAGAACGGGACAGCAACTCTTGTAGGGCTCGCCGATCGTGACCGCAAAAAACTGGGACCAAACCACCCCAAATGTCAGCGCAAAAAACCCGTAAAACGCTCTCGCCAGCCAAAACTTCAGAGACCTCCCGTAAAAGTTGAGTCCACAAAACCCCCAACGACTCCAGATACTCCCCCAAGAAATTTCACGCCTGCTCCTCGATAAGACAACAAGCTCCACACATGAACTCCAAAGCCCCGAAGAAAGTGGTTTCCTTTGTCTGAAAGATAGGGTATCTTGGAGAAGAATATCTTCCCATCTTTTTCGATAACGGTGACGATTTTTAGAGCTTGTTCAAGAACAACATGCGACTCCCATATAGTCACTCCTACGGAGATATTGAATTGGAGACTTGGGACGAAGATGAAATGTCTTGAACAAACAACGGGACAAACATGACAGAGCTACAAACCCCAAAAAAACAGCTGTACGCACGAGATAGGTTATTTGCAGAGATCAGACACTTCGTTTCCTTACAACAAGAATTGGTCACAACGCTGTCAACGCTTCACAATCTCCCACCGCATGTGTTGTCAGGGAAATTTCCCAGGCAAGGAAACTTGACACTAAAAAGTGAAGAATGGAGATATCAAGTTCATGGTGCAGGTATCCTGTTTATTCATTCGACAACAAAAGTAAAAGTCGATGTATCAGATCATCTGCAAGCTCCAGAATTGTTCAGCTTGTGGAGACTTGTTTGGTACTTTGGTTCACTGCGGAGAACAGGCGTCAAAATGATCGAAAAAGCCCTTGGAAGGCAAGGTGAAGCGCTTGAAAAAGCACTCGCTGAGTTGCTTCCGATACTCGAAGAGGCTGGAAAAATCGAACAAGTTCAGTTCATCGTAAGTGATTCTGATGGACACCTGCACAAGCACGGTACATTCTATCAAATAACACAGCAAGCAAAACTTCCAAACTAAGGCGACTGCAAGAAAAAAAGAGTTGAGGAAAAAGAAACGCACGTGGAGGTTGCAGTTGAAACCGCAAGCATCGTGATTCGTCGTCGACATGGCAGTGGCCATGCCTTCTCCTCATGCCTTGCTTGAGGCTCCATCTCCTCCCCTCCCTCGTGCGATTTTTTCCTTGCAGTCGCCTAAAACGATATATAAGGACCTTCAAAATGCTAGAGCACGTACATTTCACACTTTGTTACACAGACACTATCAGCACATGGGAAGCAGCCCTCAGATGCCCAAGTGACACAGTCAGCGTATACATCGATGAACAAACCACTATGCAAGAATTAATTGCACACTCATCTCACCCCAAAAGTCTCGCGATACTCGAAATGATGATGCTTCTTTCTCAAGACGAATGGCTCTTTGAAGAAGAGCAACTGCACATCTATGAGGAGCTTCTCGCACGTCATCGCAACACCATCAACATTCCACAAACAGCCAGAACCATCAAAACCATTACATCCACAACCTGTTACGGTGATGAACAAACGAAGAAGCACTTGCCGCTCCTCCATCGACTCCTACTCACAATCCCACACAAGGCCCAAACATATGTCCTCATGACCGTACTTTCAAGAGAACATCGCCTACATACCATGTTGCAATCCCTCCCCTCCTTTGAGGAAGCCCGCTCACTTGGTGTAGCCTATGGTAGACACATTCTATTCTCCCACTTCGCCTATATCGTATCGCACTTTGGATGGCTCCCTTATGCCACTGAAGACATCGCCTCACAATTCAAACGTTACTACACTCGTATTGAGTGGGCGATCCAAGACTGGCCATACAACGAAGAAGACAACCTCCAAATGCAACAAGAAAGTGGTGTTTTGACCAGCCAAGAAGTCACATACATCAGGAGCTTTGGAGAGAATATGATAAGAGCCTTCGAACAGGCATACCAAATACAAGAAGATACGCTCATCAAAAACATGCAACAACACCGCATGTTTTGTTCTTCAGCAAAAGAATGTATCGCATTCATCGGACAAAAAAGACTCTTCACAGATATCTTTGGTGCCGACTCCATCATCAAGTCGATCTAGACATGAACGAGCGCAGACTCCATCACCTCACAGGGAATACAAACGAAAAAGCAACTTTCCCTTACACGTATCTCGTGAAAGTGATTATTATAGTGATAGGGTAATGTAAAATCCGGGTGCTTCACAATTTTCTGCTTGACATATAGAATCTCATCTGGAATATTCCAACCAAGTATGAAGTTGCTTGTTGCAAAATAAGTTAAGAGTTTTGCAAGACAAAAAGCGCAGAAAAGGATCGAAAAATAAATGTCTCGAACCATTAGGAGCAAAAATCTCGATGATGCGGCACTTGAAATTTTCCTTTGAGGGTGATGGGTATAACCAAACATTGACCCTTTTTCATAACGATACATTGGTTTTTCAGGGCTTTGCAGATAACCTGTTCACAAGTGAGGATGGTGAAGTTCAAATGCATCTGAACTTCCACGGGGACAAAAAATTCCCACACGTGCTGAGACGCTCGGGGGAATTTGTATTGCTCATTCCCATCATCGAGGATGTCGACACGAGTCGATACCTTCGCCTTTGTAGAGCTCTTCTCCCTGTATGGCCGTTTCTAGACTTCGCGGAGTTATGGACCCAAATGAGATACCCCTTTGAGGAGTTACACACCCTGAAATCAGCGTCTTCCGACGAGTTATTCTTCATTTGGTTGCTGTCAAGTCGATACTCGTCTCCTCGATCCCTTGATGTCTCCACTTTATCCAACGATATTTCAAAAAATATTGTCGCTGAAGAGCCAGATGGCGTGCCTTCCGTAAGGGATGTGATTTGCCTTTTAGCGGGAGGTCAGCTTCAACTTGATATCATCCATGCTATTCCACAAAGACACGATGACGCTGTTATCGTTTATATTGATGAAGATGACGGTTCGGCAAGAGAATGGAGACCTATCTCGTTCACTCGAGAGCATTGCCTCATAAGTAGTGATTTGGCCATCAACATCTATCAAATGTCAACATAGAAAGGAAGAAGAGTATTGATGAACAACAGGAACATAAAAAACCATCTTCTTGAAGAGTTTTCACATCTGCTAAAGTATCCGGGACTATATTGCTCAGACACACGAAGCCTTGAAAGTTTCTGCTACCACTTTCTTCATGCTTTCATGTTCATAGAAAACGACGCCCTGTCCTATCGAGCTAGCATCCTCCAAAAAAGAAAACCTGTTCCTGAATACCTCTCATCGAGAAATTTGAACTCTAGTCAAGGATTACGAGGAAAACTTCCTCCACGACTGGAGCAATTGTCAGAAATAGACAAAATGGAGATCATGTCCTCTATTTTCATCACAATTTCGAATCACCTGGGCTTCACCCAACTTACAAATTTTGTAAACAAAGAATCCTATTCGAAATTTACAGCAGAGAATATACCCATTTCCGATGAGAATGAACTTTTGCAAAACCTCCCCTTGCTAGGATGTGAGTCAAGTGAACTTCAGTCTGGAAACTCTGCAGTCAAGTTGTATATTCAGGAAAACAAAGACCAATGGTTGTTGCTTTTCTACAAGAGAACCGAAGATGACTTTGAACTTACACTCCTACTCATGTACAACTCAGAACAACCAAACATTCTTGACTACTGGACAGAGAAGGGAAAACAGCACATGAGAAACATTTTGGCAAAAAACAACCTCCTAGAAAAAAGACCGTAATTATGGGTGTTGGACAATTTGCTCAGAAGGACACTTCTTTCGGGACTCAAAAGGAGCAGGAGTAAAACCATATATAAATGCTACTCCTGACGGCTATTTATCACATTGATCCATAGGACGAGAAGAGAATGAAAAAAAAATTAACAAACGATATAAGCCTAGCAAGTAAAACAGGTATAAAATTTACTATTTGCAAAAAAGAGACGACAGACAAATCTTGGACGCAACTTTCAGACGTCCTCGATTTACAAGACGCCATTGAAAACGCTCTATCCATGCAAAACGAAGACCTCGGAATATTTACAACCACTGGTTATTTGTACTGGACAAACCAGGCCCCGGACACTTACAATTCCGAAGTCCTAACGGTGGTAAAACCTCAAGGCAAAAATGACATTTTAAGTTGGACTGTCTTTCTGAAAGCAAAAAAAGAAAAATCTGCCAATAACCTCTTGCAAAAAATAAGCAAGCTACTTGGTACAAAATTAACCCATCAGACACTAAAAAAAGCAAACGAACCAAGTTACTATGAAGCCTACTTTTCAACAAAGCTCACCGTAAAGAGCCCATATGAAGCCTTATTTTCATCACTTTGCATAGCCAGCATACTCGCATCATCATGGGAAACCTCAGGAGTCTGTATCTACGATGGAGGGTGGTCATTTTCTGCTCGTTCTGGAAAGATCTCCATTTCAGGCGTTGATTTCATGGAGTTCCATTATGAACACCAGGATGAAATTGACATGTATCTTTAAAACACAACAATAGGAGAGATACCCAAGCATGAAAAAAAACGAACGGTTATATTTTTCGCCCAAAATTGACAAATTCCCCCCACAGAAGCTTTCCCTTGATAAGCCTCCGGCCTTATCAAGGGAAATGCAAGAATTGACAGGCAAAAAGTACACATCGGAAGAGATTTGGAATGCGTACTGCGAATCGATGGGAGAAACTCCAAGTTCATATACACAAACGCAGGAAAGCGCAATCATCATGGAGAAGTGTCAAAGTGTTCATGCATGGCCTATTCCAAAATTAAAGGGACTAACATTCAAGGCCGAAAACTCTAGCGATCTATTGCTCAAAACACCTTCTTTTTTAAGAGAACAAATAGGCCAATTTGAAGGAGAAAAGTACTGGCATATAGACTTTGATCCGGATAAACTCGAACCTGAAGAAATCCCACTCGCCAAATACGGAATACTACATACATGTGTTCCATTTGGATTCGATCAGGTGACAAATACTCCTCTGAGCATTGAAATCTACGGTCATATAGTGTTTGCAGACAACAAATATTTACGAACCTCGGAAGAAAGGTTTATGTTCTGGTTTGAAAACTACCTATCAAGATTGGAAAACATCGATAGACCAGTACTCCCAGTACCACTCAATGTCCAAATTCAAGAAGCAACACTCTCAAATATATATGCCCCATTTATCGGGATGACTTTCTACATGTAGAATGCTCAAAAGGAGAAGGTATATTCACGAACTTGACGTCATCAACATCCTTTCAAAAACCAGTTACTGAAGGTGGTCTGACCGAAATGAGGAGTATAACGTGCTTGACATCAATCATCATTGGTTTCCTTTATAGAAGAAAAAACGGAGAGTTTCTCATAGAGAGAAACGGGAAGATTGTAACCTATGGAAAAAATTAACATCCATGCAATTCTTGAAGAGATTCATATCCACTTTTTCACAAACAGTCAAACTATCGCAAGACAAGAACTCGGCGATGATACCTTTTTTCCTGACTCTACCGTTTTTTATGTAAAGGGAAAAAACTGAGAAAAGATGGTACCATAGACCTTGTAAAAAAAAATCCTTTCGGAATAAAGGAG
>MDTD01184389.1_pt1 | contig 23879 bp, 20 predicted proteins | sample 811221 | NCBI WGS metagenome assembly MDTD01 (sample SAMN05326646, study PRJNA326480) | marine metagenome | isolation source: seawater | place: Pacific Ocean: South West | collected 2011 | reverse complement strand
CGTAGATGCCTTGCATGGTGATTTGTCGCAGCATCAGCGTGATCGGGTTATGGATAAATTTCGCGAGCGTAAAATTCAATTGTTGTGTGCTACTGATGTTGCAGCCCGAGGAATTGATGTAAGCGATATTACTCATGTTATTAACTATGAATTGCCTGAAGATATTGAGTCCTATACTCATCGATCAGGACGTACTGCAAGAGCAGGTAAAAAAGGTGAGTCTCTGGCTATTATTACAGATAGAGACAAGTACAAAATAAAACGTATTGAAAAAATAATTAAAAAGAAATTTTCTCAGGCAAAAGTTCCAAGTGGTGATGTTGTTTGTGAATCTCAGCTTTTTAAGTTGATTGAAGAAGTAAAATCAGCACAAATTATTGAAGAGGAGTTTGAAAAATACAGAGAGCGCGTATTTGAGCAGTTAACTGAATTTTCTCGTGAAGAGCTTATTGAGCATTTTATTTCGAAAGATTTTAACCGATTCATTGAATACTATAAAGATTCTGATGATATCAATTCAACTGGAGGGCGAGACAGAGACAGAGGACGCGATAGAGATCGAGGAAGAGGACGCGATAGAGATAGAAGAAGAGGCGATAGGGATCGTTCTTCGAGAAATGAGAGAAGAGGTAATCGAGATAGTGGTGGCAGAGGAGCTGAAGCTGGGTTCAAAACTATTTTTATTAATGTAGGAAGCTCTGATGGTTTAAATAAAGGAAGTCTAATCGACTTTGTTTGCAGCAATACCGATGTAAGAGGTAGAGTTATTGGGAAAATCAGAATGAATGAGAAGTTTAGTTTTATAGAGGTAGAAGAGGCTTCATCAGATAAAATTTTAAACGGACTTCAGGGTTCTGACCACGATGGAAGATCTCTGAGAGCAGAGTTTGCAAAACCAAGAAGATAAATTGAGGCACAATTTATAGATTAAGTCTCAGTAAGTGTTAACTTACTGGGGCTTTTTTATTGAATTTTTTTTATCAAAAATGATTCGCTTAATAAGTAAATTTGAAGTGTGAATACTTTAGTTCAATTTATAGAATCCTCTTTTCCAAAGAAAGGATATTGTTTTTTTGAAACCATTCAATCGTTGTGGAGTGGCTATGGTAGTATAGAAAGGTGGAAAAACAGCAAGGGTGAATCTATTGTTATAAAGCATATTCAATTTCCGGATGAAAAAAATCATCCAAGAGGATGGAATTCTAATTTTGGTCATTTACGAAAAGTTAAATCTTATGAGGTAGAAAGTGAGTGGTATCAACATTTTGCCGACAAAAGTAACGCGAGAGTTCCTAATAAACTTTTGCAGGCTAAATTAGGAGATGCTCAAGTGATTGTTTTGGAGGATTTAAATGCTTCTGGTTTCACTGTTCGTCCTCGAATTGTTAGCGAAAATCAGTTTAAATCTTGTATTTCCTGGCTTGCTCAGTTTCATGCTGATTTTATGAACGTTTCTGGATCGGGTTTACTTTGGGAAAAAGGCACATACTGGCACCTGGAAACTCGTCCTGAAGAGTACGATAAAATGGAGTCTGGCTCATTAAAAGAATATGCTGCAAAAATAGATTCGATTTTGTCGGGTTGTAGTTATAAAACATTGGTTCATGGGGATGCAAAATTGGCTAATTTTTGCTTTTCAGAAAACAATAAGGCGGCAGCAGTTGATTTTCAATATGTGGGAGAGGGGTGTGGAATGAAGGATTTAGTTTATTTTATGAGCAGTGTGCAGGACTTTGAAAGTATTGAACGGGAAAAAGAAGTTCTGGATTTTTATTTTAATGAATTGGCTCGATTCCTGGGAGGTAAAAATGATGAGCTTGAAAAAGAGTGGCGTAGGCTTTATAAGTTTGCTTGGGCTGATTTTAATCGCTTTTTGCAGGGATGGAGTCCTGGTCATTGGAAATTGAATGATTATGTCAGTCAAATTACATCTCATGCAGTTTGGTCTATTCAGCTTAATGAACTCTCAGAAAAAGCAAAAAAATCAGCTTTAGAAGCTGGTAAATTTATTCAAAGAAGCATCTCCGGTAGTTTTTTAGTGGAATCAAAAGGAAATCACTTAAGTATGGCCTCTCGAATTATAACTGAAGTTGATAAGAAAGCTCAATACATTATTTTAAAAAACCTTTCTTCAACTTTAAGTAAATATAATTTTGGTTTGCTTTCAGAGGAGTTGCAAGATGATTCTTCGCGGTTTAAAAACCCATATTTTTGGTGCATCGACCCATTGGATGGAACGCTTCCTTTTACGGAGAAAGTTAACGGATATGCCGTTTCAATCGCTTTGGTTTCTAAGGAAGGAGTTCCTGTTCTTGGTGTAATTTATAATCCTAAAACAGAGGATTTATACACTTGTGTTAAAGGTGAGGGAGCATTTAAGAATGGGAAGCCGATTGTCCTTAAATCATCGGAGAAAAAGTTTACATTTATTACTGATCGTTCTTTTGTTGAATCCAAATCTTTTGACGCATTTGTTTCAGAGTTAAAATTAAAAAAAAAACAGGAAGGACTTAATGAGTTTGAAATCATCTCTCAAGGTGGGGCCTGTATGAATGCAATTTGGGTTCTGGAAAATTCACCCGCTGTTTATTTGAAACTACCTAAGGATGAGGTTGGTGGCGGAAGTATTTGGGATTTTGCAGCCTCGGCATGTTTTTTTAATGAGCTTAATTTGAGAGCAACCAATTACGATGGGGGAAAGTTGGATTTAAATCGAAAAGATTCAACTTTTATGAATCATCAGGGAATATGGTTTGAAGCTTAGTTTTTAAAGAGTTTATTTTTATTGATTCGAACGAAAAACCCATTGCCTTTTTCATTGTCTTCCAAATGAATGTTTTCTGTGAATTTTAGTGTTCCCTGGTGCCATCCTGCAAAATAAAGCACACTGTCCACAACTACGATTTTATTTATACCTTCTTCTTTGTCGCTTGAAATAAGTTTTGTGGAAATTATACTATGATTTTTAATAGCGCTCAAAGCAATATCATAATTTCCTTTTTGATTTTTAATGGGAATATCGTTAATTAATCCATGTTGATTTAAAACTGTACTCATGAGTATATCTCCTTTTTTCGTTAAAGCAATGTAACGACTCCAATCATTTTTGGGAGAGGTTTGAATTTCAAAATGAATTATATTTAAACTGCTATCCAGTATAGCATAAAAGCCATCTTTTCCTCCTTTACTTTTGAGAGGTATTTTTTGAGTTCTATTTTTATTTTTCCAAAACAAAGTGTCGCCCTCTATCTGTCCGCAAAAATGAATAAACCCTTTGTCCTCAACACAGCTTAGGATTATATCTCCTCCTTTTGTTCCAAAAGACATTTCTTTGGTTTTTTTAAATTCTCTATTTAGAAAAAGAACAACAGCATCCTCGTTTTTACTTCCATAAACAAGAGTTTCTTTATCGATTCTTATAATTCCTCTACCGGTGAAGTTTTCACTGTTTTGGTGGTCTATTAAGTCTCCATCAAAAGATATTTTATAAATGCTTTTATCGGGAGTTTTTCCTGTAACAAGAATTTCTTGGTTTGTTGCATCTAGGTTTATGAGTTCTCCTTTTGAGTCGAATTCTTTTTTCCACAATAGTTTTCCATTTTTATCCAGTTTGGATACAAATGGTGTTTTATATTTTTTTGTATTATTGAATCCGCAACTGTATATGTTTCCATTTTGATCTAGTGTAGAATTGTATACCCAGTCTTTTTCTTTTCCACCAATGGATTTTGCCCATATAATGTCTCCTTCGGATGTTATTTTTAAAATAAAAATATCGTAGCTGCCTTTTGATTCCAATAAAATCTCATTTCTGTAAATAAAATTATCACTGAATATGCCCGTTAGAATAATATCACCTTCAGGAGTGATGTCTAAATCATAGCATTCATCGAATTTACTACCTCCGAAACTTTCGTAATTTTTATTGTTTTGAGAACAAGAAAAGAAACAAAATATTGAGAATAAAAATGCAATTGGTTTCATTATTTAAATTTACACTATGGTACTTAAAACTTATACAAATAATTATATTTTTTAATCAGATAATAAATTGGTTCGATAGTTTTAAAAAAAGAAATATAGATTTAAGAAATGTATAAAAAAGTAGTTCTGGTTATTTTTATATTTTTCTCTGTTACTTTGTTTTTTGTATCATTTTCTAACAAAGTAATTCAAGAATCTTCCTCTAAGTTTATTGATGTTAATAATAAATTTGATGTTGCCGTTTTATTGGGCACAGCCAAGTTTATGAAAAATAAACAAATGAATTTATTTTACAGTAATCGGGTTCAAAAGGTTGTTGACCTTTACAGGTCGGGAAAGATAAAGTACATTGTAGTTTCTGGAGATAACAGTAGGCAAGGGTATGATGAGCCTACAACAATGAAAAATGATTTGATAAAAAATGGAATTCCGAGCTCAATAATTTATTGCGATTATGCGGGCTTCAGTACAATTGATTCCATGCTCAGAATGAAGCTGATTTTTCGCGAGCATAGATTTGTGGTTATTTCCCAACGTTTTCATATTGAAAGAGCGATATATATTGCACGAAGAAACGGATTGGAAGCATATGGTTTTTGCGCAAAAGATGTTCCAGGTGGGTATGCAGCCTTAAACGGTTTCAGAGAAAAATTAGCAAGATTAAAGGCTCTTTTGGAAGTAATTATCGGAAAAGGTCCTTATTTCAAAGGGAAAAAAATTTCGATTATAAAAACTTGAGAACTTTTACAAGGGAGACCAACAGGGCCAGTAGAATCAAAATAGTGATTACAATTTTAGTGGATCCTTTATAGTTTATTGCTCTTTCTGATTTATCTTTTCGATAGCTCCAAACGGCTGCAATTGTGAAAACAGCTAAAAAACAAAGAGCAAAAGCAATTCTTCCTGGAGTAAATAACATGGTACAAATATAAAGGTTTTAATTGAGTTGAATTTATATCGAAATTAGAATTACTTAATGGTTTTTAGTAAATCCTCAGCTTCTTTCTTTATTTTTTCTCCTCCTTTAATCGCGTTTTGCAAAAAGGGTTTTGCTTTTTTCGAGTCGTTCAACTGTATGTATGATTTTCCGATATAAAGTTGACATTCATAATAATTTGTTTCGTTGGGAGAAATATTTAAAAAGTGAGATATTGCACTTTTGTATAGTTTTTTATTGAACTGAAGAAGTCCTAAATCAAAGTCGTTGTTTTGCAGTATAGAGTCTTTTGAAAATTTCAATTTATTTGCATCATAAAGTCTATTCTTTAAAACTTTATCATGTTCATAATTTAAAGACAATAAGTTGTCGCTGGAGTCTTTTTTACCCTCGCTTAAATTTATTGCGTTATTTGGTTTTGAAGCAGTTAAACCATTTATAGTATAATGAATTGAGTCAAAATCATCTTCGTTTTCCAGATCTATTACCTCTTCTTCTAGTATTGTGTTAGTGAACCCCCCCTCTTTTAAGGAATATTTTTTTTCTGTATCTATACTGTCTTGTATTCCTGTTGTACTATTCAGTTTTACTGCCATATAATCATCCAGGGAGTCAGTCCATTGAACTGAATTGGTAGATTCCCTTTTCCGCCCAGAGATTTCACTAACTTCACCGTTATAAGATAATTTATTATTGTTGTCGACTCCGCCTGGTGAGATATTTAACAATTTGTTTTGTTCTTTATCTTTGTATACTTCTTTTGAGTCGGGTTTTGAACAAGCAAACGAATTAATAATAGAGGAGTCATTGTATTCTATAGAGTAACTATAGTTTGTTGCCAAGTTTGAGTCTTTTAAATTTATTGAGTTACCATTTGCTTTAGAATCTGATGCCCACTGAAAGTTTTCGGCATCTTGTTTTTCTGTTTTTTCCAATAACGGTTTCTGAACGGCTATTTCTTCTCGTGTTTTATTAAGTTCGTTTAATAAAAAAACAAAGGCTAAACAGGCAGCAGCTAATCCTGTTAGAGTTATGTAAAAAGGTGGTCTTCTTTTTTCTTTTTTTGTAAATGAAGATTTTACTTCGTAATAGTTTTTTTGTGATTGAACTTGTTTTTCGAAGCCCTCCAAAGCGTCTGAGCAAAACTTACAATTTATTGTATGTCTTTCAACTTCATTTCTTTCTTTATTGGTAAGCTGATTATTACAATATGCCAGAATCTTTTCCTCAGAAAGGCATTCAGAGTTCGAGAATATGGTATGTAAGTTTTTTTTATTCACTTTTGGATTCAATACAAATTTTCAAATTTCTTTTTCCATTCTGGATGTAACTTTTTACTTTTTTGATCGCATAACCGGTTTGCAGGACAATTTCATTGTAACACAATTGCTTGAGATAAAAAAGTTGGATGCTTTTCTTTTGCTCCTCTTTAAGCATTTCAATACAATCTTCCAAGTGGACTAAAAGTGCTTCGTTTTTAATAGTTGGATGATTAAAAAGGTCAAATTCCACATCTTCATTTTGATTCAGCTGAAATTCTTTTTGTTTTTCAATGCTTTTTTTCTTCTTTCTTAAAAAGAGCATACATTGGTTATAAGTAACCCTGTAAAGCCAACTTTTATAGTTTGATATTTTGTGAGACAGTAATTTGTCTGATAGAAGTTCGTAAAGCTCAGTACATAAATCTTTAGCGTCGCTCTCACACGCCAGATATTTTAAACAGCATCCATAAGTTAAATGAAAATGTCTTTGATACAAATAAACCAAGTAATGTTTGTTTTGAGTCGTTTGATACAAATCAATTAATTCTTCATCAGATTTATTTGAGTAGCTTATTTTCAACGTTGGCCAAAATAAATAAAATTTTGAACATTTTGGTTGAGTTATTCAATCCTGGATTTATTTAGAGAAAACAGCCATTAGTTCGCTAATGGTTAATTTTAAAAACTTTTCATAGGACTCAATTAGATTTAGTGTTTGATTCAATTGCTCTCCCTTATAATGTCTCAGCATATTTGTTTTATATTTTTTTACAAGTTCAGGGATTCCTTCATCTCTTCTTTTTCTGTGTCCAATAGGGTAGTGAACTTCTATTTTTTCTGATGAGGAATTTTTAAAAAATAATTGGATTGAGTTTGCGATTGAGCGCTCATCTGGATCTAAATACGATTTACTGTATTCTTTATTCTCAATCACTTCCATTTTTTCTCTAAGCTTATCGATTAAAGGATTCGAAGCGAAATCGTCTTCATAATGTTCTGCTTTTAAATCACCTGTAATTAAAGCAACAGCTACCATATACTGCAAACAGTGGTCTCGATCTGCCGGATTATTTAACGGACCTTTTTTGTCAATTATACGAACTCCAGGCTCTTGAGTATGTATTACAATTTTTTCTACTTGATGAATATCTTCTTTGTATTGTTTGTTGAGTGTGATTGCAGCTTCCACAGCCGACTGAGCATGAAATTCAGCCGGAAAAGAAATTTTAAAAAGAATATTTTCCATAACATAGGACTCAAGTGGACGCGCTAAAATAATTTTGTTTTTATTGAACAGTACATCTTCAAACCCCCAATTGGGTGCCGATAAAACTGATGGGTAACCCATTTCACCCTTCATAGCCATAAAAGCCAAGTGAACGCCTCTACTTGTTGCATCGCCTGCAGCCCATGATTTTCTTGATCCTGTATTGGGGGCGTGTCTGTAGGTTCTTAAGCTGTGACCATCCAACCATGCATTGGAGAGCGCATTTATAATTTGATTTCTGTTGCCTCCAAGCATTTTTGTCACTACGGCGGTTGTTGCGATTTTCACTAAAATAACATGGTCCAGACCCACTCTGTTGAAACTGTTTTTTAAAGCAAGTACTCCCTGGATTTCATGTGCTTTAATCATTAATGTCAATACCTCTCTCATAGACATTGTTTTACCCTCTTGTCGAGAGAGGTAATCGGCCACAGCTAATATTCCTCCAAAATTGTCGGATGGATGACCCCATTCTTCAGCTAACCAGGTGTCATTAAAGTCCAACCAACGAATCATACATCCAATATTAAATGCTGCTGTAACAGGATCAAGTTCATAATCTGTTCCAGGTACACGGGCTCCGTTTCTAAAATTACAACCAGGCACTGTGGGGCCCAGTAATTTTGTACACGCTGGAAATTGTAAAGCAAAAATTCCACAACCCAATGCATCCAAAATATTGTAATAGGCAATTTTATAAGCTTCATCACTTGTTATTGATGCATCTAAAACATAGTCAGTTATTGCAAGTATTATATCGTCTGTTTTTTCCTTCATAAAATTTATTCTCTTTCGGATATGGGTTTTACTTCTCGAGATTTTGGACCGATGTATTCGCAGCCTGGTCGAATCAATCGATTGTCGTCATGTTGCTCAAGAATATGCGCAGCCCACCCGGTAACTCTTGAGGCTGCAAAAATTGGCGTGTAAAGTTCTATTGGGATACCAAGAAGAAAGTAAGCTGTTGCAGCAGGAAAATCTAAGTTTGGATAAATTTTTTTCTCTGCAATCATGGTTTTTTCCATTATTGATGAAATTTCATGCCATTTTGTAATGCCTTTTTTTTCAGCAAGTTGTTGTCCAAGATTTTTTATGACTTCAGTTCTTGAATCTCCAGTTCTATAGAGTCGATGACCAAATCCCATAATTTTTTCTTTATTTCGGATTTTATTCAGAGTGAATTCTTTTGCCTTTTCAGGTGCACCAATTTCCTGTAGCATATACATTACTTGTTCATTTGCTCCACCATGAAGAGGGCCTTTAAGTGTGCCAATTGCAGAGGATACTGCATTGTATAAGTCGCTCAAAGTAGCTGCGGTTACTCTTGCGGAAAAAGTAGATGCATTGTATCCATGTTCGGCATATAAAATCAAAGAATTATCCAGAGTTTTTACACTTAAAGAGTCGTTTGTTTCTTCTCCAAGAATCATAGTTAGAAAATTTTCCGAATAAGAAAGGTTGGAGTTGGGCTCAACAGGAGATAAACCCTTTGAAATTCGATAGCTGTTCGCCACAACTGTTGGCATTTTTGAGAGGAGCAACATTGCTTTTCTGAGGTTCTCTTCGTGTGTATTTGTTCCTAAACTATTTTTTGTGTCGAACGATCCCAACATAGATACCCCCATTTTTAACAAATCCATAGGGTGCGCATGGGAAGGCATTTTTTCGAAAACCGAATACATTTCTTTCGGAATTGTTCGGTTTGATTTTTCAAAATCCTCAAAATCTGTAAGTTGCGAAATTGTTGGTAAATCTTCATGCAACAATAAGTAAGCTACTTCCAAAAAAGAGGTTTTCGCACACAGCTCATTAATGTTGTAACCTCGATACCAAAGACTGTTGGTTTCAACGTCCACTTTGGAGATGGTTGTATCTCCCGCTATTAAACCTGCTAAACCTTTATTTGCTCTCATTTTTTTTGGTTTTTATAGTTTGCTGCTTTTTTATCAATTTTAGCATAAGCTTCATAGTCAATAAGTTCATATAGTTCTTGACGCGTTTGCATTTTATTTAAAAATGATTTTTGAGCTCCTTCTTTTTTTATTTCCTGATATAAGTTCTCAGTATTTTTCATAGTAACTCGTAATGCGGAAACTGGAAAAATTACAACCTTATATCCGATAGCAAATAGTTCTTTTGCACTCAATAATGGTGAAACGCCGAATTCCGTCATATTAGCCAGTAGAGGAACATTAATTTCCTTAGCAAAATCTTTGAATTCTTTCTGGCTTTGAAGAGCTTCTGGGAAAATTAAATCGGCTCCGGCATCTACATATGCTTTGGCTCTCGAAACGGCTTTTTGAAAACCTTCTCCCGAGCGTGCGTCCGTTCGAGCGATGATTAAAAAGTTTTTGTCTTTTCTTGCTGAACATGCAGCTCGTATTTTTTCACACATATTTGCTTTTGAAATCAATGTTTTTCCAGGCAGATGGCCGCATCTTTTTGGCATTACCTGATCTTCCATATGCATTCCAGCGAGTCCTATGCTCTCGAGTTCCTGAACTGTTCGAACAACATTAATAACCTCTCCAAAACCAGTATCGGCATCTGCAATACAAGGCAAATCAACAGCTTGTGTTATGTACTTTATAAAAAAAGAGAACTCACTGAGTGTTAAAAGTCCTATGTCGGGTAATCCTGCACTTGCTGATAATGCGGCTCCAGATATGTATACGCCTTCAAAACCAACCTGTTGTATCTGTTTGGCTGTTAAAGCATTGTAGGCTCCAGGTAAAACTATACCCTCTTGGTTAATCTTGTTTTTAAAGTATTTCCTTTTTTCTTCTATTGATTTAATTTCTTCTTCACTCATCTCTATAATATTCAGTTCGCTCTTAAAATATGCTAACGCATAAAAACAAAGCTTGTTTCCAAAAATTCTATTTAGAGGTGAAAAATAGAACCATGCAATAATCTTCACGTACACAATATGTAATTAAAATGGCGGCAGATGTCAACGGATTCTTTTTTTGGTTTCAAAAATGTCGGTGTTCTCGGTGCTTCAGGTAAAATGGGCCGGGGTATTGTTTTGTTGCTCGCAAAAAAAATACTCTTTCAAAATTTAAAGTACTCAAGAAAGCAAAAAATATTCGCTTTTGACTTATCTATCGATAGTTTAATTGAGATGGTTAATTATATTGAATTTCAATCAATTAAGTATTCTGAGAAAAACATAATCTTGTTAAGGGAAATGTATTCAGGTCGTTCTGAATTGTTCAATGATACTGACTTTGTTCAAGCCTATTTAAAAGATATGAAAGAGTTGGTTGTTGTTAGTGATAATATCGATTCTGTTCAAGATTGTGAATTGATTTTTGAGGCCGTAGCGGAGGATATTGAAATAAAATCAAACTTATTAAGTGCTATTGATAAAAAAAGTAAAGTTAAACCGTATTATTTTACTAATACATCGTCAATTCCAATTTCAGTTTTAGAGAAGAAGTCCGGAATTGAGGGTCGAGTAATCGGACTTCATTTTTATAATCCTCCCCCGGTTCAAAAATTATTGGAGATAATAAAAACTGAAAAAACAGAATTGGAGTTAATAAAGTTGGCCGATGATATTGCGGAGTTATTAAACAAGACCGTTGTGTATGCGCCTGACTGTGCAGGATTTATAGGTAATGGACAATTTCTTCGAGAGGTTTCGTTTGCTTTAAGTTTGGCGTCTGAATTGTCAAAAGATTATGGAATTGACAAAGCAATATATACTATAAATCAAACAACAAAAATTTTGCTTTTACGCCCTATGGGGATATTTGAAGTAGTTGATTATGTTGGCATAAATGTATGTGATGCTATTATGACAGTTATGCAAAGTGCATTCCCAAGTGAAAAATTCAATAATTCTCTTTTAAAGGCATGGATTGAAGCTGGAGTACTGGGTGGTCAGGATACTAAAGGAAAAACCAAAAATGGTATTTTTAAATATGAATCAGGACAAATAAATGGTGTGTTTAACGGAGTCGAATATTCTGCTGTTGAACCTTTAAGTTTTGAAGGTGTTCAAACGCTATTATGGAAAGATTTAAAATCGGATAAATCAATTGAGAGTACATTAAATAAATATTTCTCAGACCTTCAAAAATGCAATAATTCTTTGGTGGAATTAGCAATTACTTATGGTAAAGCTTGTTGTTCAATTGGTGAGCAATTGGTTGTTCAAAAAATAGCTTTTTCCAAAAAAGACGTCAATAAAATTATGACACTTGGTTTTCATCATTTGTATGGTCCTGTCAATGTTTTTTTTGAGTCTTACAGGATTAAGGATAGAATTGGTGATGATGAATAATAAATGTGATGAGTTATGAAAAATCCTTTCACATCAAATGAACATGAGATGATTCGGCAAACAGTTCGAGAATTTGCTGAAAAAGAAATACAGCCGCTTGCATATCAGTTGGATAGAGATGAGTCTTTTTCCGTAGATTTAGCCCGAAAAATGGGGGATATGGGGCTTTTTGGGATGTGTATCCCTCCTGAATTTGGTGGTCAGGGTTTGGATTATCTTTCTCTGATAATTGCCATTGAGGAGATTGCTCGAGTGGACAGTTCTCAAGCAGGAACACTATCTGTTCATAATTCTCTCGGTGCTGGCCCTATTTATTATCATGGTACAGATGCTCAAAAAGAAAAGTTTTTACCGGATTTATGTACGGGAAGAAACATATGGGCATTTGCTCTTACTGAGCCGAACTCAGGTTCTGATTCAAGAAGTTCAAGTACTCGAGCAGAACTTAAATCAGGAAGTTGGCTTATTAATGGAACAAAAACTTTTATAACTAATGTGAATACTCCAATTACAAGAGGCGTAACAGTTCAGGTTGTAACAGGGACTAATAAAGGGAAAAAAGAGTTTTCAACCATTTTGGTTGAGAAGGGAACAAAAGGAATGTCAGCAGAGGATATTCATGATAAGTTAATGTGGCGAGGAACGAATACAGCTCAGTTGTTTTTTGACAATTGTTCCGTTCCAGAGGAAAATTTACTCGGAATTCAAGGTGAGGGTTCAAGAATGATGTTAAGATCACTGGATTCAGGAAAATTGGGGATAGCAGCTATAGGAGTTGGATTGGCTCAGGGCGCTTATGAAATGGCTCTCAAATATGCAAAAAGCAGAAAGCAATTTGGAAGATCTATTTCTAATTTTCAAGCTGTTTCATTCAAGTTGGCAGATATGCATATGAAGATTGAATTAGCAAGAAATATGTTGTATAAAGCTTGTTGGTTGCGTGACAATAATCAGCATTTTTCGATTGAAGCAGCTATGGTTAAATTGTATAGTTCTGAAATTGCGAAGGAAGTTGCAGATGATGCTGTTCAAATTCACGGAGGTTATGGATTAATTAAGGAATACCCTGTTGAGCGATTTTATAGAGATCAACGTATGCTCCAGGTAGGCGAGGGTACCTCAGAAATTCAGAGGTTGATTATTTCAAAATATATTGGTTGTTATACGAAATGAAATAAATAATTTCATTTTAAGCACAACTATTCGATTTAAGCTTCGTTATCGCAAAAAAGATTAATGAAAATTCAAAACGAAAGTGATAGCTATTTTGCACTAAACAAAATCAAGACTTGGCTTCAAGTTGGAGTTTATAGCAGAGATTCATACACAGAAATAGAAAATACGGTAAAGGCTCTTGAGGACTATATGGGTATTCCTCTGCCGGCAAAAAAATTTATAGAATCGAGATTCAGAAAAAACTAAACTTCCAGCGAAATTTTTAATTCTTCAAAAAGTGTTAAATCTTCCTTTTTAACTCCTCCTGGCTTTGTTTCTGGGTTGTTCAAATAAAAAATTAGGTTATTTAAATCGGAGGCTAATCTTAACTTTTTGTTTTCTTTTGCAACTTGATTTTCATTATGTAAACGTTCAATGGCAGTTTTCTTTTTTTCTCCCTTAAGTTCGTTTATTATGCGCTCCATTCCCTTTGTCATAGTAATGTAGATTTAATCTTCAGTCGAAATTTGAATGTGTAAATTTATAAAAGAAATGTTGATTTTTACTAACCAATTAAAACAGGTTCGTAAATTTCAAGATTGTAGGTCTTTTGAGTAAGTCTGATGTTACTTTTAAAGGTTATTTTTAAGTTTTTATCGAATAATAAATATTCAAATTCATTTCCAAGGTATTGTTCTTCAATTATCTGAAATTGTTTTCCTTTTTTAATCTTTAAAGCACTTTGAGGTAGCCAATAGTCTTTTTTTTCATTGTAATTTGTATTGAAGCTATTATTAAGTGCTTTTCCTTTAAATATGTTTACCAGACCCAGAAGTTGTGCAGCATATTTTGAAGGTGGACGCTTTGTGAGTTCATAGGAGGTTCCTTTTTTAAGGAGTTTTCCATTTTGAATGATTAAAATTTCATCTGAAAAAGTTAATGCATCTCGAGAATCGTGCGTAACAAATAAAAGCCCTATTTCTAGTTTTTCAACGATGTTTTTTAGTATGGCTTTGAATTCTGTTTTTGAAATGTTGTCCAAGTTACTAAAAGGTTCATCGAGAAGTAAAAGAGGGGGTTCCTCAATTATTGCTTTAGCCAAGGCAACTTTTTGTTTTTGTCCTCCAGAAAGTTCTTTTGAGGTTTTGTTTCGAATTGATTGTAAACGACAAAGATTAATAATTTCTTCTGTTTTTGATTCTTGATATGATTTTTGATATTGAATCAAATGGTGACGAATGTTGTCGTATACTGTATATCCTGGTTCCAATTGAAAGTCTTGATGTACAATTGCAATTCCTTTTGTTCCGGGAACCAGTTTTTCAGATTTATTAAAAACGCGTTCTCCTTGAAAATATATTTCACCTGTGTCCCTGTCCATAAAACCTCTAGCCGCTTTCAGAAGAGAAGTTTTTCCGCATCCGCTTTCACCCAGAATGCATAATATTTGCCCTTTCTTTACTGTAAAAGTTAAATTTTTCAGTACAGTTATCTCTCCATAGGAAAGGGTGAGGTTTTGAACTTGTAAGAGCATAAATCAAAAATAAAAAAAGCCGTTAAACAATGGTTTAACGGCTCGTTAATATATAAAGTTATTTTTATTTTAAATTAAAACTTGAAGAACTAACCACTTTTCCATCGATTAGAATTTCAGAATTATAACTTCCCTCAGGAAATTCTAAATCTGTATTTACATAGGCCAGGGTTATGTTTTGTTCTTCCCCTGTATAAGTGAAGGCTTTATGAGCTGCATACGTTAAAGCTCCGTTTGGATGAACGTTTAAATCATCACCGTTTATATCCAGATTACCCATTGTTTTTCCCTCAGGTGTAATGATTTTTAAGGTTACATTTTTTTCTCCTGTTTCAGTTATTTCATTCGACATAATAGTGAAGGAAAACTCAATTTTATCGGTTCTTCTGGCCAATGAAGTTCTTTTCCATGGTCTTTTTTGGCTGTTTCTTTTTTTATAAAATTCAATTACAGGTTGAGGAACCTGAAGTTCAGAGGCTATTGCAACTTTTTTACTCAGTTTGTTATTAATTGTGTTTACTGAATCCAAGTCGGTTGTCAATTCATTGTTTTTAGACTCCAGGTTTTTGTTGGCCAACAAAAGTTCATCGACTTTCGACTCCAACTGACTGTTTAGTTTTTTAACCATTGCCAGGTTTGCTTTCAACCTTCTGTTGATTTCATCTTTGCTCAGACCTGATTTGATTAAAGCATCATTTTCGGCTTTAATTCTTTTTATTTCAGCAAGATTAGCTTGTATTTCTGTATCTTTTTCAGCAATATCTCCTTCCAGTTTTTTGGTAAGCTCTTCTGCATCTTCAAGAAGTTGATTCACTTCCTCATGGTCATTTGAAAGTTGTACATATTCTTCTTTTGCTTTTTTTGCTTCAGCTTTATTGTTTAAAAAGGAGTATACATTAAAGGAAATTGATCCCAATAGTAAAATAGATAATACTATTATCAAACCTTTATTTTTCTTTTTTTGTTCTTGTTGTGCCATGATTGAGTTGTTTTATAAATTTCTGAACCGGTTAAAGATAGCTCATTTTTTTTTCAATCTTATAAACCGTTTGTCAACTTACTAACGACTAATTCTCAAGAAATAGTATCGTTTATCATTTTTTTTAATATGATTGACTCGTTTCGTTTAAATTTGTTCTGATTAACTTGATCTGATATGACCAAACAAAATTTTAAAAATATTCTCTTTTTGATTTTGATGTTCCCAGCTATTTTGCTGGCACAAAATTATACGGTTTCAGGAACTGTTAAAGATGCTTCAAATGGTGAAACTATGATTACTGCAATGGTTTATACTGCTGACGGTAATTACGGTACTGCCACTAATGTATATGGGTATTATGCCCTTGAACTGCCAAAGGGTAAACATACTCTTCTTTTTAACTACAGCGGCTACCAAACTGTGACTAAAGAAGTGGATGTTCAAGAAAATATGAAGCTGAATGTTGAACTGGAGCCTCAGTCGGAACAAATTGATGTTGTTGTTGTAACGGGTAAGCGTGCTACCGATAATTTTAAGAAGGTAGAAATGAGTACCATCGAATTAGACGTAAAGAAAATAGAAAAAATACCAGCACTACTGGGAGAAGCTGATGTAGTTAAGTCCGTTCAATTAATGCCAGGTGTTTCAACAGTGGGTGAGGGTGCAACTGGATTTAATGTTCGAGGAGGTGGTGTTGATCAGAACCTAATTCTACTGGATGAAGCCCCAGTGTTTAATTCTTCTCACTTATTCGGTTTCTTTTCCGTTTTCAATCCAGATGCAGTTAAAAATGTTAAGCTTATTAAAGGGGGAATCCCCGCTGAATACGGAGGAAGATTATCGTCGGTATTAGACATAAGAATGAAAGAAGGAAATTCAAAGAAATTTTCTGGTCAGGGAGGGATTGGTGCACTGTTTAGTCGACTTTCGATTGAAGCGCCCATAATTAAAGACAAGGCCTCATTTATTGTTGCCGGACGACGTTCATATGCAGACGTTCTTGCCAAACCTTTTCTAAGTGATGATTTTTCTGATGCTAAATTTTACTTCTACGATTTAACAGCAAAAGTTCATTATGATATTAATGAGAAAAATAATGTTTATTTAAGTGGCTATTTTGGTAGAGATGTATTTTACTCAGGATTTGGATTTGATTGGGGAAATCAAACAGCAACCGCTCGTTGGAATCATATTTTTAATGATAAATTGTTCCTGAATACTACGGCTTATTTTTCGAATTATGATTTTAGAATAGGAGTTGGTGATGAAGAATCGGGAGGTTTTCAGTGGTTGGGTCAAATTAGGAATTATTCCCTAAAGCCATCGTTTTCTTATTTCTTAAATAATAAAAACACACTGCAATTCGGAGGGCAATCTATACTGTATGATTTTAAACCGGGGGAAAGTGAATTTTATCAAGAAGGGAATACCTTTGACTTTTCTCAAAAACCATTATACGGACTTGAAAATGCAATATATCTCGGTAATGAACAGAAAGTCAAAAAAGGAATAATTCTTAAGTACGGTGTTCGAGTATCGTCATACTATTACTTGGGTCCAAGTAAAGAGTATGTATACGGAGACAGACCCGATGCGAATTCAAGTAAAGAGCTTTTAGAAATTAAAGATCATAAAAATGGTGCAATCATTGAAGATTATTATAATCTGGAGCCCAGGTTTAGCGCTAAATTTGATGTGGATAGTGTTTCATCGTTTAAGTTGAGTTACAACCGAATGTCTCAATACATTCATTTAATGAGTAACACCGCAGCTGCAACTCCATTAGATTTTTATTCCCCAACAACCAATAATGTAAAACCACAGCTTGCTGATCAAGTTGCAGCAGGTTACTTCAGGAATTTTGGTAAAAATTTAGGTTGGGAAACTTCAATAGAAGGTTACTATAAAGATTTACAAAATCAAATAGGATATATACCTACGGCGGAACTTCAGTTGAACGATTTTTATGAAGGTGATTTGTATTCGGGAAGAGGGAGAGCTTATGGAGCAGAGCTTTTAGTTCGAAGAAATTCAGGAAAATTGACGGGTTGGGTAAGTTTAACGGTATCTAAAACTCAAATTAAAGTAGATTCCATTAACAATGGAAATTATTATAACGCCCGTTTTGACAAACCTGTAGTAGGAAACTTAGTATTGAACTATGAATTCAATAAGCGTTTTGAGGTGAGTGCAAACTTTGTATATAACACTGGTGCACCTTTTACAACCTCTACTACAAATTATGCTATTCAAAATATTGGGATATCGCACAATTATGCTAATGTCAGAAATAATGCCAGGGTTCCAGATTACCACAGGTTGGATTTATCATTCACGATTCATGGGAAGAAGGAAAAAATCAGAAAAGTTAAAGATGAAAATGGTCAGAAGATTGCGAAGATAGGAAAGAAGTTGTGGTCGGGTGATTGGGTGTTTAGTGCCTATAACGCATATGCCAGAAGAAATGCTTTTACCGTATATTTTAAAAATGAAGATGGTGAAACACAAGCTGTAAGGTATTCTATTATAGGTTCTGTAGTTCCTTCAATAACCTATAATTTTAAATTTTAATATTATGAAAAAAATATTTTTAGGCACACTTATTTTATTTGTTTTTTGCTCTTGTGAAGATGTGATCAAAGTAGAGCCGGAATTTGGTAAAACCCAACTCTCAGTTGATGCATTTTTAACAAACAAAAATGAACCGCAGGTAATTTATTTGACAAAAACGAAACAATTTTTTGATGAAGTGGCTCAAGAAGCATTCATCGCTGATTCTGTTTACGTAAGAGATAATCGAGATAGTATTTACTTTTTTGAATCGCCACTAAACGACGGGGTTTATTCATGGGATGATTCTGTAATGGTTTCTGAGGGTCGAACTTATGAATTAGTAATAAAAGTCGATAGTTTTATATACACATCGACATCCTATGCCCATTCCGTACCTCAAATAGACAGCTTAAATTGGCAATATGTTCCCGCTGGTTTGGGTCAACAAAATGGTAGTTACGCAATTGAACTTGTTGCCAGAGATTTAGCTGGGCAATTTGACTATTATTGGATTCGTTTTCAAAAAAATGGTGTTTACGATACACGTTTGGCTGGTTTGAATATATCTGTTGATGGCACGTTTAGTGAAACTGGTCAGGGGGATGGGAAGCTTTTTATACCGCCTATTTCAACTCTTATTGCATATAATGTTGATGATTCTATCGCTTTGGGTGATGAGGTAGCTTATGAAATTTGGAGCATTAGTCCGGAAACATTTTCATTTTGGCAGGAAGTGACCAACCAGGCCATTCAAGGCGGAGGTATTGGAGCTTTGTTTGCAACTCCGACGGCTAATGTTCGAACGAATATCGTTAGTCCGTCGAATTCCAATCCAGAGGATAAAGCAGTAGGGTGGTTTTCTACTTCTCTTGTGTCAAGAGCATCACAACTTCTTTACGAAAAGGAAGGTGAAAAACTGAGTTTTGATCCAAATTAAAATTTGAAAATGTATACAAAAGAAAAGGGCTACAACTAATTGTAGCCCTTTTCTTTTTTTTAAGTTTTATTCAGTTAAAAATCTCATCATCTTTAAAATGAAATTTTGTTTCAATTATTGCGTTTTCATCAGAGTCAGATCCATGGGCTGCGTTCATGGTCATGTTTGTAGCAAAAGCTCTTCTTATCGTTCCTTCTTCAGCTGTTTCAGGATTTGTAGAACCCAGTAGTTTTCGGTAATCTTCAACAGCGTTGTCCTTTTTTAAAACGGCTGCTATTATTGGTCCACTCGTCATAAACTCTACAAGATTTTCATAAAAGGGTTTGTCTTTATGAATTCCATAAAACTCTTCAGCATCACTTTTTGACATTTGCTTCATCTTAAGTGCAATTATCTCAAAACCTCCGTCTTGAATCATCTTTAAAATAGCTCCACCAGCACCATTTCTCATGGCCATTGGCTTAATCATTGTAAAAGTTATATTTCCCGACATAATAGTATTTTAATTCTTTGTAAATTTCGTCAATTAAAAAGAAAAGAGCGAATTTGAACAAGGTTAATTATTTTTTGTTACAACCACTAAAAACTTTTCTATTAATAATGTTGAAAAATGCTTGAGTAAGTGGAGCTTTAATTCCTTCTTTCGGTATATATTTACATATGCAAAAGAAGATTTTAATCCTTGATTTTGGTTCTCAGTATACTCAACTCATTGCGAGAAGAGTGAGAGAACTTGATACGTATTGTGAAATACATCCTTTTAATAATCCACCGAAAATTGATGAATCGGTCATAGGTGTTGTTTTATCAGGAAGTCCTTTTTCTACGCTTGATGAAAATGCTCCTCAATATGATTTATCTGGAATTAAAGGGCATTTGCCTCTTCTTGGAGTTTGTTATGGGGCCCAATATATTGCGAAAATCAATGGTGGTAATATTGAACCTTCTAAAATAAGAGAATACGGAAGAGCCAACATTTCTTATATTTTTGACGATCATCAACTCATGAATGGAGTACCATTGGACTCTCAGGTTTGGATGAGTCATGGAGATACGATTACTCAACTACCCGAAGGATTTAAAGCAATTGCTTCAACAAAAGATGTTGAGTGTGCAGCGTATCATGTTTCAGGAGAAAATACTTTTGGTATTCAATTTCATCCTGAAGTTTATCATTCCACCGATGGAAAAACAATTTTAAAAAACTTTATTGTCGGAGTTTGTGGTTCCGATCAAGATTGGACCCCAGATTCATTTGTTGATTCAACCGTTAGTGATTTGAAAAGTCAAATAGGAAATGAAAAGGTTGTTTTAGGTCTTTCCGGTGGTGTTGATAGTTCTGTAGCAGCTGTTTTGCTCGACAAAGCTATTGGTGAAAATTTGCACTGTATTTTTGTAGATAATGGATTGCTTAGAAAAGGAGAATTCGAACAGGTCCTAGAGCAATATAAGGTGTTAGGATTAAATGTAAAGGGAGTCAATGCAAAAGATAGGTTTTTAGATGAACTTGATGGAGTTTCTGATCCAGAGAAAAAAAGAAAAATAATCGGTAGAGTTTTTATTGATGTATTTGATGATGAGGCAAAAAAAATAGAAGATGCCAAATGGTTGGCTCAAGGAACAATTTATCCTGATGTTATTGAGTCTGTAAGTGTAGATGGAGGGCCCTCACAAACCATAAAATCTCATCATAACGTTGGTGGTTTGCCCGATTTTATGAAATTAAAAATTGTAGAGCCTTTGAAGTTACTCTTTAAAGATGAAGTTCGCAGAGTGGGTAGGTCAATGAATATCCCAGAACAAATCTTGGAGAGACATCCTTTTCCCGGTCCTGGTTTGGCGATTCGTATACTTGGTGCAATTACCAGAGAGAAAGTAAGAATTTTACAGGAGGTAGATTCAATCTTTATTCATGGTTTAAAAGAACATAATCTCTACAATGAAGTTTGGCAGGCAGGAGCGATTTTTCTTCCTATTCAGTCCGTTGGTGTAATGGGAGATGAGCGAACGTATGAAAATGCAGTTGCTCTTAGAGCTGTTGAAAGCACAGACGGTATGACTGCTGATTGGGTAAATTTACCGTATGACTTTCTAGGTGAAATTTCAAATCAAATAATTAATAAAGTAAAAGGTATTAATCGGGTGGTTTATGACATCAGCTCAAAACCTCCTGCAACTATAGAATGGGAATAGTATTTGTATAAAGCTGAATTATGAAGAATTTTTTATTTTCAATTTTCATCGTGGTCTTTTCATTTGTTCAGGCGAATGATGACTGTTTTCACATTGTTGTTAAAGGCGATAATTTATATCGTATTGGTTTGAAGTATAAAACCAATGAGGAAGGACTTAAAAAATTAAACCCCAATTTAAGTTCTGATTTAAGTCTTGGGCAAAAGCTTAAAGTGCCTTGTATTGATGGGCAGCAACCTAAGTCGACCTCTAAGTCATCTTCATCTTCAGTAAATCAACCCGATGAATTTCAGGGGAATTATATATATCACTCTATTGTTAAAGGAGAGACCGTTTATAATTTAACCCGAAAGTATGGTGTTTCAGAGGAGCAGTTTTTTAAAGACAACCCAGAGGTGAAAGAATACGGTTTAAAATTGGGAGAGGTGGTTCGTTTGTATCAGCGTGACAAATCTTCTGAGGATGAAATAGCCATTGATGATTATTTTTTAAAAGTTTCAAAAAGTGATAAATTAAGTCCTTTTCTAGTAGATACAAATAAACTTAAAGACTCTACCTATGTTAATATTGCGGTAATGCTTCCTTTTCTATTTGAAAAGAATATTGAATTTTTAAAAAAATACAAAGATGAGCAGGATCCGGAATTGTATAAAAAAACAAGAATTTTTCTAGAGCTCTATCAAGGGGTTAAAATGGCTGTTGATTCAGCCGTGAAAGCAGGTTTGAACGTTCAATTATTCGTATTTGATACAAAAGCAGATACAGTTGAAATTAAAAAGATAATTTCTCGTCCAATTTTTAAGAAAATGGACTTGATTATTGGTCCCGGTTACACAAATACATTTGTTTATGCAGCAAAATTATTATCCAATACTAATGTTCCTTTGGTTTCTCCATTCAGTAAAAAAGATCAGGTAATTAAAGGTTTTCCAAACACAGTTCGAATAATTCCATCGGATAAAAGTCATTATAAGGCTATGGGGAGATATGTTTCAAAAAATTTTTCAAAAGAAAACATAATAATTGCCACTGAGGAAGAAAGCAATAAACCTGTAGCTAAGATGATACAAAGGGAGATTATTGCTTCAAGTTTATTAGTTGATTCAGGACGAACAAATATTCCTAAAATTGTTGAGGGTTATACCGCTCCAATTGATAGTCTTCGTCAGGGTGTCAAAAACATAATTATTCTAGCAAACAACCAAGAAGCATTTGCCTCAAAATTAACTGCAAAACTTATATCTCCGAGCTCTAAGTATGAAATTATTTTATTTGGATTGGACGACTTGAAAAAATATAAAAATATCGAAGTGGATTATTGGGACAGTTTGAATATTCATATTACTTCAGCTTCTCAAATTAAATACGGATCTCCTATAGCCGACCAATTCTTAAATTCATATTTCAAAAAATATTATTCAGAGCCATCAAGTTCAGCATTTACAGGTTATGATTTCACGCTGTTTATTTTAAATAGGTTACTCGAAGAAGGAGAGTATGCTCACAGTAAATTGGTAGGTGCCTCCATAAAGGGAGGAATAAGAGATTATCGTTTTAAGTTCAACGGCGACAAAAACGGAATTTCGAATAATTCCGTTTATGTATATAAATACTCAAATTTTAATTTTATTAAGTTGAATGATTAGTCCTTTTGCTGAACAGGTTCAATCTTTTTTTAAAGAGTTGCAGAACGAAATCTGCAGTGCGTTGGAATTTACCGACGGAAAGGGTATGTTTAAAGAAGATTCATGGAGTCGTGAAGGTGGAGGTGGAGGCCGAACAAGGGTTTTGCAAGACGGAGGGATTATCGATAAAGGTGGAGTGAATTGGTCTGGAGTTCATGGTGAACTGCCGACGAACATACAAAAAGCATTGCAGCTGGAATCAAAATTCTTTTTTGCTACGGGAGTTTCAATTGTTATGCATCCCGTTAATCCAAATGTTCCTATAATTCACATGAACGTTCGATATTTTGAAACGCGAAGTGGTAAAGACTCCAACGAAATTCAGGACGCTTGGTTTGGTGGAGGAATTGATTTGACACCTCATTACATCATAGATGAGGATGCAAAATGGTTTCATAGCCAATTAAAGAAAGCTTGCGATAAACACAACTTAGATTATTATCCCGCTCATAAAAAGTGGGCTGATGATTATTTTTTTATCAAACATAGGAAAGAAACCCGAGGAGTCGGAGGTATATTTTTTGATCGATTAAAAGCAAATTCGGAAAGGAGTTTGGAAGATTTGTTTGCATATGTTCGAAGTGTTGGTGAAACATTTGCACCAACCTATACTCAGTTAATGACAAAAAACAACTCTTTGCCTTATGGCGAAAAGGAATTGGAATGGCAAAAAATACGAAGAGGTCGCTATGTTGAGTTCAATTTAGTATATGACAAGGGAACAAAGTTTGGCCTTGATACTGATGGAAGAATTGAAAGTATTTTAATGTCACTTCCAAGAATGGCCGGATGGCCTTATGATTTTAAGCCTGAAAAAGAATCCCATGAAGCTTATACATTGAGTAAACTGGTTAAGGGTATTGATTGGGTATAGTCTTTATTCAACCATTAAGCTAAATACAGCAGGTATTTTATGAATGTTGAAGTTACTGGGTTGTAGTTTCGAAATAGTCATGGTCTTAATGAGTTCATTCTTCTGATTAATGTTGGCTGCAATTGATATTTTTGTTGACGGGTCACAAAATGCTTTTAAGTTTTCGAGCATTTGGGTATTTCGAAAAGGTGTTTCAATAAAGATTTGAGTTTGATTGTATTTTTT
>MDTD01094456.1_pt1 | contig 23880 bp, 30 predicted proteins | sample 811221 | NCBI WGS metagenome assembly MDTD01 (sample SAMN05326646, study PRJNA326480) | marine metagenome | isolation source: seawater | place: Pacific Ocean: South West | collected 2011 | reverse complement strand
TCAAGGTCATCACAAGTGCCTCCCAGTAGCTCATGAGCTATAAACTTTCCATATTCAGGCGATGATATCTCTTCAATATTTCTCAGATAATGTACAGTTCTTTCTCTTCGCAAGGATCCTCTAATCTTTCCTTGTTGTTCATCACCTTCGCCTACAACATAATCAGCGCCATCGGCTACACCTGTGAGCGCTGTGGAGCGCTCTGGTCTATATATTAACTCAGTTGCAGAGCCCGGTAAGTCGCAATCACTGACGTCGACCCACATCTCTTCGATGATGGAACCTTGTGGTGTTTCTGTACCTGAGTAGAATTTTATATAAATTTTAAAATTTTCTAGTTCTACTATGTCTTTTAAATCTAATCTTGAAGGATCTACAGTCTCTTTTCTAAAAGTCGTATCTCTTTCTAAAGTCCAATAGATAGAAGATATAACTTCTCTTAAAAACCCAGCCTCAGCTTTTGGACTGAATCGAGGATCACCGGTTATACTAAAATTTTTTATGTCGTCTTCGCAGGCTTCAAACCTTTTTGAAGCTTCTTGTATTCTCTCTCTAAGCTCAACATATGACATTTTAAAGCTATTCTTGCCTTCAGTTGCTTCTTGTTTTTTTTCGTCAGATTTAAGAGAATTTGTTAATGCTGTAATAGCATCAGAACTAATACCCAAGATTTTATCTGGGATTGATGTCATTAAATCTATAACTTCTGATCTGCTTAGGTTTGTGTGACCGAAGACTCCAAGGTCTAAGTCTATACCATCTATACTTAAAGAGTCTGCCTGGATGTCCAAAGCTGCTTTTCTTATCTTTCTAGAAATTTCTAATTTCTTTTTAGATGCGAAAGATTTATACCTTTCATATTGAGCTTTTGCTTGCTCTTCGGTTAGAGACTCACCATCGGTGCAGTACAGATCTGCGAGCTGTTCTTGTTCCTCCGTTAGTCTCTGATTATTGGACTGATCAATTGTTATATCTTCTGCAGTTGTTGGTGTTGTGGTTAATCTTTCTAGAGATTCCAACACATCTTTGCCAATTTCAAAGTACGCTCTATAAACATCTCCCGGGCGCAAAGAGGGTACTCTAAATTCTACAAATTTAATTAATCCCAGTGGCATTTGATCGGGCTTTTGAAATTGATAAAAATCTAAAATTTTATCTAAAGCCGCTTCTTTTAGTGATTGAATTATATCAGAATTAGAACTCTGGTCAAAGTCCGGTAGATTTCTAAACGTAAAAGGTGTTCTATCAAAAAAACCTATCGTTTTGTGACTGATTATAAATGGGTCTGGATCCAGCAAATAATCTGGTTCAAATACTCTAGACACCAGCCGCTCTCTTTCTGCTGGTGTTAGTTCGTCACTTTGTTTTTCTGAGTGTGCAAAATTTAACACCTCTCCCGAAGCTATGAAGAGCGGACTGTCTATCATTTTACTTGATGTTGAAAAGGATCTATATTCTACATACGCTTCCTGCACCGTCTCCACTGGCATATTGTTCATCCAGTTTCTGAAACTGGCTGCCATGTAATTAAAATCAGATTTCATTCTATTGTAGTCTACTTCTCCAGTATTTCGAGTATATATATTTATAAGTATTTCTTGCGGTAGTTGCATTATAGTACCGTCATTATAGAAATCATACAACAGCATAGGTATTTGATCAATTGCCACGGTATGTTCATTATAAAATGACCTATTAGATATAATTGACCCAGGGCGCCAGCCGTGCATAACGGCTAGGGTAGCCTCGTTTATGTTTCCAAACTCAATATCAAAAAGGCTTAGTATGCCATTGATTTGTAGATAAATGTCACTTTCAGATTCTATCTTTCTTACTGCAATCTTTTCTAAGTAATAACTTAAAATCAAAAATTGATTTTCAATTTGATATGCCATCAAAGATTTTCTTAACTTTTTGTCAAAACTTAATAGAGATTGCGTTGATACTTGTTGGTTTGAGTCACAATCAAACCAGGCTTCTCCAATTGTCGTATCATCTGGAGAATTATTAGGGATTGGTGCATAATATACTTGGCCTAGTGCTAGCTTTACAGCTGCAATATCTCTACCAATATCACCTCTACTTCTCGGAAAAAAAGTTATTTGGTCTTTGAGATCTTGGAAATTTATTAAAAATATTTTGTCGTTTCTTGCTGGCATAATCTTAGTTCGTGGTGTTGTATCTACTATTTATATATTCCGAATTAGTGTTTCTTGCTCTTTCTTTTGATAAGAATCTGGATTTTAAACTTTCCATATTTGCCATTTCCTTATTAACTTCTGCTACTACATATCGAAATTGATTTAAAACTGTCTTACATCCTATTGGCCCACCAGTGTAAGAAGGTGTACATTCTAGGCCGTAAAAAGGAGAAAGATGGCGATGTTTTGACAAAACAGAATTATATTTCATTTGTTCCTGTGTTAATTTTGTTACAATTGTTGTTAGTTGTTGTATTCTTTCTACCATGGTGAGCAGGCATGTTTCCAAGTTAGATCCTAGTGGTATTGGCTGCTGTTGAGTTTCATTATTGCCAGCCATCAAGTGTACGCCACCAGTTTCGATAATTGGCTCACCTTGTGAGTCAAAACGTTCAAGCTCGCCGCCAGTTATAATTTTAACATCTTTTCTTGCGTGAATCCTAGCTTTATCAGCTTTTATCATTATGCTGGAGTTCGCAGTCTCTTGCGGGGCGGTGGTGGCCGACGTTGCTTGTTCACCTTTGCCTCTTTTGCCTTTTGGTGGCATTCGAATGTTAGTTTTTATTTTAAAATTCGTGTCAACATTACTCATTTGACTTATGTATATTCTAGCTGCGTCCATGGCATAACCCGGATGTAGAAAAGATGAGTCTCGAAATTCTCCATCTGCGGGCTCTAAAGTTTCTGCTAATAAATCTGGGATCCCGTAAGCCGTTGTAAAAAGAGGGCCAACAGTCACATCTGGCAGCTCCAGAGGAAATGGTGCCATGCGTCCGACAACAATATCAATTGCGCCGGCAGCCATGTGATCACCATAACTTCCCACTCCTAAAGAATTTGTCTCATCGATGCCCTCTTGAAAATTATACCCGCCGTCCTTTTCTCCACGGCCTGTTCTGTCTCTTCCAAATATAATCATGGCGTTGTTATCAACGCCACTAAAATTCGCTGCTGTTAAAATTGCGTCTCCGGGGCGTGAGAAAAAATCAGGCACAGGCTCGACCAAGAGTGACTCAAATTGGCCGTTATTTCCCCTCTCAAAGCCTGGGTGCTTCTTGTGGGACTTTCCGTACTTACCCTTTACGAACCTGGGTCCACGAGTCATGCCGGGTGGCTTAAACATACCCATTGTTACAATTTGTCCTTACTTTCAATCATTTACAAAATCTCCCGTAGTCCTTCTAATACTAGTAGCACCGGTAAACGATGAAGGAACAAGTCCGGGGCCGCTATTTTCCACTATCTCGCTGCTTTTTTGTTGTATTTTTTTAGGTTTGGATTTTATTTTTAATTCTTTCTTTGCAGAAGCAATACGTTGTGTGAAATTTTTAGATAGTTGCACGTCAACTTGTTTTATTGCTTCTTCAAAAATTCCATATTCTAAATTTCCTTGATCAAAAAACCGGACAGAACAAGTTATTAGATTTCCTTTTATTTTTTTTTCTGCCGAGTAGAACCTATGATATCCTTTTATTCTTTTTTCTGCTTCTGAAATAAAAGTCTTCACATCTTCGTTTGTTGGAAATGCTTCCTTAAGGTCTTTTAGGTTTTTATCCTTAATATCTTTCTTTTTTATTGTTGTTAGCTTTAAAGCTTGGGATCTTAATTTTAAGTAAACCTCTAAAGTATCTATAGTTAGAGTATTTATATAATCCGAAATTCCAGAGACATGGACGTAATGTTCATAAAATTTTGATCCTGATTTCGATAATAATTCATGAAATGTTTCACTGGTTCTTGATATAAGTTCGCTCTTATTTATCTCTTGAGCAAATAAACATATTCCCGGAAAGGGCTGAGATAAGTCATGTTTTTCATATACTTTATCACTTAACTCTTCTATATTTCTTACTGCAAAATCTAAAAAAGTCTCTTCACCGGAATTTGATGTTTGGGTTCGTTCGGGTGATTTTCCAGGCTTTTGAGGGGATACTTGAGCAATTGTTTTAGCCATCTTTGTTTTCCTCATTTATAAGATCAAAAAGCTCTTGCTTATCTGATTCTGATATTTCGTTATTTCCTGTTTCTTTTTTCTGTATTAATGCTGCCAACTTAACCAATTGCTCATTTGATCTCTGTAAAGTTTCCAAATACTTGGCGGCGATTAACCCTACCTCTTTATGTCTGTCATCACCTTTTTTCATGTAATTCATCAAAGTTAACAAAAGAACCTTCGTCGAAGCCCGGTCTTCGGTAATGTTTTCAGTGGCTTTTTCTATGTATTCATCTATATTCTTACTCATAAACTAAATAGAAACAACAAATATTTTCAACCTCTATCCCACTTGTATTTAAAAATTCTATACTTTTCTCTCAATTTATTGAGGTTATTAACAACTTGCTTTGTATTAAGTCCAGTTAATTCCCTAAGATACAAATAAACCGCCTTTTTATTAAAAATCTCAATATCTTCAATATTATGTAATAATACTCGAACTGCATCTAGTACACACTTTTCATTCTTTTTTAGATTGTCCGTGTCCCACTTATCTATTTGTTGTAGCAGACACATCCAAAATTCTGCCTCTTCCCTTTTGTCTACATAACTATCAGTATCTCCAGAGGTACCTAAAGAGTCTGGGCCCCCCGATTCCACCAAGTGTTCAAATGACACTTCCCTTTTAAGACTTTTAGAATTTTTTTTGACTTTGTGAATAAACCAGTTTTTTGTAACTACTGAAAAGTATGAAAACGCTTTTGATCCCTTGTTAGGGTCGTATTTGTCCAATATTGTTGTTAGCCATACTTTGCAGTCCTCTCGGAGAGGGTCTATATTTGGCAGGTTGTTAAACTTATAAGTAAAAATAATTTTATTAACCATTTCATTGAATGCAGGTTGAATTAGTTTTGCATATAATTCAGTTTTTTCTTTCCGGCATGTAGACGACGCATATTTAACTATAGCCTCTTCATGTACTTTTGTAAAATAATTATTTTTAGTCCTCTTGCGGCGCTTCCTCTGCAACTTGCTCTCCTTCATCTATGTTTAAAATCAAATCTATTCCTTCGAGATCTTTTACTAAATCTTGTGAATGAATCAATAAATTTTTTAAGGTTTGATCACCATAAAATGTTTCTAATTCGTAAATGGCTTTCAAGTGTTCTAAAAATTCTTGAATCATATTAGATACTGTAGAAACATCTTGATTGATCGCTGCCACAGTTTTTAGTAACCACCTAACGTAAAAAAACAGTATTAAATTTATTGAGGCGCTAAGTATAAAAAGTGTAAGCCACATATTAATACTCCTCTGATCTTAGCTGTTGTTTGTGTTTTTTAATTTCAAGTTTTGCATCCTTAATGTATGTGCTTACAATCTTTCCTGGCTTGCTTGGTGCACTTGAAGGCGATTTTGTGTTTGACAAAGATGGAATTTTAAATATTTTTAATGATCCACACTCGACACATTTATCTTGAACTGTGTTCATAGAATGTCTCTTTTCAAAATCTATCCCGCAATCAGGGCACCTATAACAATAAACAGGCACTAGTCCGAACCTGTTGTGGATTCGACCTCTGGTGCAAACACTTGCTGGTCTATCTTAAAATTTGGTGGATTTCTTACGATCAATTCTTCATTTTTGTTGCACTCAAAATTGAACTGTTCGAGTGTCGGGACAATGTCGCTTTGTTCCAACAAACTTTTTTGTAACGCCATCATAATGGCGCCCATGGCTTGGGTTGATAATTTCATTTCTATTCTCCTTTAAAAAATCTATCTGAATTTATATTTTTATCGTCTATAAAAAGATCGTATATTGGTTTCCCGAAGTGTAACTCATGGTATTTAACTCCCCATTTCTCAAATTGGCACTCTGTAATACTTCTCCAGCATATGCCAGAACCTGTACCTCTTGCTGTCCAATATACTATTTTATCCCCATTATCATACATATTGTTGATTTTTTTAATGTTTTTTTCAATTGGAACAGCCTTAGAATAATCTCTATCTTCAGGACTAGTGCAAATTGTCTCGTCAATGTCAACAAAAATTATCATCTTACACTCTCTCTAGGAAATCAGCCGCTTTTCTTTTTTGTTCTGACAAACTGTCATATTGATCTCTCTTTATTTTAAAAAACTTTTCATATTGCCCAGGGCGGCCTCCGGCGAGTTCTGGGTGTATGACATAATTTAGTGTCAGCATTGTTCTTTCTTTTGAAGTTGGTTTGTTTCCCTTGTGAAAACAAGTAGTGGTGCCAGCTATTAAGTCTCCCTTGGAGGCAGTTAAATACTTAAAACTATCCGCGCCGTAAAGCGACTTAACTTCTTCATCTTTCCACCTGTGTTGTGTAAAACAGTTTCTAGGCCTCTTTAAGTTACTACCCTCCACTATTGTTAAAGGTCCATCTTCCGGAACATGCACATCATTTAAGTAAATAAAGAACTTAAAGAATTTTATACTATTACGGTCACAGTGAAAAAATTGAGTTGACTTAGGTGGCAAATCATTTAAAAAGGTCCTTCTTAAATTAAAGGTACCCAAAGCGGGAAAACAGTCAAAATATTCTTTTGCAAAACCTAGTATATGATCACTAAACGCAATTTCTAAAATCTCTGGTACGTTAATAAGCGGATCTGCAACCATAGCATAATGCTCGTCTAAAGATTTCAAATTAACTTTATTGTTTATAAAGTAAGATACTTTATCGTTGATCGAATCTAGCAAACTGCTGTCCAAAAATTGCGACCATTTCACGAAACCTCTCTCTTTAAGTTGAGATATCTCTCCTTGGTGTATAGTGCTGGTAACTTGAGGTATCTGTTGTCTTCTTTTGGTTATCTGATTATTAAAAAAATCTACAGCCGGTTTTCCTCCGAAATAAAAAGCTGCCTGATTAGGTTTTAGCCATTCCAATTTATTTTAATTCCTCCGCTATTTTGGAACAAAAAGAGTTGAACTTTTCATTACATTTTAGCACAAGTTGTTCTCTCTTTTCATACCATTTTCCAAGATAATCCGGGTTATTTTTAATTTTTATTGTTTTTTCTTGTAAAAGTTCAAGCCAGTTATCTTGACTTATATCTACATTATAATCCTCAAAGCCATTCCTTAATGAAAAATTTCTCACCTTGTCTTGCGTTGAGAAATATATAGATGGCAACCCTAAGCCAATAGAGATAAGTTGGCCATGGCCGCGCATGGCAACAGCGTAATCGTAATCGTGATACTTTTGAATAATTTTTTCAAATTCCTTAAATGTTACTAGTCTTGAAAACTCATCCTTTTCATAGATGACGTCTTTATAAGGAAAATTATAATCTTTTTTTGTGTGGGGCATGATCTTTAAGTTATTATAATTACAATACATCCGCATTTTTTGCAAATTTTCTAAGCTATATCCTCTACCAGACATTTGAGCGCGGTTGTTATTCCAAGCAGGCTGAAAAAAACCTTTTTCTATATGTTGTTTTTTGTTTACTGCTTGACCAATATCAAATATCAGGCCTGGGTCTGGTAACTCTTCACACGATTTGTTGAAAATATCTTTGTATATGTCTACTGATCCATCATTTCTTAATGAAAACAATGTCGAACGTTCTTGTAAATCTTTTAAAGACTTTATTGCATTATCATCTAACTTTGGGTAATTTCTAAAATAATTTATACCCATTGAAAAACAAACAATCGGAATCGTTAGTTCTGACAATGTCTCCGCTGTAAAAGGCAATTTCCATTTTGTTTGGTTATCTGGTCTATTATTAGACTCTACTAAACCGCCACCGCCTATAATTAGCATATCATTTTGCTCGTTTATTTGGCCAAACTTGTGTTTTATATATTCTACGTTGTTCATACCTCCTGGAGAGTTGTGAAATTTTGATATACACACACTCTTCCAGCGAACTTCACTTTGTAGTGTCTTTTCGACACCTTTTCTGATATTTAGAAGTGCTATATTATCTCCAACATTAGCATCGTAGGAGCCAAAATGAGCTATCCTCTTCATGTTTTTGGTTCCATGACGGCAAATAAAGCTGGGGATTGAACACCTTCCCTTATCTCTACAACATCAAAATACTTATCTGCTATACTGACAAAAGACTCCTTTGTAAAATAGTGAGCATGGCCATCGTAAACTCCATCTTGAGGGTCTATCAATTTTCTAACTCTACCCGTACCGGACAGAGACCTCAACAGTGGTATCTCTATAATACAGTACTTATTTGTTATTTCACTACATTTCTTTAAAAAAGAATCAATATCTTCGACATGCTCAAGAACATGCCATGCTGAGACGATATCATAATTATTTTTAAATTCTAATTGCAAGAAGCTTTCTTTATGAACCTGAAACCCTAACCTTTCACATTCAGTTATCAGGGAAGCGTCTAGTTCAGTACACTCTATGGTTGCGACATGATCTCTCAACAAATTTATGTACGTCCCGGCGCCGGCTCCGATGTCTAGATAACTGTCATTCGTTTGTATATATTGAGAAACAAAATTTATTCTTTTTTCGCATATAGTTTTTCTTTTTTCGTGGAAAAGAGGTTGAATTTTTCCCTCTGAATCGATCTCTGAAACATCTCTTCTTTCAATATTTCTATACTGATTTTTGTGATAATCTACTTCATCTCCCTTATATGCCCTATATATGTGTTTACATTTAACACACCTGAATGTGTTTTCATAAACACTTTGATACTGCCCCTTACAGCAATGACAATTCATTTTTTTATTACTCCTATAAAACTTGGATCTTTGAAAGTATCAATGTGATAGTTTGTTCCTGTGTGTTTTCTAGATATATATTTTTCCAAAGGAACTGCAGTAGGTTTCATCATAAAAACAATCACATTTCTCTTTTTTAATTTTGATTGATTGGCCTTGTGAAGCACATTATTATCAAAATAGCAAACTGTACCTGCAGGGCCAACAACACTATGCGGTTTGTAACCTTCCTTTACTTTTTCTGCTACAAAATCTTCACTAAATCTAAACGGACTAGATACCCATTGTGTGTAATCAACTCTTTTAGTTTCTATTTTTAAACTTAAATTTTGATCTCCGCCAGAAAGAATTTCAAACGGCGCCGTGGTCTCATCTACGTCATTTAAGTATACCATAGCCTTTATTACTTCCTTTGGGTGATTGTCAATATGCCATGACAAAGACCCTACTGAATCTTTTAAAAAATCTCCAGGACGGGTTTGATACACATAACAACCATGAACGTAAGCAGAGCATGAAAATATCTGCTGTTCTACAATTGGTATCACATATTTTGCTATCTCTTCGATATTTTTCAAACCCCATGGATTATCGAGTCTAATAAGGGGCTGACTTTCTTGTGATTTACCAGGTGGTGTAAATATATTACTATTGTCTTTGAATTTTTGATTTAAATCTATATTTGCTTCATTTATTAGTTGTTTGTATTTTTGACCAAAATGTGAATCTTGAATCACCTTGTAGTCAAAATTGTATAAATGTTCTACCTTGCCAACAGAGGCTCCTAGACACTTTTCATAATATTCACGATATTTTAGCATTTTTATCTCTTATCTCTTGCAGTTCTCTATAGTTCATAGGGTCTACAATCTTGCCAAGGCCCATTAAGTTTCCATAGATTTGCGTTCTTTGAAATTTAGTGTGGTCGTATATCATTCTAACTGCATGTAAAGTATCGACATTGGGTTTAAATATAACTATGGAGTTGTTTTTTCTAGTCTCAAAACATGATTCACACCAGTCCCACGGTACCCATGTTGTATTCTTCTCCTTATTATTAGCCCAATAGTTTTTTATAAAAGACCACTCATCTTTAAATTTTAGCAAATGAGTGTGTATTGGCAATGATTCAGCTTTATCATTCTTATTGATGTTCAATAAGTAGGTTAACTCCTTCTCTCTAACGTCAGGATGTGGACTTATTTCGTAGTGAGAAAGATTTTTTTGTATTGCTGTATCTACTCTTGTTTTATTAACAATACCAAATTTATCCTCCAAAGTCTTTTTAAAAGCCGGCCCATTCATATAATCTATAAGAGCCTTAATTTTGCTGTTGTTTATATCAACAAGTCTATAAGTTATTCCGTAACTTTCTATTGGGGTACCTTTTCTTCCCGAAGGGAAGCTATCATTCTCATAGTGATGTAAATATTCCTTTACATCCGTTGTGCATCCCGGGAAGTTTTGAACCTTATATCCAGAAGTAGAGAGTTTATCAACAAGTAGATTAGTTGATCCCTGCTCTTCAAAATGAATTTGATCATCTGACAAAATCTCACTTAGGTGTTCTTTTGATAAGAAATCTTCTATCCATAAATGTTTGTAAGGATATTCTACAAATTGTGCCTTTGCTATATTCTCCGAAATATACGAGAACTCACTCATTTTTTGACTCCCACATTTTTTCACCTAAAAGAAATTGCCACTCATAGTCTATGTCAAATACTTCCTGTTCAGCCATGGGGAACAACTCTATGTCACCAGGCTTATTAAAGTCTCCCATCCATATACCGCGACCTATTTTATCCAAACGGCCAGCATACAGACTATGAGCGGCCTCATAAGTAGTTTCTACAGTCTTTGTGTTCATCACAGCCTCTGTGAGGGGTGTTATAATTTGATGCTGAGAATTCCAAAAGTAATTTTTCTTCTCTATTACCCCAAACATACCGTCAGCATCAGACTTCAAATACTCTACAACAAAATCATCGATCGTTGTTGATTTTAAGAACGGAGCACAAGCATTAACCAAAACACAATATTTGAAAGGTAATTTATCCCACCATTCATACATCTCCGTCATTGGTGTTCCCTCTGACCTTGCAGATTTTTCAGATCTGTGGAAAATCTGGACTGCATGCTTTTCACATACTTGTTTTAGTTCTGGATCCCACGCAGAAAAGAAAAAGTTATTTTGTGGAAAAGATTCGCAGCCCTTAATTTTATTTAAAGATATGTCCGTTAGAGTAGTATTACAAAAGGGCCGAAGCATTTTTTCAGGAACCCTCTGAGACCCTAATCGGCCCTGTATGATAACACAAATGTCTTTTATATTTTTCAATTTATGTGATCCTGTATAAATTTATACTGTACAGTATCTTGACCCTTGGACAGGTCATGTATTTTGAATTCTCTTATTCTTCTTAGATCATTTAAAATATAGTCCCAAAAAACAACGAATTGCTGCCTTTGAATTGCGGTGCCGGCATCTTGCATGCTGTTACCAAGCTGATCGTCGCGCTCCCAGAGATGTCTTGGGGGCCTCATCCAACCTGGTATCTTCTTGCCTTTTTCAAAAACGTGTGTATTGTCGCTATTAAAATCATATCCGTCCAAACCGGAAATATATATATTTTTTATTCCCATCAATATTGCAAAAACTACTAAGCGGGCGCCAACACCCAGCTTGGATCGATACCTTGTAAGCATCCAAGTTGTTGGGCACCCAAATGATTTGATCTTCTCAATCCGGGATTTTCCATGGTCACTTATTTCTTGTATTACTAATGGCATCTTTTTTTGTAAAAATTCAGACAACTCCGGGTCTGAAATATTTACGTCGTCAAGAAAAGTTACTAACTGAATACTTTCAAGGTTCCTGAGGGTTTCGTTTTTATAAAACGAATTCATTGTCCATTTTGGAATATTTCTATACCGATCAAAGTCTACATGAGCTGTACTTGGGCCGCCGCCAACTATAAAAACTGAGTCTTGGTTGTGTATTGTTTTAATACAATCATTATATCCACATCGAAGATCTGGACCTAGCACCTCTGGAATATTCGGAAAACAATTTTGTAAAATATCTGAATGTGACTTAAGCCAAGCGGCGTCACCAAACCATCTTTTCGCAAAAAACGCACCTCTAGTTCCTACAAAGGAATGATTCGGACCCACGCCTTTAGTGGACAGTGCCATAGCACTTCCAAAAAAAGAAGATGTAATGTGGTCGCGCCAAATATTTGTACTAAAGTTATCTGGAAATATATCACTATATTTCCTAATATAAGACAGGTACTTATTGTTGAATGAAGTATCCTTGTAAGAATATACAATTTCGCAATCGCCCCATTTTGTCCCAAGCATGGTCACTTAATCTCCTCTAAGCTTTTTTCGAGAAGGTAACTCTCCTTCCGTAACTCTCTTAACGCCATCACCATAAGCTAGTTCCAACTCTCTAACCCCCCTAACCATCTTGATTAAGCCTTGCGGCTCTACAGATGATAAATGATCAGAACCCCACATTGTTCTGTCAAGAGTTATATGTCTTTCTAAAATAGTTGCACCCAAATAAATTGCAGCAACAGTTGTGCCGATTCTAAATTCATGGCCACTATAACCAACTTCACAGTTATATCTACCTTGAAGAGTTTTAATACAACTTAAATTCAAATCTTCAATTGGCGCTGGGTATGCAGAATTACAATGTAGTAATGCAAAGTCTGCTTGTTCTTCTCTCATCCACTGCACAGCTTTATCTGTTTCTTCTAACGTACTCATACCAGAACTGAATATGATCTTTTTTCCAGTTCTAGCAGCGGCGCGCATCAAAGGCTCGTTCGTCATCATAGCTGATGGCATCTTTATAAATGGTAAATCATAATTGTCTAAGAATTCTAAACTGTCAAGATCCCATGGGCTGGCTGACCAAGCAATCCCCTTTTGGTTACAATATTCATGTATTTCATCATATTCTTCCTTTTCAAACTCAACCTTATATTTGTATTCAAGATATGTCATCGTACCCCACGGTGTATCGCGCATCACGCTTTTTTGGTGCTCTGGCACACAAACATCAGGGTTTCTCTTTTGAAATTTTACAGCATCACAGCCGGCTAAGGCTGCCACATCTATAAGTTTTTTTGCAACATCTAATGATCCGTTGTGGTTGATTCCAATTTCAGCAATAATATATGTTCTCTTCATTCTAAATCTCCAATTTAATTCTAGGTATTTTTTCATATAATGAACTTCTATTAGAAGCTAATTTTAAGTCTACGTTGTTTCGACAACACCATTCATAAAAATTCTTTGAAAACTTTCTTGTCTCTTCAATTTCCCAGTCTAGTATGTCACCTCGATTAATGAGTCCGTCGGTAGATCCATAGAAATGTTCGTAATTTGACTCATTAACCTTATGCTTTGTCAAGTCCCACCCAATACAAGTAATCGACTTAACGCCTAAGTGAATAGCTGTAAAGAGTACCGTCTCATACATAATACCTGGTCCGCACGGCCGTGTCAAATTATTTTTAATTAAAAAATCATCTATCTTTCCGGTTCGTACTAAAAACTCGTTATTAATTTCTGTTCTGATCGGTATCTTAAAGAAGACATCACTCATTTGCATAGGTGTCCATCGCATGTACTGATCGTAATTACTACTAGCGACAGTTATAATATCTTTAGAATTACGATAATGTGGAGCATGCGCCAAAGGTCTAGACGGAAGATTACTACAATTAAAAAAGTGAAAATCTGCTACAGACTGAAAAATATCTTGTGCTTGCTTTACCGTAAAAACAAGTTTGTCATTTAGAAAATTCTTTAGTTTTTCTTGGTTATAGTCCTTTAGAGAGGGCCCGCAACTCAAAATGTAACAATCTTCTCCCTGAAACGAATCCTCTAAAACCTTCATCTTCTCTTGTAATGGTAAAGAAGCAATCTTTCTCTTCAATTTATTAATTCTAGATATATTTGTAATTGGTGTGTTGGAGATATTTTCTAAAATACGATTGCCTATTTTCTCTCTAGAGAAGCATCCATTATTTAAAATTTCTAAATTTAAATTCGCGGACCTTTGTAATTCTCCGTTATCGCTCTTCCAGTCTGAATACGCTAATTTCAATTTGTCTCTAATACTAGATATTAGCGGAATATACCACATACCATCAGTATCATACGGGGGATTATCAAATACGGTATCCCAAAAGCCCTCAAAGAAATATCTATTATCAGGACTAATATAGTCTACATGGCCGCCATGGTCCGGGCACAACACGGGCATGCCTGTTAATACAGCTTCGGAAGTCGGGAGCGAAAATCCCTCTCCATATGAAGTTAAAGAAAAAATTGTACTCACATCATACAGGCGTTGCATCTTCTGGTCTGATAAATAATCTAGTATGAAGAACATGTTTTGACGATTCGGAGATAGAGTTCTAGTAGTGTTTTTTATTTGCTCTAACTCTTTTACAAAATTTTCTTTTGCATAACCTGGTGGTAGATTAGTTTTTATAATCAAATATGCATCATCTTTATCAGACATTTCAATAAGAAATGATCTTATCAAGCTAGTAAAATTTTTCCTATTTACCCACTCAGATATTGCTAATACTACAAACTTACCCTCTATTTTATCTAAAAAGCTTATATCGCCTGATTCAATACCTCTACTCTCTACTAAGTGAGGAATAGTGATTGATTTAACAACCTTATTTATCGTCTGCTGGTTCCACTGGCTGGGTGTGAATACTACCTCTGGTTCATAGACTTCTATACACCTTTGATACTCTTGAGGCAACGTATCTGTTTCCCATGCAAGGACATGATAGTTATTCACAGATCCCTTGATTGTGTCACTTACGGAACAGTGTAAATTATTATGAAAGTGCCCTATACCAGGCTTGTTCAGTATGATCGGCAATATAGATGTCATGTGCCACACACAAGAATAATCTTGTGAAACAAAGTTATCAAATTCCCCCTGATCTTTAAAATGATATTTATCTATCATTTTAATTAAGTCTGGGCTAGTCCTTGAACTGTGAAAAGATTGTTGTAATTTTCTTGGGTCTAGGGATACACTCAATAGTTTTAACTCTACTTCTGGGTGATTTTCTAAAACGCTGTCTAGGCTTTTTAAATAACCTAAAGCAGCGTGACTGTACCCACAAGTTTCGTGAAATTGTGCCACATATAGTAATTTCATTATAATACCAATACTTCTTCAACTGCACTCTCTTCACTACTTGACATAATTGAGTCATGCATTTGCTGCAAGATTTTACTTTCTTGATGTGTATTCATGATATTTTCTTTTAAAACAGTTGCCCACTTCTTATACATACCGTAATTTTTATACACATTTCTAATCTGTTTTCTAAAAGACAGGCCCTTTGGCTTAGCCCATCGCGAACCTTGAACCAAAATGTCTTGCCATACTGCATGTGCTGGAATCTCTTGCATTTCATATTCCACTTTTGCAAAAAGTTTCTTGTTCTTTAATTTTCCATTTTCCTTGTAATCTGCAGATAAGAAATCTAAATGAGCAGACCAGTCAGTTGCCACTATTGGCATGCCGCTGTAAGCTGCTTCAAATATAGGTAGTCCGTAACCTTCTCCATGAGTGGCTGTTATATACGCATGGATATCTTCCCTAACATAAAGGGAGTGAATCTGTTTGTCTGTTAAATCTCCGTGCAATAAATATATTTTGCACCTTCGATCTTCATATTGTTGAAGAATCTTATTTAGGTGTGAAATTGTTTTCTCTTTATCGATAACACTACCTCTTGAAAAAGCAGTTTTAAGAACCAGTCCGACTTCTTCGTTATCTCCAAACTCATCCACAAATAATTTTATCATTTTTTCTAGATTCTTGCGGACACCGATAAGTGCTACAGATAGAAAATTAAATTTTGTGCTCAAAGAAAAGTCTAGATGATCGGGCTGTAATGTCTTAACCGGATAAGGCACAACTTCTACTTCACAATTACATTCCAAAAGAACTTCTGTGTTAGTTGATTGATCAATCGCCTCATAGGATGTTGTATCAAACCCTTGTTTTGAGTGATTTGAGGGAACTATAATTTTATCTATGCCCTGGTGTGTTTTCATAAGCCAGTTTGCTGAAACTCTGTCTGTTTCTATTCCTGCTGTTACACAAACAGAGTAAGGTGCTCTTTTTTCAAACTCATTTGGGATACCCACCCTAACTTGCATATCATAAGAAATCTTCTGGCCGGTTTGCTGAGCCGTGGCGATTGCTTGAGCTTGGTTTGTTATACACTCTTCGATCTGTTTTCTTTCTTCTGAAAAATCCGCAATCCAACTTGTCGAGCCCCAATTTAAAGGGTCTATAAATATTTTTAAGTTCTTATTTCTTATCAACGATCTAAAAACTAATCTTGAGTGCTCCCCATAGCCAGATCTCGTCAAAATAGGTGCTTCTAATAAAACTTTTATCATAATTCAGTAATACTCCAGTTTTTGTAATTTTTTCTATTTTCCCAAGAACCCATTGTCTCGATTGTTTCCTTTATGGTTTGATACCAGGACCCTCTAAATTTAGCAAAGTTATATTGATCCATAACATAACTTCTACCTTGTGCTCCAAGTGTTGCCCTTTCCTCACTTGACATGTTGTATATCTTCTTCATTGCAGAAATGAAGTCCTCTTTTGAGATCCTATCTTCGTATATGTATGGAACTTCTTGGGATCCAATTATAGCTTTTGAGCTTGGCTCTATTCCAACACCAAACCAATTTTCACCATCAGTTACTTGTTCTTGCAACCCACCGGTCATGGTTACTATGATTGGTGTCTCGCATGCTAGAGACTCTAAAGTAGCTAGACCAAAACCTTCGGCGTCTGATATATTTACCGTACAGTCTGCTGCAGAGTATAAATTTGCTAAGTCTTGAGGTGGCATCTTTTGTGTCGATAATAAGACCTGCCCTTTTGTTAAGCCCAATTCTACCATAATAGCTGCCAAGTCTTGACCGTTCGGATCTTTAGGTTCGGTGTGCATTAGTAATATTGCTTTATCATGGCCGACTTCATCTAAAAATTCTTTAAACCAAAAAATTAATGTGCCTGACTGTTTGCGGCGGGCGTTTCTATTATTCCAAAAGAAAATTAATTTTTCTCCTGGAAACTCGTTTGGCTGCAGCAATCTTTGTCTAATTTCATTTTTTGTTTCTGATGGTTGTTTTTTAAATATACCTGTATCAACTGCGTGCTGTATTCTTACACACTTTACCTCTGGTGAAACTGTTCTAACAATATCATCTGTGACTTTGCTTATTGTACAAACCACATCATTCGAATCATAATATTTTTTATTGAATTTTGGATATGGGTAGTTATCCCAAACGTGATAATATATCATAGGAACATTCTGACGGATTTCATTTTCAATCTCCCACAACCAAACATAAAACCTAGGATCTGTCATAAACCATAAGATATCAGGCTTCTCATCCCGGAGTATCCTTCTAATTGTTGAGTGATCTCCATATCCATCAACTGGGATGATCTTAAAATCTTCACCCCATGGTTCTATTAATTTTGTTCTATAGTCATTATGTTTTAGGGCTCCAGCTATACAAGTAAAGGAAAATTCTCCTGTATTCAATAGTGAATCAATCATATATCTAGTTTGTGTACCTACTCCGGAAGGCGCTAGTGGACTATCTGAGATAGTTAAAATTTTATATTTTTTTGTCATTTACAATACTCTGTTTTGTGAAATTTGCAATATTTGCAGTTTAAGCGGTTCTTAATGTGAATACCTTTCTCAATATTTATAACAGCATTTTCTAAAACTTTTAATGCATTTGTAGTTTTTTTGTGTCCAGAGGATACCTTCACAACCTCAACGTTATCTTTCTTTGCTGTTCTTTTGAGTAGAATAAAATAAGTATCTATATTAGATGGATTTATATTATGTTTTTTTGAAAAATAATTTTTATAATAAGTTAATTGATAAGTTGTTAAAGGGTCTGATTTTTTTCTGGCGTTCCAACCCCATGAACACGTCTTCCAATCTATAACGTGATACTTGCCATCTGGTGTTTTGATAACCATATCTATAAAACCTTTAAATTTTCTATCATGTGATTCTATATCATCCATTGGTTCAAGCAATTCTTCTTCAACCGAAACAATTTCAAAATTTCCGAAATGCTCTTTAACTGCCGGAATAATCTGTTCGCAAATTGGGCGAGCTTGGTTTCTCATATCACTCACCAAGTCCTTATTTAGGGTGTGCCCTGATTCCTTTAATGTTTCTAATTCCTGTAAGAAAGTCCTTTCGAAGACTTCTATAGGGTTGTTAGATATGCCTGGTATTACTAATTCACATACTGTGTGGATTGCTGTCCCAAATGCTGTAAATTCATTTCCTTGGAAATACGGTAATTTGTCAATATAAATTAATTTATGCCGATATGGGCACTCTTTCCAGTTTTTGAATTGTGAGTAACTGATTCTCTTTATTTCTTCATTCACTATTTGCCTGCTTTTCTTTTGCTATCTTACTCATTCTACCACGAATAGATTCTTTTGTCGAGGTATTTTTTGGTACAGATGGCTTTTTTGCAGGTGCAGTCTTGCGTGGGGCTCTAGTTCTGTTTTTTGTAGTTTTAGTTTCCGGCTTGGCTTGTATTTGAAAAACCCACTTGCCGTCTTGTGCTTTGTTACCATGCAAGAAGTTACAAATCTCACTATGTTCAATAATTTTGTCTATCGAATATTTTTCTTTGATAGCATCAATTATGTCTTTTGTTTTTATTCTTACTTTTGGATCAGAGGCTAAATTTTTTAATTTAATTTTTGCCCTTATTGTTAAGGTGTTGTTATCTATTATTTCTTCTATTATTTTAAAATTATTCATTTTTGTCTGCTTCTAAAAGTTGTGTAATCTTTTTAAATAGTTGTGGAGATATATTTTTTAGTCTAGCAACCTCTTGGTTCATAAAGAATGCCTCAAAGCCATTTGCGAAATATTCCCCAATTGATGTAGCTGCATAAGGACTATAAAATATATTTGATGTCACTGCTGAAAGTAAATCATACCCTATTTCTTTGTATAATATTGTATCAAACTCAAGATCATATTTTGGATTCAAAAAATAACCTAATGGCAACTCTATAGAATTATTTTTTAATTCAGACCACATTTGTTTTCTTTTCGTTAAAAATTCTTCTTCTATTTTTTTGTCACCATATATAATTTTACTATATTTTTCTTCTATGGAATGAGATATTTCATGAATTAAATCATCTAATAAATCTTCATCATTCTTCAGCCTGTTGGTTATGTATATTGATTTGTTAGAATAAAAAGCTTGTATTTCCCTTTCTCTCATATTTTCAAAGTCACCTATGTATAATCTTTTAAAATTACTTGTTAGGTGGTTTGGTATCTTTGATGTGACTATTTTTAAAACTTTCTCGATTGATACGTCTTGTTCTATTTTATCCTTAATAATAACCTCTATACCTTTGTAAGTAAAATTATCACTTTTTTTATTCTGTATGTAATTTTTTAGACTCATCTTTACTCCTAGAATACTGAACATCGTTTAAGGCTTGAGTGTAACCATTTATCCAGTTTTCTTCTGCTACTGCTAATAAAAATTCTGGAAACTGCTCTGCAAATACGTCTATAATGTTCTCCACTGTAATTTGATTTGTCTCTGGATTTATTTTGTTTCCTACATAATTGACTATTATTTCTTTAAGTTCTGATTCTGTTGGAACTATCTCTTTTAATAATTCTGGATTTTTCATAATTTTGTTGCTGCGATAGTTGCCACTTTCGACCTTTCTCCTTTCAATAAAGTAACGTGTCCGGTCAACTGCTCTTGCTTCAACCTCTCCACAACATAAGACAATCCATTATTGGTAGCATCGATATATACATTATCAATCTGCTCAATATCACCAGTCAATACAATCTTTGTACCTTCTCCTACGCGAGTTAATACTGTTTTTATTTCATGTTGAGTCATATTTTGAACTTCATCAATAACAATAAATGCGTTTGAAATTGAACGACCTCTAATAAATGTCATGGCTTCGACTTCAATTTGACCTTTTTCCATATATAATTCCAACGTTGCTTTATCATCACCCATGAGAAATTGCAGATTGTCCTGAATGGGCGCTAACCACGGAAGCATCTTGTCCTCCATAGATCCTGGCAAGAAACCAATATCTTTGCCTACCGGCTCTACTGGCTTTGTTACTACAATTTTTTTATACAAAGCATTCTTACCAAATGTTTGCTCAAGGCCGGCCGCAAGGGCAAGCAAGGTCTTGCCTGATCCTGCTTTTCCTACAAGAGATACAACCGGTACCCTAGGGTCCATTAGTAAATCAAATGCAAACTGTTGCTCTTTGTTTCTTGGGTTGGTGCTCCATATGCTTTGATTACTTTTTACTATTTTTTGAAGTGGCTGATTGTAATTCATAAATCTTGCAAGAGCAGTCTTTTTATCATTTGAGTTTGATATGAGCATAACAAACTGATTTGGACAAAGTGTATGTTCGTCCCGGTTTATCCAAATTTCATCTCCGGCGTAAAAACCGTCGACTTCTTGCTCATCAACTAATATTTCAGCCCTACCTGTGTAGAGGCCCTCTGCATGATCAACAACTTGCTCGGCCTGATAGTCTTCTGTTAATAAACCCAACGCATCGCACTTAACTCTCATGTTAATATCGCGCGAGACTACAACTACTTTTCTAGATTTTGGAGCAATTTCTTGTTCTGATAATGCTGTTGCTATAATCTGATTATCCGAATCTTCGAGATCTAAATCATCTGGAAGACAAAGTGGATTGTAAGAAGAGACTCTAACTATTCCCAATCCTTTATCTATCCTAACTCCTTTTGACAAGCTCCCCTTATCTCTTAGTGCATCTAAATTTCTTATAATAGACCTTGCTTGAGATCCTACAGAATCTTGTCTTTTTTTATGCTTATCTATTTCTTCTAGTACTTTTAGCGGTATGACAATATCGTTATTCCCAAATGAATTTATACAATTAGAATCTGTTAAATAAACACTAGTATCCAGAACGTAAGTCTTTTTTGCCAAAATATGCCCTTTTTGTTTTATAATAACATTATTAATTAGATTTTTTAGGTGTTTTTACCCATTTGGTAGGAACCTTTTTGTATGTAATTGTTTTTTGTGCAACAGAATTGGTATTCTTTTTAATAATCAAATTCTCATCAACTATGTTTTTTCCTGGTCCGCAGATTGCAATAGTTACGATTGTCAGGGCTGCTAATACGGTATTCATTTTTTTCTCCTTTTAAAAAAAATTTATTTTCTTTTATATTTATTATATATGTTGTGGAAAAGCAAAATTTTATTTACTTTATTTTTACCTTTGTTTTTAAGCTGTACTACTATCGATCTTCAAAGGAAAGTAAACCCTCCGTTTAAGAGTTATGTAAAAGTATATCACACAATAAAAATAATACAGTGCACAGAAAAATATAAGAATATGTGTCCAGTCGGTGAATTCTCTTCAATGGGAAGCGGGATGCAAATTGATCTTATCCCAAGACAACCAATCGTTATTACAGCTGGTCATGTGTGTGAGTCTGAAATAGATACTGAAAAAATCGCTATTAGCTCTCAGGATGTATCTGTTGTTGACTTTCGAGGGATACAACACCAGGCGTACGTTATAAAGACTAGTCAAGATAATGGTATGGGTGGTGTCGACATGTGTGCCTTGTGGGTGCCGACTTTAATAAGAAAGGGTATAAAGTTCTCTAGATTTCCACCTAAAGCTGGTCAGGAAATATATTATGTTGGATCGCCGTCAGGTATTTATCACCCTCCAGTAGCTCCAGTTTTAACCGGCATATATAGTGGCCAAATTGACGCCTCTAATTCTCTAACCTCAATCCCAGCGGTGGGTGGATCAAGTGGGTCGGCAGTAATGGATATGAATAACAGGATGGTAGGTGTATTATGGGCTGCTCACAATTTTAGTAACATTTCGATTGTAACTAATTGGCATGCAAGTGCTTTGTTTTTAGATGAGGTTGTAAAAATGTATGGTGGTAAAACTAAAGTTAATCCTCTTCCACTAAAGAATTAATTTTTTCTAATTTCCTCTCAATCATGAGTCTCAGTCGATTTGCAAAATGAGGTTTATTATTAGCGACTGCTTGTTCGATAGATTTCTCTATATCCATAATTTCTAACTTTAATTTATGAAGTCGATTTTGTATTTTTCTATAATTTGTCATTTTTAATAATACTCCACATAAATTTTATACCTCAAAGAGATGCTATCCACAGAACCACCTGGGGGTGGTACTGAAGGGTTAAAATAAACATTTTTAACTTTCGAATCTTCCATTAAAGAAATTAAAAATTCTAGAGATATCAAATCAACGGTAAACCTGTATGTGTTTGGCCTTGGCTCCCATTTTCTATGATTTTTAAAATTTAAAATTTCTGCATCTGCGGCGTCGACATATTTTTTAACAATATTTAGTGATTGTTTTGTTGTTATCATATTTTCCCCTTTTAAATTAATTCATCCACTAATCCATATTCTAAACACTTTTCCGCTTCCCACCATAAGTCATGTTTCAAAATGTTATCCATTTCTCTTTTTGGAATTTTTGTATGTTGCTTATAAATACTCTTTATCTTTTCCATCAACATTTCAGAATTTTGCATATCGTCTTGCATTTCTTGAAACTTACCCCACATTACACCCGATAGCTGATGTACCAACATGCATGCATTTTTGTGCATGTATCTTCTTTCTGCCACACACGACATTAACGTTGCTGCTGAAGCTGCACAACCATCAATCACAGAGTGAACTGGAATCTTTGAATTTTTTATATAATCAACTGCTGAAAGTCCGGCGAATACTGATCCCCCATAGCTATTAATATGTAGTTTAATAGGAGGTGGTTCATATTCTAACGGACCAGTTTTAGACAACATGTTTACATTTAGATTAAAAATACCTTTATTAAGTTGCAAAATCTTTGGCCGGGTGACCCCAGAATAAAAATAAATTCTATTATGGCTAAATTCTACAACATTATTATCTGTAGATGTATGAGCCTTTGTTTCTGATGCATATTCGTGCACAGTCATAGGCTCACTTACCTCTTCTGTTTCTTTTGAACCCCAAAAATAATCTTTCACTTATTTTGCTCCAAAATAATAGCTCTGAGTTCTTTCAATTCTTTAATTGCATTCATTGATGCTTTTCTCAATCTCCTGCCAGCTGAAGCGTTCCCACTTTCACACTTTTCAGCATCTAATTCTGCTTTAGCTAGTTCTTCCAAAATTACTTTTAATCTTTCAACAATCATTTGTTTCTCCTTTTTTTATTAAGTGGGCCCACCTGGACTTGAACCAGGAACCGACGGTTTATGAGACCGTAGCTCTGACCGATTGAGCTATGAGCCCTTATAAGTATTTTATATCATGAGTCACAGATAAGTTTCAATTAATTTTTTTCTAATAGTAGATCTAATACCTGGATTAACTTTTAATACCTGAGGCATAATATTGTGTCTAACATGGTTTCTCATAAAATTAGTTTTCTGATTTGATGGGTCCTCGTACCATTCCAGATTTTTTCTTTCTGCATAATCCTTTATTGATTTTTTTGATGTCATCAAAAATGGCCTGTATATATTATTATTTCTTTTGAAAGGTATTAATTTACTCTGCCCATGAAAACTAGACATTAGCCATGTTTCTACGCAATCGTCGAGATGATGACAAGTAATAGTATAGTTGCTGCCAACGCGCTGCAAGAAATCATATCTTTCATCCCTCCAAAATTCTTCTAATGATCGCTTACCTTTACGACCTTTAACTCTACCAATAAATAGACTCAAGCTATTATCAGAAGCATACTTTTCTACAAACTTTTCAGCTTTGTGGGAATGTTGAGTGTCGTGATTAAAATAGGCTAAGTTTATTTTTCTCTT
>MDTD01182356.1_pt1 | contig 23887 bp, 22 predicted proteins | sample 811221 | NCBI WGS metagenome assembly MDTD01 (sample SAMN05326646, study PRJNA326480) | marine metagenome | isolation source: seawater | place: Pacific Ocean: South West | collected 2011 | reverse complement strand
GCTATCAAACTTATCTTCAAAATAAATAGACTCTGAGTAAACTTGAAGACCTTCATGAATCCAAATATGAGTTGGATCAGATGCAGTTACACTATTGCCAAACCACTCATGGCCAGTTTCATGTATAATTAATGGGTCAATAACTCCGTACATAGGCCAGCTTTTGCTTCTTACACCATTATACATACTAAATCCATTACCATATGTAACTGCTGACTGGTGCTCCATTCCCAAATATGGAACTTCAATAAGTTTATATCCATCTCCATACCATTGATAATCACCAAAATATTTTTCATAAAATCTTATTACTTCCTTAGATTGAGTAAAGTAATTTGAAGCCAATTCTTTATTATAATCTAAAACGTAATGATTCATAAAATGTGTTTCACTATCTTTCAAAAAAGTATCTTGAACGGCTACATAGTTTCCAATTTGAACTGATATGTTATAATTATTTATTGGGTTACTGACAAACCATTCATATGCAGTCTTATCACCTAGATCGTTGACGCTCCTTAATTTTCCATTTCCAACTGCCACTAAATTTGATGGAACCGTATAGACCATTCTTACACTATCTCCCTCTGCAGTAATATGGTCTTTATTAGGCCACCAAATTCTAGCGCCTTCACCCTCACAAGAAACGGCAATCCAATCACGTCCATCTTTATCTTTAGACCATGTAAATCCTCCAGCCCAAGGCGGATTGTCAGCATTTTGAGGAACTCCTTCATAAAAAACAGTAAATTCAAACATACTACCTTTCTTTATTGTAGATATAAAATCAATCAAAACAGAATCAAACTCTCTTGAAAAAGTTAAATTTTGATTCTTATAAGTTATTTTTTTTATATTTAAATTTTCAGCTAAGTCAATTTGTAATTTATTTAAATCTCGAATACTTTCAGCTTTAACAGTAACAAAACCATTTAATGCTTTATTCTCAATGTCAAAATCAATATTTATATCATAAAATGATACCCTATAAGATGAACGATTATCATTTAAATTACCTATTAAGAGGTTGCTTGGAGTTAATTCAGGTAGATTGTATTGATTTCCATGAGGCCTATTTTCTTGACAAGAACAAAAAGTACATATTAATAGACTAAAAAGAATTTTTTTCATAATAAGTCCTCGCTTTAAATACATTGTTAGCAAAAATGATATAGTACAAAATAATACAAAAAAGAAACCAAAGAACTATAGCAAAGGCTTCTTTAATTAGAAAAAGAATATACACAATAGCTAAATAAATAAGCCATTTTATCCATGTTGGCTGGGACCATAATTTTAATAAGGAATGCATTATTTAATTTTTTTTAAGTATCTATAATATTTCATTGATTCATTATAAATAGAATCATATTTATTCTCAATGTTAATATCTTTTTTTTCATATTTATGGAATTCGTTAGTTTGTATTACATTATCATACCAATTTTTCCACCAAATGCCATCATTAATATGCTTGCCTTTTTTCCATTTAAGCATTGATTTATCAAATTGAATATTATTTTTTCCACACCAAGCTGATAACGATTTTTCAGGATTTTCTAAGAGTTCTTTTGAATCAATTATTATAAAAGATTTATCGATTTTTTTAAGATAATTAACAATTTCATATTGTTGTGGATAACCCAATTCTTCTACAGAGTTTAATTCATTTTTCTTTGTATAGGAACTAATTACTTCTTTCGGATGTCGTAATAAAATGCAATTTTCGCAATTAGAAATCCAGTCAATAGCACTTAATTCTAGAATATGATGTGCCATGTGTTTTTGATACCATATTTTTTTATTTTTAGGGATTTCACCAGTAAGATAATTAACAATTTCATTATAATTTGTAGAATACCTATTTATTATCTCTTTGTACATAGGATGCTTTAGTTTTGTTTTTTGAAGATAATGTGCATAAAAAGGTTCATCAGTAACAAATGTATCTTTTCTTGAGGCCCATGACCTCATTAATGCTGTAGATATATTTCTCGGACCTGACCAGCAAGCTATAATCATTCTTTACTTATATTCTCTATAATGTGATCGTTGTAAAGACCTCTAATATGATTTGTTAATGAATTAGAATTAATTGATGATAAATTTCTATTTTCAATTGAAGATACTGGGATTATCCCAGCGAATGTCCCAGTTACAAATGCTTCATCACAATCTTTAATTTCATCAAAAGTAAAATCTTTCTGATAACAATTAATATCATTTTTTTCACAAAGATAGATGGCTTTACTTCTAGTTATTCCATTGAGGCAATATTTACCTTTTGAAGTCCACACTGAATTATTTTTTATAAAAAATAGGTTTGTAGAGTTGCAGGTACTGATATTTCCTAGCGGATCATTCATAATACCTTCGTCATAACCTAATTCATTTGCTTCGATACTAGCTAAAATACAATTCAATTTGCTGAGTGTGTTGAGGTGTGTACTTAAAATATTATGAGCCGGTCTTATTGTTGTAACTCTTCCAATGCTAATGCCGTTTAAATATGTTTTGGGACTTGTTTTTTTAAATTCTGGTATTATGACTAAAGTAACTGGCCCTATATTTGCATTTGGGTTTTGATACGGAGTAATTTTTTCGCCCCTGGAAATGATTAATCTAATATGAACATCATCTTCCATTTTATTTTTGTCTAACACCTTTAAGACTTGATTAATTATTTCTTTTTTTGAAAAAGGAATATCTAATGAAATACCTTTTGCACTTTCAAATAGTCTGCTTAAATGATCGTTGACAAAAACCAATTCACTCTTATGAAGCCTAATTCCTTCCCAAACTCCATCTCCCAAGAGAAATCCACTATCAAAAACGGATATCTTGGCTTTGTTTCTTGGCACTAGTTCCCCATTAATATTGATAAATATATCAGCATTTTTATCATTTTTAATATATGAATGGCTACTCATTTGTGGGCCCACAGGGACTTGAACCCCGAACCTGCGGATTATGAGTCCGTTGCTCTAACCAATTGAGCTATGGGCCCCTAAATACTTAATTACAACATTGCAATTTAATATAAATTTATTTAATGTCATTCAATGAATATTGGAATCATAGGAAGAGGTTTTGTAGGCTCTGCAGTTGCTAATGGTTTTTCTTCATCAACAGGATTTGAAGGAAATCTAAGAATTTATGATAAAGATAAATCCAGATCTTTAAATTCTCTTGAAGAAACTGTCAATGAATCCGATTTTATATTTTTATCACTTCCCACTCCTTCAAATTTAGATGGTTCAATCTCTTTAGCAATTCTTGAAAATAGCTTAAATGAAATAAATGACATCAATCATAATAAAGAAAATATCTTATTATTAAGATCAACAGTGATACCCGGAACTTCAAATTATTTTCAAAAAAAATTTTCAAATCTAAGAATTGTTTTTAATCCTGAATTTTTAACAGAACGTTCAGCGCACTTTGATTTTATAAATCAATCAAGAGTCATTTTAGGTGGAGACATTAAAAATGTTGAAAAAGTTGCATTGTTGTATCAGACTAGATTTGGAAATCATTTACCAATTATTAAAACTTCCTATGAAACTGCTGAGCTAATAAAATATATGAATAATTGTTTTTTTGCCTCAAAAGTTTCTTTTTTAAATGAAATGAAATTAGTTGCTGATAATTGTGGTGCTAATTGGGAAGATGCTATTGAGGGATTTATTTTAGATGGAAGAATTGGGCATTCGCATCTTGCCGTTCCAGGACCTGATGGAAAGTTTGGATTTGGTGGAAGTTGCTTTCCAAAAGATGTAAGAGCATTAATCGCTTATGGAGAGTCACTAGGAATTGATATGCACACGTTAAAAGGAGTTTGGGATACAAACCTTAAAGTCCGCCCAGAAAGAGACTGGGAAGATCTTAAAGGAAGATCAGTAGTAGAAGATGAGTAAAATTGTTTGGTTTACTGGTCAACCAGGAAGCGGAAAAACAACGCTAGCAAATCAGTTAATCAAGACAATTAATTTACCTGATCAGTTTATCCATATTGACGGTGACGATCTAAGAAGTCTTACTGATAATAAGGATTACTCTGAAAAAGGTAGAAGAAGAAATATTAGACTTGCTCAGCAAATTGCAATTTTTTGCTCCAATAAAGGTTTTAATGTTGTTGTTTCATTAGTTGCTCCATTTAAAGATATGAGAGATAATTTTAAGAATGCTCACAATGTCATTGAATTTTATTTGTTTACATCAGAAAAAAGAGGTAGGGAACATTTTTTTTCTGATGATTATAAGAAACCATCTGAAAATTATATCGAATTAGATACTGGTAAATATTCAATAGACGAATGTACTGAAAAGATTATTATGGAGTTTCACAAACAATAAAAATGAAGCATTCTTTATTTATTGGTCGTTGGCAACCTTGGCATCAGGGTCATCGATGGTTAATTGATCAACGGTTAGATTTAGGTATGAACGTATGCATTGCAATTAGGGATATGGAGCCTGATGATAACAACCCCTTTACACCTATTGAAGTAAAAGAGAATATTGAGAGCCATTTACAAGATTTAATATTAGAAAAAAGAGTTAAAGTTATTATTATTCCAGATATAGAGAGTGTGAATTATGGTAGGGGTGTAGGTTATGAAATCATTGAACATGTACCTCCTCAAGATATTGGAGAAATATCTGCAACTAAAATTCGTAAAACACTAAAATCAAATAAATGAAAAATATTTTTATAACTGGATCCTCTGGATTTATTGGATTTCATTTAGCAAATCATTTCTTAAAAAATGGCTATAATGTTATTGGCCTAGACAACCTTAATGACTACTATGATGTTCAATTGAAAAGAGATAGAACAAACATTCTAAAAGAATTTGAGAGCTTTACTTTTTATCAAAAAAATCTCTCTGATAAAAATGCTCTTTTAGAAATTTTTAAAGAAAATAAAATTGATATAGTTGTAAATCTTGCTGCGCAAGCAGGAGTTAGGCACTCTCTTACACATCCTGATGTATATATTGACTCCAATATAAACGGTTTTATTAATTTGCTGGAGTGTATGAAGGTTCAAAATATTAAAAACCTCATTTATGCATCCTCAAGCTCTGTATATGGATTAAATGATACTTTTCCAACAACAGAAGATGCAAATACAAACAATCCCATATCTCTTTATGGTGGTACAAAGAAAGCTAATGAAGTATTGGTTCACTCTTATCATCATCTTTATAAAATGAATACAATCGGTCTAAGATTTTTCACTGTTTATGGTCCAATGGGTAGACCAGATATGGCACTATTTTTATTTACCAAAAATATATTAGAAGGAAAAGCAATTAAGCTCTTTAATTTTGGAAATCATTCTAGAAGTTTTACTTATATTGATGATATTGTTGAAAGTATTTTCTTGTTGTCTAAAAAAAGTTATTTTCAATCAGGAGATTCAATTAATAAAATATTTAATATTGGTGGACACGAATCTATAGATTTAAAAGATTTTGTTTCAATAATTGAAAAAAATTTAAGCAAAAAAGCTGATATTATTTTAGAACCGATGCAAAAAGGTGATGTAAAAGATAGTATGGCTGATAATAATTCGCTCTTTAGTGAAATTAATTTCAAACCGCAAACAAGTTTTAAAGAAGGGGTGAAGCATTTTATTAATTGGTATAAGGAATATTATTTGAAATAATTAAAATTATGAAAGACTATTATATCAAAAAAAACTACATAACCAATCCTGTGGAGAAATATGACCAAAGTTCCAAGTATTGGACCAAAAAAAGAATTTATGCATCCAACTTTTTTCAATATAGTGTATACAAGCAAATGGCTAATTTAATCGATTATTCTAAAAAATCTAAACTAATCGATATTGGTTGTGGAACAGGATTAAAGCTAAAACTTTTAAAAGATTTAAAAAATAATTTAGATATTTATGGCATAGATACCCAAGAATCAATAGATGTTTGTAAAAAGGAATTAAATTTTGGCCATTTCATTGTTGATAATATATCTCAATTCGACAAAGCCTTATATAAAGACTATGAAAATAAATTTGATTATATAATTTGTAGCGATGTTATCGAGCACTTGGAAAATCCAGATAATTTATTAAAAATGATAAAATTTTTGTCTCATAAAAATACTAAAATTATTATAAGTACTCCTGAAAGAATTAGAATGCGTGGAATAAAAAATAATAAACCATTAAATAGTGCGCATGTAAGAGAATGGTCTTTTGAAGAAATTAAACAGTATCTTGAAAATAGTGGATTTCAAATTGTTAATTTTGATTTCATGCTTCCAGTCAAAGTGGCTTTGAATAAGATTTTTTTTGATGAGATAGTAAGAAGATTGTTTAAATTGAATAATATATATTATAATCAAGTTATTACTTTAAAGATTACAAATGAATAAATTTTCAGAAAACAGAAATCTTAATTACAAGTATTTTATAAAATCAATTTGGCATAAAAAGTTTGCTTTGGTAAAGTCTGCAATTGCAACTGCTTTATTTTTTCTTGCAATTTTTTTCTTAATAAAACCTGAATATTCTACTAATTCAGTTCTATTTCCTTATAAGCAATCATCAGGTATTAGCAATCTTTTGCAATCATCTTTACCAGTTTCATTTTCATCTCAAAATCAATCTGATGATTTAACAAGAATATATGTAGAGCTTTTTGAAAGCAGTGATTTTTTGATAAGTACATTTAATGAAAAAATTTTAAACAAAGATGGAAAAAAAGTATCAATTTATGACATAAAATATACGGATGAGCTTAGCAGATATAATGATAGACAAATTGATGTTATTATTCACAAGTCTATTGTTGATAATAACATGAAAGTTAGTTACGATAGTTATACTGGATTATTTTTTATTGAATTATCATTTCACGATCCTATTTTTGCACTTAATTACCATAATAAATTAATCCATTTGTTTGATTTATATTTAAGTGATTTAAAAAATGCAAAATTATTACTAAAAAATAACTCATTAATTAATAAACAAATGTCTATACTAAATGATCTTGAAAAACTTGAAATTAGTAAGAAAAATTTTCTTGAAAAAAATAGGGCAATTTTGCAATCTCCATCTCTTTCTAATGAGCTATATAGTCTAGAAAGGGAAATTAGGTTAAAAGAATCTTCTTACCTTGTTATTACCAATAGCATTGAAATGAACAATGTTGATATATCGCTTGTTGGAAATAATTTTAGAATAATTGATGGGCCTTTCGAGCCGCTTAAACCAAACTTATCTATGCTGATAATGATCTTTTGTGGTTTTGTCCTTGGTTTATTTTTACCAATTGCATACCACATTTCAAAAGAATTAACATAATGATCAAATATTGTGGAGGTTAATACTTTATTAACTAAGCTAATTAAAAATAGCGTAATCTTATTGTCAGGTAATACAGCTGCAAATATATTGAACTTTTTTTCTTTAGCTTTGATTACCAGAAGTATAGATATTGTTCACTTCGGGTATTTTTCTTTATTCATCATTTATTGGGAAATTATTTACAGAATTTTCACTCCACAAAGTTTTGAGGTATTCATTCAAAAAGCTAATCATTTTTTGGCCAATAAAAGAGAAAAGCAAATCCCAAAGCTGATAAAGTTTTTTGCTTTATTTGATTTTACATTTGTTATTTTTGGTTTTTTTATATCCTATTTCTTTTCAAGTTTTTTTATAAATTTTTTTGAAGTTCCTTCTGAATTTTCTGCTTCACTCAAGTTGCTATGCTTTACAATATTAACTCTTCTATTAAGCAATATTTCATTTGGAATTTTTAGACTTTTTGGAGAATTTAAATATCAAGCGCTAAATACCTTTATCCTTTCCTTTTTTAAATTTTTAGCGTTTTTAATAACATTTTGTATTGATCCCTCTTTAGATAATTTCGCATTATCGTATGTTTTATCTTACGCAGCTTCATTTCTTACAACTCTTATATTAATTGAGCATGTTCTAAAAAAGCATGCATTAGATTTAAAAAAAGTATTTATTTCTAAAATAGATTGGATTATTATTAAAGAGCTAAATATTATCAGTACAGTTATTTATCAATCGTTTAGTAGCATTTATAGAATAATACCTAGGCAACTTGACATTGTTTTACTTGGCAAATTTTCTAATCCTGAGACAATTGCTTTATTTAAGGTTGCTAAAGATATTTCTAATATTCTTTCGAAAATATTTGACTCACTCTATCAATCTCTTTATCCAGAGATTGCAAGACTTTTTGCAAGCAATCAATTATTTTTAGCTAAAAAATTAATATATAAAATCATATCAATTTTATTTTTTACAGGGATTTTTTCGTATTTTTTATTTTACACTTTTGGTTATCAATTCATAGACTTGCTGTTCGGAGAATTGTATTTAGATTCATACTATATTATTTTAATTTTTTTAATTGGAGTTATATTACAAGTTTCTTCACTTCCACTTGCTCCTATTCTTTATAGCAGAGGACTTTTCAAAGAGGCTTTTTTAAATATGGTAATTTCTACTGTATTAAATCTTTTAATTATGATTATATTGATTTATAAGTATTCAGCTGTTGGTGCGGCTCTATCATTTGTGTTATTTTATGTGTCATGGTGCTTTTTAACCTTGCTAACAATAAAAAAGAAAGAGATATTTAAGTAATGTGTGGTATTTTAGGGATTCAATCTCCTCATTCATTAAATAAGGATATATTTTTACGTTCTTTAAATTTAATGTCCCATAGAGGTCCAGACTCTGGTGAAATTTATAAAAAAACCAATACTCTTCTAGGCCATAGACGATTAAGCATAATTGATTTATCAAATCAATCAAATCAACCAATGACATCATTCGATGGATTGTTAACTATAGTTTATAATGGTGAAATTTATAATTATAAGGAAATAAGAAAAGAGCTAATTAAGGAAGGCTATCAATTTAGTTCAACTGGCGATACAGAAGTTTTATTAAACGGTTATCACGCATGGGGAAGAAAAATATTAGGAAAAATTAACGGAATGTTTTCGTTTGCTATATTAAATAATAAAAGTGGGGAAATTTTTTTGGCAAGAGATCGTTTAGGCATTAAACCTTTATATTATTATAAAAAAAATAATACTTTTATTTTCTCATCAGAAATTAATTCTATCGTTGGTTTAGTAAATAGTAAATTATCGCTCGATTATACATCAATAGTGGATTTTTTTACATATCTATATGTTCCTGAAAGCAAAACTATTTTCAAAGACATTAAAAAGATTCTTCCTGGGTATTGTGCTAAGGTAAATAATCAAAGGATTTCTATAAAAAAATATTGGGATATTAATTACAATAAAAAAAACTACAATTTAAGTTTACCAGATACAATTGATAAGTTAGACAGTCTTATAGATGATAGTGTAAAAATGAGATTAATATCTGATGTACCGGTAGGTTCTTTTTTAAGTGGCGGAATTGATTCATCGATTATTTCCTATTATGCATCAAAAAATCATAAAAATATAAAAACCTTTTACGCTGACTTTGGAAATAATTATATGAATGATATTAAAATTTCTGGTGCCATCAAAACAGATCATAAAAGACAAAAAATTTCTAGCAACATAGATTCTTTTAAATTAATGAAAATCTATGGAGATTTGATTTATGACACCTCAACGGTTCCTTTTTATAACATTGCACAGCAAGCAAAAAAAGATGTAACAGTATGTTTGTCAGGAGACGGAGGCGATGAATTGTTTTACGGTTATAACTGGTACAATAGTTATAGACATTCATCAAAATATTACTTTATAAAATCGATTTATAATCATCTTGACCCAAAACAAAAAATCTTTAACTATCAATATGGTAAAGCTTTCAAATTTAAAAAATATTTTATTAAAAATGATTTAGAAAGATATGTCTACTTGAGAGGAGGGTATACTAAATCATATTTAAATAAAATTTTACCAAAAAATATCAAAAATGAAATACCTGAAGATTATGATAACTATTGGTTATATAGAAAATATTGGGAAAAAAAGGACATTAACGAAAGATTAAGATTACAAAACTTAGATATCAAAAATTTTATGGTAAATGATATTTTGTTTAAAGTAGATATGATGAGTATGCTTCATTCTTTAGAGGTTAGAGTGCCTTTTTTGGATCACAGAATTGTTGAATTTACCTCATCTATTAATCAAAAATATATTAATGAAAAAGCAAATAAGTTTTTACTTAAAGAATTATTTTTAAAAAAGTTTCCAAAGAATTATTTAGAAAAAAGAAAAATAGGATTTGGATTTTCAAATTTACAATTTTCAAAAGAAAATGACCTGAACGTTTTTAGTAAAAAAGGCAATAATGACCCTAAATTAAAGAATATGAAATATTTGGTTGAGTCTTATTTATGCTAGTCTTAATCAGTTTATTTATTTTATTTTTACCACTATTTTTGTTTAATACTTTTTTCGAAGTAATAATATTTTCGCAACTTATCTTATTGTTCGTCATTGCCCATTTAAGTAGCAAATTATTCACTTTGACATATATTAGTTTTTTACTTTCATATAAATTTTTTATACCTTTTTTTGATATTAACCCATCATATGAACTTTTTCCTGTTGGTGTAAATATTTTTTTACTCTTAAATTTATTAGCTAAAAAAAATAAAATAATAATTAGCAGTAAAAGTATTTTTCTTAAAATTTTTAAACCGATATTATTTATTATTTTCGCAATTTTCATTTCTTCCTTTTTAAATAACACTTCATATTTCGAAATGTTAAGATTTACTACCTGGATACTTTCCCCAATGTGTTTACTTACATATATTTATTTTTCTGATTTAGACCACAGAGAAGTCTTTGATGCAATTATGAAAATCTTACTTATTTTCTTTTGCATTCAATTGCCAATTATTTTGTTTCAAAGCATTCCTGGATCACTTTTGAATTGGGGACCTAACCCTGATTTTTACACAGGTACATTTGGAAGTTCGGGTACTGCTTTCATTTCATTTTTAAGTACCATCGTATTTTATTTCTACTTATATAAAACAATTATAAAAGATTTCTCTAGAGTCAGATTTTTTCTTATTTCTTTATTGTTAGTTTTTTATTCAATTTATTGCGACATATCTTTTACTCTTTATGCTTGTTTAATGAGTCCAATTTTTTATCTTCTTTTGCGAGATGCTTTGAATATAAAATTTCATTATAAGCAAATATTGCGAACTGTTTTTTTTGTAGTTATTGTAACATCTTTCTTTTTAATTCCGCGACTCAATGATATCTCAAAGATTCTTGCAACTCAGAATGTTACTACATTCAGTTTAAATAGATTAAATTTTGATGACCTATCTTCTTATTCTCAAATGATATGGGTAGGAAGTGATGGAGGAATTAGATTTGGAAGATCACTAGGAATTTCTTTTTCTATTTTATCAGTGATGCAATCTGATTACGATAAAATGATTTTTGGATACGGACCAGGAAGTACAAGATTTAATGATTCATCAACAGGTTTATCAACCAGGAGTTCAATAAGACCTGTACCTCAAACCAATTTCTTTGGAGTCGATTTAATAATAGTCGAATTTGGTCTATTTGGATTAATATGTTTTTTTTACCTCTTTTATTTTATTATTTACAATTTATTGTTACACAAAAAATATTTAAATAAAGAAATGAAGATATTCATAATTCTTTTTATCATTTATTTTCTTTATGGTTCCATTTATGACGGAGGTTGGTTTTTTAATTCAACAAAAAATGGACTTATTTGGGCCTTAGCAGCTTTATGCTTTTATGAAATTGACTTAAGACAATTAGAGAAAAATAAGAATATTTCCTTTAATGCAAATAATTGATATTATCCTAACTAAATGAAAAATAAATTTAAAAGTATTGTTAGAAAATTTTTAAGAAGTTTTAGAAAATATTTACCTAAAACTAACTATTCATTTAAAATTTTATCTGGTCTAAATAAAGGGAAAAAAATATTTACAAATTTACATGATTATCCATCCGCAATTTTAGGAACCACAGAGCGTGAATTATTACTATGGTTTTCTCAAAATATTAATGAAGGAGAAAATTGGTTAGATGTTGGAGCTAATTTTGGATACACAGTAATTGGCATTAATGCTCACACAGGAGATAAAGGAACTATTTATGCATTTGAGCCAGTTAAGAAAACCTTTAATGCTTTAAATAAGACAATTGAAATCAATTCTATGAAAAATGTGGAAACCTATTGTCTAGCTCTTTCAAACAATAAAGAATTGACCAAAAGAAATTTTAATCAAACTAGAGGAATGCTTACAAATGAAGATAGTGCTTCTGATTTAGAAGTTTCTATTATTTCTTTTGATTCTTTTTCTTGTAATAAAAATATCAAGAAAATTGATGGCATTAAAATTGATGTTGATGGACCTGAGCTTGAAGTTTTGCTGGGATTAGAAAATGTTATTTCTAAAGATAAACCAAAAATTGTAATTGAAGTTCATGATCAGTCTTTTAATAAAGTTAAAAATTTATTGTCTAAGTATGGATACAAAAAATATAAGATAATTTATAAACCTTTTTACGCAATTAATGAATCTTTAGAAAATGCAAACTTAGTATTCTATTATGGATGAAATTTTTAAACATTATTTATGTATTTTTTTTAAATATTTTATCTATTCTCTATGAAAAAATTATTATATATAACTCCCAGAAAAACAGATATTTTATCAAACTTTGCAAATAGTAAGCAAATTTACAATACTTGCAGAGAAATAGGTTTACTGCATGATGATTTTGAAGTTTTTTTTAATAGATATACTATTAAAACTAATCAGCAACTAATCTCTCAAATTGTTAAAAAATATAACGAAATAAATTTTGAGGTCTATTCAACATATAACTTAAAAATTTTTCAAAATGACTTAATCTACGGTCTATACGTATCTATTAAATGCCTTTTCAAAGACTGCATTTTTTTTACTAGGCAAGATTGGGTCGCACTTTTTTTAACTCTTTTAGGCAAACAAGTTTATTTTGAAGCCCATGATTTTAATCCAAACAGATTATGCATTAGAATAATGAAAAAAATCGTTAATAATAATAAAAGATTATCAATAATTACGATTAGTAATGCTCTCAAAAATGAATTCATTAATAATAATTTTAAAAATTCAATTAATGTCATTCATGATGGAGTTGATTTAAAAAATTTTTTAAGTAAAGATAAAAACATAGTAAGATCAAATCTTAAAATTAATTCTGATGAAAAAATTGTTCTATACTCTGGCGCTTTGAGATCTGGTCGAGGAGTTATGCGTCTAATAGATATTGCAAAATCTAATAATAATATAAAATTCCTTGTTTTTGGAGGCCGTGATAAAAATAGATTACAACATTTAAAAAAAATAACACTTGATATGGATAACATTTATTTTATGGGTTATATAAATGAATCTGAATTGATTGAATATATGAATGCAGCTGATATTTTTTTAATGCCACATCAAGAAAATTGTGATATAATTAAATATACATCACCACTCAAAATGTTTGAATATCTATCTATCGGAAGACCTATTGTTGCAAGCAATTTTCCAGTCTTTAGAGAAATATTGCTAGATAACGAGAATGCTGTTTTGGCTAAACATGATTCTACAGAGGATTTTTCTGAAAAAATAAATTATTTATTAACAGATAGTAAAGCATATAATTATATATCAAAAAATGCTATTGATTCAGTTAAGAGATATAGTTGGGAATGCAGAGCAAAAAATATCTTAAAAGTCATATATGAAAAAAATTAAGGTTTTATTTTTAGAAGACATTGGTGAGATTGCAGGAGGGCCTAATAGCCTCCTCCAGTTATTTTCGAAAATAAATAAGGATGTTGAAATACATATAGATGCTCCAGGTGGTACTTTTGTTCAAAAAGCAAAAAAATATGCTCATAAAATTACCATAAGAGAAAAAATAAGATATGAGCAGATAAAATTTTTAAATATTTCAATACCAAATATTTATCATCTAATTATTCGATTTTTAGACGCTTTTAAGATATACAAATATACGAAGAAATATAAAATAGATATTGTCCACTCAAACGACCTTGATGGACACCTCACTTCTTGGTTTTTATGTCATGTATTTAAGCTTAAAGTTGTTTGGCATATAAGAATTATGACCTGGCCCAAAATTCTCTATAAATTGCCTAGGGTTACAAAGATTATTTTTGTTTCGGATGCTGTTAAAAAATTTTCACTTGAAAACAAATCACAAAAAAACGTATCAGTTGTTTATAATGGGATAAATTATCAAGATTTTATTTTAGAACAAGAATCATCAGATCGCAACATTTTGAGAAAAAATTATAATATTCAAGATAAAGAATTTGTCATTGGATATGTTTCTAGAATAAAAAATCAAAAAAGACAAAAGGTAATTATTGAATCTGTTTTACCATTAATTAAAAAAGGATTAAATATAAAAGTTGTTTTTGTTGGAGATGATTCAGTCACAAGAGAAGTAATCGGAGGGAAAGAAAGTAATTATTTTTCAGACTTAAAAGAATTATGTATTAAAAACAATATAGTGGATAACATTATTTTTACGGGCCATCAAAAGAATACAGCACCATACTATTCAATTTTTGATTGTTTTGTATTTCCAGCTATCAACGATTCAAATCCTAGAGTAATTCTAGAAGCAATGACTTCAAAAATTCCTATTATAGCCAATAATACTGGAGGAGTTACTAATATGCTTGAAGATGGGGAATTTGGATTGCTTTGTGAAGTAGACAATATACAAGATTTTACAAAGAAGACTGAAATGTTAATAAAAAATAAAGCAATTATAAATACCGAAAAAACTTTTAAAAAGCTAAAGCGTGATTTTAGTTTAGATGTTCATTCAAAAAATATTTTGTCAATCTATAATAGTATTATTAAACAAACATAAGGATAACTTGATTTTTAAAGATTATATTGAAAAATGAAAATTTATAATACAGAAATCCAAGATATAAAAATAATCAAACCTAATGTTTTTGAAGATGAACGAGGGTTTTTTATGGAAAGCTTTAGGAGTGATTTTTTACAATCTAACAATATTAATATTGATTTTATTCAAGAGAATCATTCTAAGTCATCAAAAGATGTTATAAGAGGATTACATTTTCAATGGGATAAGCCATTAAGCAAACTAATACGCATAACAAGAGGAGAAGCATTTGTTGTTGCGCTTGATATCAGGTTAAAATCTAAAACATTTGGGCAACATGTTGGTAAAATGATTTCTGAGCATTCAAAAGAGCAATTATGGGTTCCATTTGGTTTTGCTACAGGGTTTTGTGCGTGTTCGAATATAGTAGAAGTGCAATATAAATGTAATGCATATTACAATCCCAATGCTGAATCTGGAATAAATCCATTTGATAAGGATTTAAATATTGATTGGCCTATAACTAAAAATCAAGCATTGCTCTCAGAGAAAGATGCAAAAGCTAAAAGCCTAAAAGAATGGGTCAATACAAATGAGTCAAATGCATTCTAATCAAAAAATTTCAATTGTTATAATTACATATAATTCTGAAAAGTATATTGAAAAATGCCTTTCATCGATTGTGCAATATAACAAGGATTTAATTGATGACATTGTTGTTGTAGACAACGATTCTAGCGATCACACATTAAGCATTATTAGAAAAAATTATTCTTTTGTAAGAATTGTGGAACTGAAAAATGTTGGGTATGGTGCCGCTTTAAATGAAGGGTTAAAAATTTGTAAAAATGAATATTTAATTGCATCTAACGATGATATTTATTTTATAAATGATAGCTTGAAAAGAGTTTTTAAAACCTTTGAGTCAGATAAAAAAATAGGTATCATAGGTCCAAAACTTTTAAACCCAGATTTAAGCTTGCAGCATTCAATCACAAATTACCCCTCTGTCATAAAAGATTTTTTACAAATTATCTTTCCTAAATTCTTTAGTATTGAAAATAAATTCTTAAATAAAATCTTAAGTATTTTTACAAAATTTTTACCTGTAGGAAGATTTGATTCCCATAACGATTCAAAAAGCGTTAATTCTGTAAAAGGTGCATTTATGATTTTCACAAAGAATGTTTTTAATGCTACTGCTGGATTTGATAGTAGAATACAATTCATTGGAGAAGAACAAGTTTTTTCATTTAGAGCGAAAAGAAATGGCTTTAAAACATTTTATGACAATACCATAGATGTTGTGCATATAGGAGGACAAAGTTTAGGTGGAATCACATCTGAGAAAAATATTAACAGGTATGGTGTAAAATATCAAAGTAATTTATTATTCTTCAAACATTACAAATCTATCATAGTATTTTACTTTGCTTATATTTTTTATTGTTTAGCATTTTTAATTAGATACACTTTTTTATTAGTGTCAAAAAATAATTTTCGCTCATCACTATTTTTTCTCTTATCATTAATGTTAAAAAATAATATGTTATCTTATAATTTTTATAAGGAAAATTAAATAATGAAATTATCATTTATTGGCTTAGGATATGTTGGATTAGTTTCCTCTATTTGTTTAGGATCAAGAAATCATACTATTTATGGTTTCGACAAGGATTTAAAAAAAATTAAATCACTAAAAGATAGAAAGCTCTATATAAATGAGAACGAGCTCGATAACTTATTTCAATCTACCAAAGAGCTATATTTTGAGAACGAAATTAATGATAATCTTTATAATTCTGATTTAGTTTTCATTTGCGTTGACACACCATATGAAGATGGTAATATTTTAAACTTAAAAAATCTTTTTTCAGCTATTGATGATATTGCTAAAAATAAAAAGGATAAAAGAAAATTAAATATAATTATCCGATCAACAGTACCGCCTAAGACAATCAAAAATTTAACGGAAAAATATTCAAATAATAATATGTCATTTACTTCAAATCCTGAATTTCTTAGGGAGGGAAATGCTGTTAGTGATTTTTTTAATTCACCAATAACAGTTATTGGTTCAAATTGTAAAATTGCTATTGAAAAATGTCTAAAGCTTTATGAGGACTTTGAATCTGAAAAAATTGTTACTAAACCTGAAAATGCTGAAATGATTAAATTTGTGAATAATTCTTACCATGCACTTAAAATTGTTTTTGCGAATGAAATTGGTCAAATTTGCAATGCAAACGGTATATCATCTAAAGAATTAATGTCAATATTTAAATCAGATACTCAGTTAAATATTTCTGATAAATATTTTAATCCTGGTTTTGCATTTGGTGGTTCTTGTTTACCAAAAGATACTAACGGCTTGATTAGTCTTGCTAAAGAATCATCAATTGATATAAACTTACTCCCCTCTATAATTGAATCAAATAAGTCTTTAATTTCTAATATTGCTCATAGAATTAATGATTTATCTTTAAATAATATTTTGATTTCAGGAATAACATTTAAAGAAGGGACTGATGACTTACGAGGGAGTCCAATTTTAGATCTAATTGATGAATTACATTGCGATAATTTTTATTTTATTGACGAAAAAATTTCTAATACTGAAATCTATATTAATGAAAAAAAATTGATTAATTATAATGTTTTAGATGAACATAGGTTTGACTTATTAATCTATAATTACGGTCATATTACCGATTTTCTTTCAAAAGTGATGAGTGAATGTAAATACGTTGTTGATTTAAATAATAAGCTAGAAAAAAAAGAAAAAATAATTCATTTTACATAAGTTTTGGTAAATTTTATAATATCATTTCTGCACTATAAACCAATTCAACTTTTTACAAGAATTAAATTGCTGGTACTTGGTAGAAAGAAAATCAATTTCTTATCAAATATTCACTTCAATAAATTAAACTCAAAGAGTGTTATTAATACTGTTATTCAATCAAAAGATAATAATTACTCTTTGAATTCTTTGAATGCATTAGAAAATGATAGTATAATATATTTGAATAATTTTAATGCTAGTTCAATTAATTTTTTTGAAAATGATATTTTTGATCAAAATGATTCTTTGAAGAAGTATGAATTGTGCTACTTAAACTGTTTTTCCGATATAGTTTTTAGCGATGATAAGGTATTGAAAGACAAGATATTAAAAAATTTGAATAATATTTACAGCGATTCTCACTCTCAAAAATTTAACCACTCCTTTTGGTATCCTTACTCTGTTTCGAGTCGTATGATAAATATTTCTATTGTGATTTTGAGTTTAGAATCCTCAAATCAGGTATCTGATGATATCTCTATATTGTACTCAAATCTATTTAATGATTATACATACTTAAAAAGAAATATTGAATTTGATTCCGATGGAAATCATCTTCTTAAAAATTATATTTCATTATGTATTGGATCTATTTTCTTTCAATCTGATAAAACATTAACATATTATAATAAACTCAATCAACTATTAAGTAATCAAATTTTAAAATCTGGTTTCCATTATGAAAAATCCTTCGATTACCACAATTCACTGCTTTATGATTTAAGCATATTAAATGATCTTTTAGGGGATAATTTCTTTGATAATAGTGAATTATCAGATTATTTAATTAAGATGCTATCTTTTTCAAACAGGTTAAACAGAAATGAAAAAATCTTATTTAATGATTCTTTTAGAAATTATCATTTTAATGATAATAATATGATAAGCTATTTGTCTAGTAAATATACTTTAAATGATGAAACATCTATTTATCCATTTAAATCTTTAAGAACAAGTAATTTTGAAATACTAGCATATTTGTCAGATATTAATCCTATACATTGTCCTGCCCATTTACATGATGCGATTGGTACATATGAATTATGGTTTAATAGTCAAAAATTTATTACTGACTCAGGCAATTATGACTATAATAATTCACAAAATCGATTGTATTTTAGATCTTCAAATGCTCATAATGTTTCAACTATTTCAAACAATGGTCAATCTTCCTTATATAAACCATTTAGATTTGGTAGAATAGCAAAGTTAAATGAATTAATTGATCAGGATAATAGCATAGAGATCTGTTTTTCAGAAATAGATGGTATTTTTTATTCAAATCGGATTAAAAGGAAAATTCAGTCTTGTACTGGTTTAATTGAAATTGAAGACACTACAAATAAAAATAATTCATTTTCATACATACATATTCATCCAGATGTTAATATTGAGAGAATCTCAAGTCAAAAATATATACTTTCCAAAAATAAAAATGTAATAGTGCTTCAAATTGAAAACTCTACTTTAATTGACTCATATATTGATTCAACTCCATTTTCGGAAGAATTTTATAGAATTGAAAATAAGAAAACGATTAATATAAAATTTAACAATCAATTGAGATATACTTATATTAGCCAGAGTAATAACGATGAAACAGCTACTACACAATTTTGAATCCGGTGAAACTTTCATTCAAGAAGTTCCAATGCCCACTGTAAAAAATGGTCATTTATTAATTAAAACTTCATATAGTTTAATCTCTTTAGGTACAGAGAAAATGTTAGTTGAATTTGGGCAAGCAAATCTTATAAATAAGGTTCGCCAACAGCCAGATAAAGTTAAAACAGTAATAGATAAATTACAGACTGATGGAATTGTCCCTACTCTTAAAGCTGTTAAAAATAAATTAAGTACGCCAATACCATTAGGTTATTGTAATGTTGGAGAAGTTATAGCTGTTGGCGCTGGTGTTAGTGGTTTTAAAGAGGGGGACGTTGTAATATCGAATGGTAACCATGCAGAAATTGTCTGTGTTCCAAAAAATCTTTGTGCAAAAGTTCCAAAAAATGTTTCAAAAAAAGAAGCTGCTTTTACGGTACTTTCATCCATCGCACTTCAGGGCATTAGGCTTGCAGATCCTAAAATAGGAGATAATGTCGCTGTTTTTGGTCTAGGGTTAATTGGTCAAATCACTGTACAATTATTAAAAGCTAATGGTTGCAATGTAATAGGAATTGATATTGATAATAATAAGCTTGAAGCATCTAAGAGATGGAATATTGATACTGTTAACTCTTCAGAAACACAAATAGTAGATTATATTAATTCAAAAACGGATGGACAGGGCGTAGACAGTGTATTAATAACAGCAGCATCTAAAAGTGATGATATAATTTCAAGTGCAGCAAATATTTGTAGGAAAAATGGTTCTGTAATTGTTGTGGGATTTGTTGGAATGAACCTAAGAAGAGATGAATTTTATGAAAAAGAGATAAAACTTCAAGTTTCTTGTTCATATGGTCCTGGAAGATATGATGCAAGTTATGAGGATAATGGTATTGACTATCCATTTCATTATGTACGATGGACTGAACAGAGAAATTTTGAAGCTATACTTCAACTTCTATCTGATAAAAATCTTTTACTTGAACCTTTAATTTCAGAAATAATTGATTTAGATAAAGCCTCTAAAATCTATGATAACATTTCAAATAATCAATCTTTAGCAACCTTAATCCGATACACAAATGAAGATATTGATTCTAATAAAATAATTCAGGTTAATGAATTAAATGAAAAAAATGATGATATAAAAATAGGAATTATTGGAGCAGGCAATTATACTAAATCAGTTATTCTACCAAACTTAAAATTAGCTAAAGCCAATATTGATTATATTTCTTGTAGAAGCGGAGTGAATTCAACACTGCTTGCTAAATCATTTAAAATTAATAAAGCTACTACAGATTATAATGAGATTTTAAACGATAAAACTATTAATCTTGTTATTGTAAGTACTAGGCATGATTCTCACTCCAGATTATTAGTTGATATTTTAAAATCTGGTAAGCATGTATTCGTAGAAAAGCCATTAGCAATCAATGATCTTCAACTAAATGAAATAATCAATACAAAAAAAGAATTCAATAAAATTATAAATGTTGGATATAATAGAAGATTCTCTCCTCACGCATTAAAGATTAAAAAAGTTTTATCAATGCATGGAACGCCAGTTAATATTGTAGCAACAATGAATGCAGGTTATATTGAACCACAAGACTGGGTGCATAATATGGAGCTAGGAGGAGGAAGAATTATTGGAGAGGCTTGCCATTATTTTGATTTGCTTATTTATTTAACTGGATCAAAAATTAAATCAGTTTGCTGTAATTTCTTGGATATCGATAATTCAAAAGACAATGCATCAATATTAATCAAGTTTCAAAATGGATCTAATGGAGTAATAAATTATTTTGCAAATGGTCCGAAGAGTTATTCAAAGGAGAATATAAAGGTTTTCACTCAGCAAAAAGTTTTAACTATAGATAATTTCAATAAAACTACAGGATATGGCTTTGGTTTCGGAAAATTTCCAACGCTAAGAACATCGCAGGACAAAGGCCAAAAAAATCAATTTTTACAATTGATATCTCAAACTAGGGCAGGGGAAGCATTAATTCCTTTTGATGAAATCATTAATTCTGCTGATGCTGCTATAAAATGTATCGATAGTTTTAATCAAAAAAAGTGGATAGATATTCGCACATAATGTAAATAATATGGAAAAATCTATATTATTTATTTCACCATTTCATCCAGATAACTCCTTAAGTCCAAGACATAGAGCGGTACATAATCATGTCGAATATTTTAAAAGTAAAGGATATTCAATTTCGTTTATTCACCTATCAAATGAAAAGATTAAAATAAAAGATGACATTGAATTCATTAGATTGCAATTACCTGGCATTATTGAGGTATTTAAAAATATTTTTTTCAAAGCTTTAATAAAAAAAGATTTTTCCTTACAAACTTGTTTATTTTATTCTAACAATATTCATTCTTTTTTAAAAAATAAGAAAATTGAGAACAATTATAATTTAGTTTTTTTTGAATCTATAAGAACTGCACCATACCATAGGATTTTTAAGTCTAAATTTAAAATCATAGATCTTGGTGATTTAATTTCAAGAAGATACATGCTTCTCTTTAAGAGTAAAATTGCAGTAGGCAATATTTTTGGTCAATTTGATTTTAAATCAAAATTAATCAGGTTTTTTTTAGAAAGCTTTATAGTTCAAAAAATGATCCTTTTAGTAGAATCAAAATTAGTACAAATGGCTGAAAAAAATGCAGTTACTCAATTTGACTCAATTATTTTAGTTTCAGATTATGAAAAAAAAATGCTTCAAAAATATAATCCAAGAGCTACTATTCATCATATACCCAACATAGATTTCAACTCAGAAACAAGCATTCCCAGTTTTAAAAGAAATAAAGTCATATCGTATTTTGGAATTTTAAATAATCCTCACAATGAACATTCTATTTTATACTTTCTCAATAACATTTATAAACAATTGATTGAAGTGAATAATAATGTTCACTTTAATATTTATGGTAAAAGCCCTTCTGATAAAATAAAAAATGCCGCAAGCAAGTTTCAAAATATTTCAATTAAAGGATATGTCGATGACTTAGAGAATTCTATTAAAGATTCAAACTTGCTAGTAGTGCCTATCGTTGCAGGAAGTGGAGTAAAAACTAAGGTCCTTGATGCCATGAGATGGGGCGTGCCTATAGTAAGTTCAGAAGAGGGAGTTTCAGGTTTGTTAAATATAGAAGAATCAGGAATTTTAGTTTCAAAGAGTGATAATGATTTTGTTGACAAAATTAATAGTATTTTAAATGATGAAATATTTAGCAATCTGTGTTCAGAAAAATCTTTAATCCATTATGATAAATATTATTCAAAAAAATCAATTTATAAAAAATATGACTTTATTATTATTCGATAATGATTAGTAGTAATATTGTATATATATTCCCAAATGAAAAATTCTAGAAAAAATAAATTCTTTTATTATTTTTTAAAATATTGGCAATGATATGAAAAAGAATATTTTAATTACTGGAGTTGCTGGATTTATTGGTAGCAATTTAGCTGAAATGCTTCTGAAAAATAATTTCAATGTGGTTGGTATTGATAATTTATCATACGGCGTATTAGAGCAAGTACCAAAAGGGGTAGATTTTCATAAAAAAGACATAAGAGATAAAGATATACACAAATTGTTCAATGATATTGATTGTGTTTTTCATCTTGCAGCAAAAAACTCCATTATAGATTGTGAAGAAAATCCATCTGAGACTGAAGATATAAATGTTAATGGAACAAAAAATATATTTGAGGCGTCAATAAGAAAAAATATTAGAAAAGTAATTTATGCCGAATCTTCAGCGGTTTATGAAGGTACACAGAAGTTTCCAAGCAGTGAGACTGATGCTAATCCGCAAAGTGTTTATGCAAAGTCTAAAATAGCTACTAATTTTATTGCTAGAGATTTTTTAAAATCACACGGATTAATTAGTACAGGACTAAGATATTTTAATGTCTATGGTCCAAAGCAAGATTATCGCAGGACAATTCCACCTGTTTTCAGTGCATTCATTATTAAATTACTCCAAAAAAAATCACCAACTATTTATGGAGACGGATCTAAAAAAAGAGATTTTGTATATGTGGATGATGTTAATAATTTTCATTTAATGTGCATTAATAATGATAAAACCAATAATAAAGTATTTAATATTGGTTCCGGAAAAAATTATTCTATTAAAGATGTATATGAAGAGATAAGCTTAATTCTTGATTCTGATATTTCTCCGCTATTTGAAGATAACTTTGACTTTGAGGCGCAAGAAAATTTGGCAAATATAAATGAAGCAAAAAAAATTGGTTGGAATCCAAAAACTAATTTATCTGAAGGTTTAAAAAAGTCTATAGATTATATTAAAGAAAATGTAATTTGATAGTATGATTGTTTCAAGAACACCGTTTAGAATTACATTGGGAGGAGGAGGTACTGACCTTCCTAGTTATTATGAAAATCATGGTGGATTTATCTTCAGTTTTACACTTTCAAAATATATGTATGTATGTCTCAATCG
>MDTD01104580.1_pt1 | contig 23893 bp, 31 predicted proteins | sample 811221 | NCBI WGS metagenome assembly MDTD01 (sample SAMN05326646, study PRJNA326480) | marine metagenome | isolation source: seawater | place: Pacific Ocean: South West | collected 2011 | reverse complement strand
TAAATCACACCTGGTGCTGGTGCTGGTGCTGGTGATGGTTCTTCATATCCATCTGTCTTCCCAATCAATTGACTTATCGCCAAAAGAACAACAGCCGCAAAAACAGCCATTGAGCATGCTTTATCACAGTTCTTTTTAGCACTGTCTTTTTTCATTGCCATCTTGGCTAGTCCACATAATAAACATAAACCCAAAAGGGAAAGGGCTACGATTGATAAAATCTCTTGAGTTTTCATTTATATTAAATGAAAAAATAATTACACAACCCCGACAAGATCATCTTCATCTGTGCTTGTCACCAACTGACTACAACCCATAGGAATTCCACACCCCTGTGTACAATAAGACCCCCCACAATTTAAACTGGCTTGGCAAGTTTTGAATCCCAATCCTCTAGCCGTTTCTAAGTTACTCTGGTCATCATCAAACACAATAGAATTTCCGTAATCTACTGGATCGATGTCTAGATGATTCATAATATTTAAATACATCCGAGTTTTGTCTGTGTATTCTGTGTTACAACACACATGATCCGTCTTGGGATTACCGGTACACATCTCATAATTGAATCCCTGTGCGGTACAAGAATTTTGTAACATTGGAGTGTCGTAAAGATTCTTACCAATCATTTCACGAACGAATTTTCTTTGTTTTGGAGGATTTACTTGCAATCCGGTTTCCGCAGTAGCTATCGCTATCTCGTATCCATTATCTTTGCATTTCTTTATTGTATCAAGTGCGTATTGAGACGTACCAGATTTCTTAGGAGGCCAACGAGGTTGGTATTTGCTTACTAAACAATTTTTCTCCCCACTTGGGCAACAAATTTTTGGTGTAGCATCGGCTCCGTGTGTTAATGTATTGTCAATATCAAAGATACAAACTTTCTTAGACATTTATTAATATGTTACAAATTTTGTAACATATTATTCATTCATGTAAATGGATATCTTATTCCAAAACTTGACGTATCAAGCTTATTATTTCCGCTGTATTTTCTCTATCCATTATAATTATATAAGATCCGCTATGGGGTACCCAATCTATAAAGCCTTCATCCACGTCTGCGATTCCAGAACTAAATATAACTGTTAAATCACTACCATGGAGGTATTGTTTACCCAAACCCATCAATCTATCATCGCCCGCACAATCCCAAAAATTGATACGAAACTTTTCGCCCCCGTATTTGTAATCAAATGGATAGACGTCCACTCCTAATGTCTTTCGCAATGATGTTGTCGTTATTCTTCGTTGTCCGTACAGTAATCTTTCCACGAAAGACGTTTTGCCGGTTCCTGTATATCCTATTAAACTTACTTTGAATTCCTTTGCTTGCATCTCCAATTTATGATACTTTACGTATTATAAATCATTTTTTCCCTCCAGTTTTGATCTTAATTGCCATGGGATTTACCACCACTCTTTTTTCCTGTTCCGCTTGTTTAATTCTTAGACCTCGACTAGTGTTCTTACCATATTTCTTGAAAGTATTCTTTTTCTTGTCTTTACCTTTTCGACGCTTGGTGTTGTTTTTGTCTTTTACAGGCATTTCAAATTTTATATAAGACATGAAATTTTCAATTTATACTTTATATCCCATTCCTTGTAATTTTTTACGAGCAGACTTTAATGAGTCTTGAAATTTTTTGGATTTAGCACTATTTTTACCAGCTCCTTTAGGAAAATTTAACACCGTCTCCAAAGTTAGATTTTTATGTGGCAAGCATATACAAATTTCTTGAGGAAAAATCTTAATAAATTTTCCCTTCATATCTTTTTGCTCGTATCCCTCGAAACCATTATGACATAACCATCTGGCAAATGCTAAATCAAACGGCATAGTACTCGCTCTTTTCAAATCACTATCTGATGACACCTGAGGGTATCCATTAACCAATTTATAATGTTTTGCATTTGGTTTAGCATCATGATCTCCCAAAAACATATGAACTAAGAAATCTGTCATAGTCCAACCTCGAGATTTCTGAGGCCGTTTTCCTCTACCTTGGCCTTGAAAGATCTTGGTATCATCATCGTGAAACATTTTGAATAATTTATTGACATTTTTAGCACTATTGAACTTAAACATCTTCATATCTCGTTTTGTCTTGTACACATACAGATTACCACTTACTCCAGAAGGAATATACCCAACCGCGTTATCTAATTTTTTAGTGTACCATGTAGGCCGAGGATCTGTACCTGACATATTCTGAAGTAAAGTATTTGCTCGTTTAGCATTTTCACCTCTGAATAATATTGTACCCTCTGGTACAATCACAGTTTCCCATCCTTTACCGGCTTTTTTGGGATGGATGGTTAATTTTTTAGCCTTGCGTTTACGTGATACTTTCCGCTTGGCACTCCGACGCTTACGTGACACCTTCCGCTTCACACTACGACGTTTACGGGATACTTTCCTTTTGACACTCCGACGTTTAGGTTTACGACTTTTCTTCACACTGCGACGTTTACGGGACACTTTCCTCTTCCTACTCCGTTTCAAAGTCTTATACACGTTTCCCCCTTCGTCACTAATTCGTTTGACAAGTTCTTTTTTAGTTTTTAATTTAGAACGACCTTTGATCTTTAATCGAGTCGCTTCTTTTCGTAATTCAGCAACTGTTTTCAAAACTTTACTCATTTATTTAATCGAAATAAAAATGCGGATAATTACTTCTTAACGAATTTTTCCACCTTCGATGAGCAGTATCCGGTCTGGAACTTTTGACACCAGCTGGGGGTAAATTTTCAGGTCTCTGAGCAATTTCCGTTGGTGTTTCTTTAGTCTCGATGTTGCACACACTCGAAGAGATGTTATCCAATTTTTTATAGATTGTTATTAAATCTTCAGCTATATTTTTCCACTGACTTCTATCCATTTTTTTAGAAAAAATTTACTTTTTATCTCATAATAAAAAGTATGTACGGAAACAATAATAATCCAGCCCCCGGTACAGCCGGGGCTCCATGTAGAAGAGTTGGTAGTGGCCAACTCGGTATGCCATGCAATCGAGGCCTTAAATGCACCACTAGTGGTGACTTAGGAGTACCTCGCTGTATGCCTATGGCTCCAGCTCCCGGACCAAGACCAACACCAAGACCAACACCAAGACCAAGACCAGGCTTGGGTCAACAATGTTTAACTGGTCAGCAATTTCCCGGATCTGGTTTAAGGGGTAATTGCCAAGCAGGTCTTGTATGCAAACCCACCGGTGGAGATATGGGAGGTGTACCTATTTGTCAAGAACCTAGACGACCTTCCGGTCTAAGATCTTATGAATGTAATCCAAAAAGAGGCGAACCGGGATTTAATGGCCTCGATTGTATCGCTAGGGATGATGGTAATGGTCGATACAAGACTATGGAAGAATGTAATAAGAATTGTGCCTCGGCTAAGCTCTCCAGATATATGTGTAATCCTGATAGAAACCAAATGCTTGGTTCTAAAGCGTGTATTATGACCTCTAGCAACGACCATTCTTATTCAACGGAGGAGGAATGTGAAAAGCGCTGTGGTTCAGCAACGCTTCACACTGGATACGCTTGCCCACGTGGTACCAAAGTCGGAGGTGGTCCTTGTAAAAAGGTAGCTGGCATTCCAGGTGTCGGTGGTGTGTTCAGAGATCCTGCTCACTGTGCTGCGGGAAGTAATTGTCACGCTAAACCAGCTAGTTTGATGCGTGATCCATATTGGACCGTAGGATCAGTAGAATCCAATCCTCTTAGTTTCATGATGTCTAATGTCGGCGACGCAAGAGGTCGTATTCAAAATTTTATGGGAGAATAAATATTAAATAAGTTCGTTCAAGAAATTATTTAATTAAAAGATATCGGGGAATGCCATCACAAAGCAAACTGTTAAGAAAAATGGAGCAAACATCATTCCTATTTCCGAAAAGAATGCAGTGAGTAATGCCACTATTCCTAAACCAACCGCCTTTTTATAATTATCATCTTTGACAAAAAATGAAGCAATTATGTAACCTGCTATGATAGTCAAAAATATCCACACGTTTGGTTTATTAAAGATTTCACGTAGCTTGCTCTTTTTCTTATCTGCAAAATATATTATAACTCCAGTGATTACGAAAAATAAACTAATCCATATAATCTGATCAATGGTCATTTATTTACTTTTAGAACTTTTTTTAGCGAAAAATCCCGGTAATGCAAATATGGATCCAATTACTAAAAGTGCAGCTCCTATTTGGATGTACATACAGGCGCCAGGTGATGGGCTACATTCACTATTGGGTGCCTGTATGGTTGTAGATAAGTACAGACCAGCGGCCCCGGGACCAGGGTTTGGTTTATCTACTCGTGTATTAGAGGTACAAAATTTACTTACGTTTGGATCAGTAATTCTAATTAAAGCTTCTTTGGGACACACACAACGACCATTCTTACATTTAAGTTTGCTTGTATCTGACTCTTGGTCTGAACATGTAGCTTCACCGTTCTTTTTAATACATAATGAATCTTGACAAACTTCGTCTGATGTACATGAAAGTAGGTTTCTCACGTCATATGCATCATATTTATTGTATTCTGGATTTTTAATATCTTTCTTCAAAGTTACATCCCATTCGTCATCGCCTAAGTCTTTTACTCCAGCGTTTATGGCTGCAGTTGCACCACAAACTTGACAAACGCTCTCAGTTACTGTGCATAAATTACCATAATTTTTGGCTGTATCAGCAGCGGTTTTACCGCCCGTACAATTGTCATTACCCAGACATTTATAATTATTATGCATAGAACTCAACAAAGGCTGCTGGACTACATAATACACAACTAGTAATGAAAGAATTAATACAGCGATGAGAGAACACATGACAATGTATGCTGTTTTATTCTGTGTAAAATACACCATCACCGCAGTCAAAGCTGTTAATGAGATACTTATAATAGACAAGTATCTACTAGCACGTAAACCTTTAGAATTTTCGCTTGTAGGCCATGAATCTATATCAAAAGTACCACAACCGGCACTACCAAGAGCATCGGAACCGGCACCACCACCGACATTATTGTAACAATACCCCCAGAGTCCAGCATTCATGTTTTTCCCAGTGTTAATATTGTACACACCGCTTGTTATTTGTTTAGTACCTCCCATACTCCAGTAAGGTAAAATACAAGCTACGGTTCCAAGAATTGTTGCAAATATCAATAAAATTGCACTGAAATATTTCATCTTTTTCTTAGATAAAATAAAAAATGTTACGAAAAAGAGTACTTCATATATTTCGAAGACATATCCATGACAGAAAATTACCAGAAGTGATCAATAGTAAATTTGATAAACATATTCCCAAAATCGGTCAGAGCAGCCCTAAAAAAGCTGATTATAATCTTAATCGTTATGACTGTGAAAACGAATCTTGGTTTCCAATAGAAAATAAAGATGAAAAGATCAAGAAAAAAGATTCTAAAAACAAACACTAGTTATAAAATGTCTAACAATAACATATTGAAAGCTGGTCTTAAATCTATGGGAATAGATGTAGACAAACTTCCAAAAGATAAAATAGAACCCATACTACAATTAGCAGATAGTATCAGTGATCCTGAAAAAATGACGCCGCAACAAATACAAAAACTCCAAAATTTGCTAGGAGTAACACAAACTGCTGCTGGTATTCAGCCTATGAAACGAGTTCCTCATCGGAGAAACAAAATTGGTCCAAATCAAAAGTGTCCGTGTGGTAGCGGTAAAAAATATAAAAAGTGCTGCGGCGCCAATAAGAAGTCAGCTAATCAAGTTAGGAAGTGATGTCAACCGTTGATCAACCATTCTATGTCTAGAAGTTCGTCGATTAGACGTTCTGGATGTAGATGTAGTTCTCGATGAACGTCTATTAGTTGTATTTCTACGATTATTAGTAGTTGCGGTAGTACTTGTTCTGTTAGTATTATACACATATCGACTACTTTGATATGGCGTCAATCCTAATCTTGTTCTAACAACGCTACTTATTCGTCTTCTACAAATAGGACAAGAATTAGTACCACGTCTCAGCCAAGTAGTGATACAATCTCTGTGAAAATTGTGCTCACACGGGAGCGTGACAGGTGTGTCACGCATTGTAGATAAGCATATCATACAGCTATTACCATTTACAGGAGATAACGAGTCGTGACGAGTCACAGGTGGTAATGCTGTTCGTATTCCAAGCGTTGGATATTGTTGCTGTGATATAACTTTTAATAGTTGGCGTAATGGTAAAGAAAATTCTATTTGACCAATATTGCCGTATACATGGGCGTTAGTGATTCTAGTGACCAGTATCTCGTAATCACCGGCCGGAATCATGTAACCCAAGCGGTCATAGATAGGTATAATGACTTTAATCTTGAGTTTAACTCTTTCCATTTTTCTCTAACAATTTGCATGTTTAAACGGGAAAATTATAGAATAAAATGATATATTGGGGACCCAAGAAAACCAACTCTAAAAAGAACAGCGACGATGAAGAAGAAGCTGTCTTAGATGTCACTGTTACCGAAAATCATATTTATTTCCATACTGATGTAACTGGGAAGTCTATTAAACAATTAATCACCGCCATACAACAATTAAACAAACCTGGTAAATTGTATAGAGAAATATGGGTGCACATTAATTGTTGGGGTGGAACAGTTTATGATGCATTAGCCGCTGTAGATGTAATGGTTGCATCACCAACTCCGATCGTTACAATCATTGAAGGAATGGCCGCAAGCGCTGCTACTATGCTATCTATAGCAGGAGACAGGAGATTGATTAGACCAAGTGGTGTAATGTTGATTCATCAGCTTCGAGGTGGTGATTACGGAAAGAAATGCGACGTAGAAGATGAGATGGAAAATCTAGAGAAACTCGAAGACAGATTGGTAGAATATTATGTAGCTAATACTAAAATTCGCGAGTCAAAATTTAGAAAAATGATGGCAAGAGAATTAGAATATTCAGCGGAAACTTGTCTCAAACTGGGACTAGTTGATGAGATTTATAAAGGAGAGGAAATTCTCGGAAAGCGAAAAAGAAAAAGATAAATTTTTCACTTATTAATAAATGAAAACTCAAGAGATTTTAACAATTGTTGCACTTTCCGCGTTAGGATTGTGCTTGCTCTGCGGTCTTGCTAAGATGGCCATGAAAAATCCTAAGAAACGCAGTGATTGCGACAAAGCATGTGGCGCGTTATTTTTCGTAGCGGTAGCCCTTTTGGCTGTCGGACAGTTATTGGGCGAGACTCACAAAATATCTGGTTTTGAAATGGGAGCTGAAGGTAAAAAACCAGAAAATTGTGTAATGAAAGCCAAAAGTGTAGCAGATGAATACAAGAAAGGTCAAATGGCCAAATTAGCCAAAGCTAGAAACAATGTGATGAAAAAGGCTAAAGAAATTCATGATAAAGAATTATCTAGTTGCGAAGCTGGTGGTCACTCCAAACATCACCACTCCAAACATCACAAACATCACAAACATCGCGATGGTGATACACTAGTATGTTATGATTATAGTGGTATGTACTTGAAACCATTAACGGATGCTGGTTATGTAGATCCACATTATACTGATTGTTATCTACCACCCAGAGGAACTACTCTTACCCCCGATATGCTCGGGGGTAAGTGTCCTGGAATTAAAGGAGGTGAAGGAGCTCCCCCAGTTGTTATGACCAAAAGACAATGTATGAGTGAATAAATTCACAATTTTGATATTCGTAACCTGTCCATATAAACCCAGAATATTTCTTGGAGTTTATGGTGTAAATATTTTCGCTTAGACTCATTAGAAGTAGTATCTCGGCATTGTTTGAGGATCTCTAATCGTTCCAGAAGACTGGAATCTTTGAGGATCTCTAGATCTATTAAGAGTTGAGTAAATTTTAGATATTCCATTTAATGTAATGTCGTTGGACGGTTAAATAGTTATTTTGTAAAAACTAACTATTTATTGACAAATGTTTCCCCAAGTCTTAGTGAAATTTTCATGTTTACACATCTCTCTAATGATTCTAAGAGAATCTTTTGCTTCGGGTAACATAATTCTAATATCGTCTACAACTTCGTTCATGTCTGTAACGAGCTCTCCGATTCTACCAGCGGTGAATGCTGTATAACCAGTAACGATTAGCAATATTCCCAGGCTAGTAATTGCAGCTCCGGATGCTATATAAAAGTATCTATAGTTGTTTTCTCGCGATCCTACAAGTGGTTGATCCATTTATGTGTTTAATTGGTTTGTTTAAGTTAATCTCTCACCGAGACGTTTTCCTCCTCAACCTCATCTTCCTCCTCAACCTCATTTTCCTCCTCAACCTCATCTTCATCTTCCTCCTCATCGAGCTCCTTCATAACCTCTATCTTAAGTGGAAGAGTTCGCTTGTCAAGCGAAAGTACGAAATCGATATCTTCCGGGAGCATCTTGACACGACTGGCATGCAAGGCCGCCAAATTACTCTGGTGAATAATATCAAGGAGGTACGATTCAAGATAGTATTGCATAATAGTAAATACTTGCTTAGAGATCTTTGCTTCACATCCATTGTTGTCTAAAACTTCTCTGATCATTTTCTCAAATGGAGACTTAGCTAACACCAGATGATTGTATACACGCTGAAGCTTTTTGATATCACGCAGAGCCACAGTGCCCGGCTTGAAGCGATGTTTCTTAGGCTCTCCACTGTCATTGGTACTTCTCTTCTTTCGCCGAGGCTTCTTAACAGTCAACAACGGGTGGATGAACGGCACGATACCACCACCAAGAAAGCTAATTTTAGCATCTTTCATTACACTATCGAGGTCGGATCCACGTACTGCTAACTCTAAATCTCTAATAGTAACACGTTTCTTTTTCTTCTTCTCTGTCAACGGCACCGCGTCAGCAAACAACTTCCTAGTAAACACCTCAAGAGCCACGCAAAGAGTAATAGGAGCTCCTCCTGTCACCATTAAACTGTTAGCTCCGAACTCTCTCAGAAACTTCTCAGTAATGGAAGGAGGTAGTGTCAAACCTGCCTTGGCTTGACGACTCTCGCCCTTTTTGTCAGAATCGGATTTGCTTGTAAAATTAGTAACAGCATCCGTATTTGCTTTCATAGTGTCAATAAACATTGCATCTGAAAATCTCAACTCTACAGCTGACAAGATATCAGACTCGGCAATAGTTCTTTTATTAGCTACTTTGGCTAGATTTTTAGCGTCTGCTGACAAACTCTTGGCTAAATAGCAAAGACAACTGTTTAATTGTTGACGAGCATTGGTGGTTAAACCGTTATTTGGATGGTCAGTTCGTAGAAGAGTTGGGAGATAACTATCAAAGTATCTGAATTGTTTTTTAGTCTTGGACATTTTTTCTAAAACTTTAATGTTTTTAAATGAACAATTATAATGTTAAGCTTTCTAAGTTATTTAAAAACAGATTTACATCGTAAAAACAATGAGTAACATTACCCAACCGTCTTTATACCGATTAGCTCGCCAAGCTGGAGTCAAAACAATGTCCAGTGACTGCACTGATGTTTTGCGCAAATTACTTGAACGTCGGACCGACGAAATTGTCAAATCTGTTATTGTCTTGAATAAACAAAGTGGTACTAAAACTATCATGGCAAATGATGTTTATGCCGCGTTGAACATGAAGGGAATCAATCTTACTAAATCCGATGTGATGGGTGAGACCACTTGTTCCGCAACTGGTTGTTAAATTTTTTAATTTTTGTTAAATTAAAAATGTCATATCCGAGATACAATAATATGTCTTACCCAAATGAAAACACGTATCCCCAAACACGTAAGGGAATATTTTTAGGTTTTAATTATGTTATCCCAGCAGAAGTTAACACACCTGTAGAATTATGCAAAGAGTATGGATGTTTAGGAAGAGCTCCTTCGTTCTCCCAGGCCATGTTGGATGGTAAAATACAAATGAACCAACCAGGAATAATTACAAAAACTCCAAGATAAAATTCTTTATATATTATAAATGAACGCAAAAAGTAAATTTTCAATCCCAATTCTTTCGGGTACGCGTCCTGAAGTTGGATTATTTTCAGCAACCGTTGCAGCTCCATCGTTAAGGAATGCATCAAATTTGGTAGCAGGTGTGCCTGTATCTAGTCACCCAATAGTAACCACTGGTGTCACAAGTAATAACTCGATCTTACCGTACGAGGCAAGTGGTGATGGTTTTAATTATCTAGGTGATGGCGGGTCTAGACTTCTTTATCCAGGAACTAATGCTATGCTCCCCACCAACGGTAGTTTTAATCTCCTGTACCTTAATTCTAGTAAAAAAACTATACAATTAGATTATAGCCAATGTGTAACAGGTGATTTCGCCGGTGATATCAGTGATATGATGGTCAACTATTTGAAAACTGGTAAAATGGAAGGTGATATTGAAAGTGATTTAGACACCGCAGGTGTTTTCGCTACAGCTACCAATTCTCAAGGTTTGGATGTCGGATTCGGATGGCCGGAACTTTATGATTGCAGTCCAAATTTCAACGATGTTACGGGGGTTGAAGTTACAGCTGCCACCCAAGGAGCTGGCTACGCTCCTGGTCTGGCTACTGCAAGAATGGTGTATTTTACTGATAAAGATGGTATAGTAGGTACCCGCGCAACGGGTTTTGTGTTAGGTACTGCAACTCTTAATGGTGCAGTACCTAACACTATCACAACAGGATCAACAACATTATTGGATAATTCCATTGGAAATATACCAGTAGATGGAGTATTGACGGTAGAAGATGGTCAAGTTTCTGCACTCCCGCCGGCGCCCCTCGCAGGTGGAGCTAACTATGTACCAAATCAACCTGCTTTAACATGTACTACCAAGGTAATTTCACAAGGTCCCAATCCATCAAGTGTGTCTGGTCAACCAGGACAAGGAGTAGTAGTAAGTGTGACTACAGATGCTGGTGGTGTTGTTACCGCGATTAATGGTATTGGTAATAATGGGAGTGGTTACAATGTTGGAGATATACTCGAACTTTTTGACGGTCTTGGTGGACAAGGAGCTCTTGTATTAGTAGGAGCAACATCAGTAAACAAAGATCCATCGAATAACGGGACACTTGCTACTGCTAAAGTTACCAGTCAGTATCTTCCAGGTTCAGGTGCACCAATAGTTCCTTTTGATTCATATACTGTTGAATCTATCAAATTACCAAATGGTACAACCAAGCATTTAGCACTTAACAGTGAAGAGAATATTTGTCAATCTAAAGTACCTAAAGCTCGTATATTTACATCTGGAGGTGCCAAAGCCTATTATCCACAGATATCTTCTGGATTACAGCCAACCAATTGGAATAGCGCCGTCGGAGCAGCTCTGTGCGCTAATCCAGCTCTTTGTTTACCAGTTGGTATTAGTAGTCAAAATGGTCAGGCTATCGTTAATGGAGTGCCTGTATAATAATTATGTATTCTTATTTTTTGAATAAAAATAAGAATTACTTCTTTGAACATTCCCAACGTCCTCCTCCTTTAGTAGGATCATTACCTACAAGTTTCATTTTTCCACTACACATACTTAAATTTTCAATAGAAAAACTAGGTATCATTGTAACTCCACTTTGCCTATTACTGTTCTTGATATTCTCCATCATAGCTTGAAATTTATTTCTTCCAAGCCAATAATTGTTTTTAAGATTTTCACCAGTATTACCATTATTACCAGTAATCATCGTGTCAGATCCAATCACAGCAGGGTTTCCAACCATATTGTCATAGAAACCTTGAGGATTATCTTTGAATCTACGATGAGCTGACCAGTCGGTGCATACAGGGGTTCCAAAAGCATAAGTACGTTCACTTCCATCGCAAGGAAATTGATTACCACCATCCCAATAAACTTCTGGAACAGGTACATAGTATTTCCCAGCATCAGAACTATCACCCAGACCTACGGGTACAGTTAGTGGTATTTTAACTCCGAAGTTTTCTAGAATACTTACTACACAATCAGAGGCACTTTTACAATTGGTCGTGTTTGTTAAAGTTCCACAATTACATTCCTCTTTGTCAACTTGGAGAAATGTGACACCAGACAACAGATTCACACCAGTCGATATATCACCAGAACCTTTTGCTGCTTTACCTGTTAAGAAACTCGCTACATGTGGCCAAGCACACGCCTGACCATACTGACCTGTACTATCACATTCCGGTTTCCCACCCGATCCTGGATCACAAGATTTGCCTTGCATAAAACATTCCCAATTACTATCTTTGTAATTAGCGTAAACAACTAATCCAATCTCTAAAGGTTTTCCATTTGAATTTTTTCTATTTGTATTATTGAGAACATGTTTTTGTATCCACATTGCCGCGGCCTTTGGTCGGTCGCCTAATGAAAGAAGACCTCCTTGACTATCTGATATCATGAATGGGGTTCCATTTTTATCAGGTATGATGAAAGGGAATGTTAATTTTGGTATCCTAGCCGCGTTACAAAATTTCATTACTGTATTAATGTAATCTATGGCTACGGCTTCATTTGTTTTGGCAAGACCAACAAAACCATACCATGTAAGTGTTATGGTTGGTAGGTCTTCTTTTACTGGGGCTGCTGGTGTAGTAGAATTAGAATGAGGCACACATGTAGTATCATTGAAGTACATTCCGTATGGACAAACAGCAGAAGCTTCGCCACCTTTTGTTCCTATAACGCAACTATTGTTCGGCGAGTTTCCCGCGCATTGAGCTCCATTCTGCCATATAGATCCCACTGGTCCATAAGTAGATAAAAATTTACTTAAGACTTCTTTACTAGGTGGTTTGGCGCATGTATTATCAGAAGTACCGTCGTTAAATCTACAATAATAATTGGAAGACGAGTCACCTAAGACGTCTGTAATTTCTTGTGATAGATTTGAGTCACAAAATGATTCGACCTGTTTTGGGCATGATACACAACTCTTTCCTTTGGGTCCGGGGCAAAAATTCGGTTCACAACCTCCTTTTATACAATATTGACCAGAAGAATCACATTTTTTGCAATGTTTAACATCAGAGTTACACGAACCAGGTGGGCCCGGTGGGCCTGGTGATGGACCTGGGTTGACATCATGACAGCAACCCTCTTTTTGATTGGGATTTTTATTGCAATAACTGGGAGCACAGTCGCTATCGTCATGACACACCTTTTTGCAAGCATTTGGCTTGGGAGCTGAATAATGACAAAACCCATTTCCACCATCACTCTTCTTGTTACAATAAGCGGAACCCGGGCACTTTAACTCACTAGCCCATGATGTACATTTACCATCATCATCACCGCATGGTGGAGGTGTGCTCAAACATTGATCAATACAAACACCATCTGTGCATTTGTAATTAGGACCTGATGATTTGCAATCCGCATCATCGTTACAAAAAGCCGGTAGGGTTTCAAAATTTGGTTTTATACCCCAATTTTTCTTGCCAGGAATGCGTACACCAACACTTTTCAACCAACTAGCTGGAATGAACTGTGCTTCATATATTATAACTTCATTAGCCCCTGTTTGTTTTTTGAAATATGATAACCACTGTTTCATTCCATCCCAAGACCAATGGGAAAATCCATCAAAAACTCCACATATTTTGTGACCAGCCTGGCCATTACCATTATACATCAAAGCTAAGCAATCAGTATTGTCATATTCCGGTGCTGGTCCCGGAGATGGTCCCGGAGATGGTCCCGGGGATGGTCCCGGAGATGGACTCGGAGATGGTCCCGGGGATGGACTCGGAGATGGACTCGGAGATGGACTCGGAGATGGACTCGGAGATGGTCCACTACCACTCGATGTTCTACTCGTAATAGCCAATATGACACCTACAATACCACCTATCAAAAGTAGCAAGAGTAACCAAAAAATTGGACTCTTCCATATCTCAGATTTTTTACCGTTTCTTTTTCTCTTAGATTTTGTTCTAGAAATTTCTAAAGCAGGCATTTTTTATTACATAAATAATAATTATTGATGTAATTCATTTTTTATTGTTTGTTCATATCCAATATAGCTAATAGTTGTGGTTTGAGTGATTTAACGAGTATAGGATACTCTACACCCGGAAAAAGAGCTTTAAATTTGAGAAGCAACCCCAAAGTCATCTGATCTTTATTAGGTGTAGCTCCATCCTTTTTCACATCTATTCTACTAGAAAAACCAAAATCTATTATAAATAATTGTCCCACTTCGTCAAACATAAAATTCAGTGGATTTGGATCTTTATGAAAGATACCAATCTTATCCAATAATTTAAACATTCTCAGGATTTCTCTTTGGCTCTTCTGAGAAAGTTTCCCACCTCTTTTTTGCATTTTGGAATACATATCAACGTCTAATGCTTCCATGACAATGTATTTGTCTTTCAGACTGTATTCTTTGATTTTAGGGGCTATTCCTACAGAAGCAGCTTCTTTCTGAAGCATGACTTCTAGATTAATCGCGTTAGTAGATCTGTTGCCACGGAATTGTTTTTTGGCGTATGTTCTACCAGATTTTGTTTTCACAAGAAACACTTTTCCATCGCGACCTTTGACCCCTAACTGGGCTATGGGTTGATATACATTTTTGACTTTACTATCACCCAGTTTTGCAATTTCATATTCGAGGGTTGCTCTAGACATCCCTGTTGTATCTATACCACTATTCCGAGCTAATTTTTTTAATTCTCTCACACTTTTTCGTTCCATCTTTTGAATTTATTCTCTTACCTTAAGTAAATATGTTATTAACAGCAGATTTTATACAACGAGGAGTTAATGTTTTAGCTGAAAAATTCGCACCTAAGAAAAGCAACTTTTCTGCTAAACATACAATTAAGAAAACAGTCAAAACAACAGATGGAATGATTATAGCTATTCTAGCGCTATTAATATTACTAATGGAAGTTTGTTTGATCGTCTTTCTATTGATTAGAACTATCAAGGAGGTCAAACCGGGAATGGATAGAAACGTAAGACTTGTGTTGATTTTCCTTGTTCCAGAGCTGTATGGATTGGGATATTTTTTTGCGAGTTCTAAAAAATCAAGTTATATTTATAATAATTAGAATGATTAGAAACGGTCCGGGATTATTATTATGTACTAAAGATTCTCCTTATCAAATCTGGGAGGTATTTTATCGCGGCGAAGTTCTGATGGGAAAAAGAATGAGAGATGTAGCGAATGAAATTTTTTCTAAAGAGGTGAAAGTCCCAGAAAAGACAATTCAGAGATTAACAGATGATAGCGAAACAATGTGTTTGGCGATGAATGAACTTATTACTTCTTAAAAAGTATTCTCTTTTAAGAAAATGAGTGAAGAAGAATGCGCTATTTGTTTCACACAAAGTAAACCATACAAGAGTTCTTGGATATGCGGTCACTCTTTTTGCCAAGAATGCACAACTGAATGGGACGGAACATGTCCTATTTGCCGATGTGACAGAATATTTACTCCTATACCACCACGAAAAGCTTCATGGAATTGTTTTAGTTGTATATCACCCGTAGTACCAATTAGACATTATGTTAATTTGCCTAAAAGACATCTACCAGTTACACCGGAGCATTATTTTACTAAGTGGGAAAAGAAAGTATGTATCGAAGAGCATCGTATTAGATTTGATCATCGAAATGGTGACATATTTGCAACATGTGAGTTGTGTGGGACTAAACAAGCGTTTCCCTACATGGGATAAATTTCATTTATATTGATAACATATAAATGAGCAAACTAAATTGGTTAATTATAGGTATTCCAGTACTGATACTAATTATTTTAGCTATAGTATTAATCGCTACAAGTTCTCAAAATTCCAATTATGTAAATAAAAATGAGATAGTAGACTATTTCAACAATCTAAATTATGATGATGATGGTGCTCCACAAGGGGGATTTTTAATATCAATGTTACCGATGTCTAATATTTGTGAAAAATACAAATGGACCACCGAAACAAATGAATGTGCTTCGGTTGATACATGTGGAAAAATTTTAAACGTAGCTGACATAAATGATTGGCTTACATCTATATTACCTGGTGGAACCAATTGTTATAATATAGCAACAACATATTGGCGTAAGGACTTTCCTCAGTATGTGTTTGGTCCCTACAAAGGAGATGATATGACAATCGGGGTGTTATTGAATGTCACAACCATTTTTGATTATATAGCAGGTATGTACCCAATGGATTCAGGCACTGTAGCAAGATATAACAATCATTGTAGTAAGACTCTGGTAGATAACCCACCATTCCAAGACTGTTGTGATTGCCTACAACGTTCAGATACCGTTTGTTATCCCGATATAGATCCGTCGGAATTTATCACGTCGGATAAGAGCAAGAGAAAAAGTAAATGGCATAATTGGTTAGCAACATCCAGCAGTAATGCTCTGGGTATGGGAGGGATAGGTAAAATCGTCGCTCCTGGTAATTCCAAAGGTGGATTATATGGACAACAGAGTGCAGATCAGTGGCTTGCTGTAACCCCGGAAGCAGCTTCGACTCAGTTGACTAAAATTAAAAATCTAAGACCTGAAACGTTAGAAGCTCCCGATACCGCTTTTGAAAAAACTCCTGCTACTATTCCAAAATGGCCTAATACTGTAAACGGTGGTTTTACATTATCTAATGATAATGTACCATTTGATAAATATAACTGGGAAATATGGACAGAAGCTGTGAAGATTTGTTACGAGAATGCTGAAAAAGATAGTTTATATTACGTAGATTCACAATATCTTGGTTTCGATGGATATAGAGAAAATGAAGTAGATTTAATTGTACCCAATAAATCTCGTAAATGCGGTGAAACTAGCCAAGGACCATGCCAAGTTCAAGAAGAATTCAAGAAAGTATTTATCAACTCTATAATGGGTATTATATCTGTAGCTGAAGATAATTGTAGCAATTCTACTGTCAATGCAGCACAGGGCCCCGGCGGGGTAGGTTGTGTTGATGGTACGGACAATTGTCAAAGCAAGCCAAGTGAACGAATAGTCATAACAGATCCCGATAGCGACAATCCCGTGATTTGCTTAAAAAATAAGAACGCCTGTTTTGATCCGAATGGAACATCTTGGTGTACTGTGTCTAACAAAAACCCAAAAGTTAAGTGTTGCTGTAGTCAGGAATTTTCAGAAAATCTAGTCAAAAAAATGGTTGATGAATTCAACAACTCATCCCTTAGGATAGAGGCGGGTGCTAGAAAAATACATGGTTATAGAGTAAGATGTGAAAGTATGTATAGTTTTTCCTGGAAAGGTATGAACCAACCCATCGATATTGAGCAAATTACGTAACAATTTTACACCAACAATTATAAAAAATGAATATTCATCATTAAACAAATATGGACAATCAAATGACAATTGATGAATATTGTAAAAAAAGAGACACTGCGTTGTTAGATAATCTAGATACCGTAGCCAAAGAGAAATTCATTAGTATGTGCGCAAAAGTACTATTTCAGAGTCCAGATATCACAGAGGGAGGTGCAAATAAAGAAATTGCAATGGAAGTTTTAGAACATTTTGGAGTAGTCAAATCGTTCTACAAGGCACAAGGAAAGAATATTATTCATTACACTGGTAACATGGATACCTCCGATCCTGTCAAGGAACTTTTGTATATCGGGGTAACTACTGTTCCAGTGTACTCACCAAGCGAATTGACTGATATTGGCAAGAAATTTGATGAAGCGTGTTTAACATTTCCTGAATATTTACGTTCTGCGAGCAATCCATCTAAGAATCCGGATAATCAAGATCTTCTGTACGTGCTTGGTGGATTTGGAGCCTACGGAAACCCAGCATCGTTTCACAATATGTTTGTTAGAGATTTAAGAAACCGTGCTAACCAATCTGTGAAAAACAAACTCTTGAAACCATTAGTGACTAGTTATCCTGATCAAAAATTTGCAAAGAAATTAAAATCACAAGTTCTTTTTGATAGGATGATGAATCGCCCAGCGATGCAAGAACCCACAGCTGAGGCTTGGCATCGTGATATCATTGAAAAATCAACTGGAAATATTGCCCCGGGAGATATTATATTTGGTGGGTGGGTTAATACAAGCAAACATCCACAGGCCTTTTCCTATATACCAGGCTCTCATCTAGGCGTAGATCTCTACAGTCTTAAAAGCGGTGGTTTCGCTGAACCAGGTGCAATATTTGACAAATCTATTGGAGCTGTTCAGAAAAAGATTAAAAATAGCGAAGACGACGATGAAAAAGAGAAACTAAAATCTGAACTCAAAGAATTGAGGGGAAAACGCAAGAAATTGTACGAGTTATTCAAACAATACAAGAGTCGAACGGTAGTACCACCCGGTCATGCTATAATATTTCCACAGTACATTTTACACGAGGTTGTGTCTAAAGGTGTAAACCATGCGGTAAAAAGAGTTTTTACTGGATATAGACTAACTACGAGTAATGAGCTCTTAATGGTAGATAAAAAGACTAGAAAACCTACACTGTTAGATAATGTGAAAAATCAAAGTATTATGCGATTGGGTGGTGGGATGCTTCCCCCAATGTATAGTGCTAATCATGGTATGAGTTTTCTACATAAAAAATTCTTTATCTACGGTAGTAAAAATCCCAAACACGGTAAAAAGGCTGACGCGAAAAATCAGATCAAAGAGACAACTATCACTTGGTCTAACAAAAATTTCAAAGACGTGTGTAAAATCAATAGACCTGCTAGAAACGGAAAAGATGCGTATCAAATAGTTAAACGTTATATGAACTCACTCAAGGAAATGGGACTTCCATTGTATCCCGAGTACACAAAAAAGGAACTAGAAATATACTACCCACAAGATCTCATGGACGCTAGTTTTTCTGTAAAACGTTCCACAAAGAGAGTTAGAAAAGTTAAAACTATTCGAAAAGTCAGGAGAGTGCGAAAGGGTCACACAATCGTCTCCTGGAATGTTAATTCGTTGAGATCTCGTATTGTAGACGAAAATACTGGCACATGTAAAGCAAAAGAAAGACCTATTAAGAAAACTTCTCCTCTAGGAGAACTCTTACTTAAAACCAAAGCCGATATTATCTGTTTTCAAGAAACTAAATGTACATGCGACACACGACGGTGTTTTAATCCCAAGGGATTTCACACATATTGGAACTGTTCTAAGACCAAGAAAGGTTATTCGGGTGTCTCGATATGGTCAAAGACTGAACCAGACAAAGTTTCTTATGATTTACCAGGACTCAATAGTCGTAGTGCTCATCTACTCAAAGAAGGACGAATTTTGACAGCATATTATCCAACATTTATCTTAGTTACTACTTATTCTCCAAACACTCTCAGAGCTGGTAGTCAACGTGTCGATAAGAGTTATCCAAAACCAGAATTTATGCAATATCGAGCGGATTGGGACGAGGCGATGTTGAAATACCTCAAAGATTTACAGAAAAAGCTTCCTGTAGTATGGTGTGGTGATTTTAATGCTGCTAGAGGTCCCATGGATATCTACAAGGGAGGATTAACCAAAGACAAGTTATCAGAATATGGTAAAGTAGTCGTGACTGACGACGAGATAGTATTTACTCCTAAAAAAGATCTATCTGGTTCAGAACTCACACAATCTAAAAAATTGGAAAAAAGATGGTTAGAAGGTATGCGAGCAACAATCGAGGGAGGTGGAGCTGGTTATAGACTAGAGGAAAGAGAAGGACTAGAGAAATTCATCAAAGCGGGTTTTGTAGACGTATACAGAAAGAAGCATCCTAAAAAATACGGTTTTACTTACTGGGACATGATGAGACCAGCATTTAGAGGTGTTAATTATGGAATGAGAATTGATTACTTCATTGTTAGCAAAAAAATGGTTCCTAAGATTAAGTCTATAAAAGTTTATCCCGATTTAGGATATAACAAAAGTACTAGGAAAGTTGTAAGTGATCATGCTCCATTAGTGTTGAAGATGTAAGATTCTAATTTCAATAGAAATTAGAATAAGATTGAAAAAATATATACTTAGAGTGCCGGGAACTCGTTGTCATTGGTAAGCTCCGGTGGGGTATTGTCTACAGGCTCCACTTCATTATCATCACGACGATTGTTCCTAGGACGACGCTCGCCGTCGTTATCGCTATCACGACGATTGTTCCTAGGACGCCGATCTCCCCTCTTGCGATCAAAATCAATATACAACCATTTGTAAAAAGTGTTCTCGAGATGAATCAATTCTCGGGTCCACTTTTCGGGCTTCTTCTCGAATCGAAGAATAAATTCGTCTATCATGTTATTAGCGATTTCTCGTAGTTCGCTCGGTGTTTTACGTAGTTTCCAGCAAACTGAACAACACCCGTCCTCGAGTGTTTCACCGGAAAGTACAGCTGCTTCTTTCTTGCCCCCCGCTTTTGCAAGATAGAAATATCCAGAATTGGGGTGATAAACCATTGTAGATCCTATATTCAACCTCTCTAGGTTTCTCTGACGAATATCTGCCAATTCGTCTTGGGAATAAGGTCTATCAGCCGGGGGTAATTGTTTTGTGAGTAGTTGCTCCATTTTTTATTTAAAAGATAATGTTTTAAGTTTCAATTTGAACAATTGTTTGGAATGTCTCAAGTGCAGCAGCTATCGTGGTTAAATTCGGATATTGATACTTGGTATTTTCCGTATGTAACAAACAAAGAGAGATCTTGTAATCTCGTGAAGTATAAGTGGTCATTTTTTCACCTCTTTCTTTCAAAAATAGTCTACTAGTAAATGGATATTTCTTATTTGGTAAATAGGTAAATACATCACATGGTAATTCATATTTTAGACTCCTGGTTTGCAAAGAAATCCATCTTAAATCTTCCAACTTGAAATTCGTTCCAATTGTGAAATTATCTTTCTCGCAAGTAATTAGTAAATATCTATATTCGCGGAGTTGTAAATTTACTTTTGCCGCATAGACGCTGCAATTATTATCATCTTTAATTTTTGTTAGTCTTGGATTCCCGAAGTAAGAAGTAAACATATCATGAACTGTTCTCTTATCTTCAACTAAATCGGAATCTATCATATGGCCGTATTCTGTCATTTTCTAGCAATTATTTCGATCTTAAATTAAATTTTTTCGTATAATAAAATGGATAAGTGGTTTTCAGTAAATACAGGAAACAGAAATTTATCATGTTTCAATCAACATGATGTTAAAAATTTCGGATTTGAACAATGGAAAAAACAAGTTCCCGAATGTGCTGGTGGTCAGAAAAAGGGAAAGTGTGCGCTTAGCTGTCAAGATTGTAGTCAAACAGTTGGGTGTTCCGGTCAGTATTGTCCCTCGTTAGCACGCGATAGAAGTTATTATAAATTAGGTCCATTAAAATCCATCAAAGTGGGTGGTGGAATCACAGAACAACCTTATACGTTCCCACTACCTCTTGATTACGGACCTTCACCTCCTATTAACACAAATATTATTACTTGGGCTCGTGTCCCCTAAATAGCTTGTCGTATTTCAAATAATTTTATTAAAATTATTTGAACATTTATTTTACTACAGGAGATCTTGGCAACAATCAACTTTGTGTCTTCCATTATTATCAGTACATGAAAGTATAACACATGGTTGGTAGTTGTTCCCCACCAGAACCTTCGCAAGTACCATCTTTCATAGATTCACAATTATATTTTATTCCGTATTCATAACACGGAAATGTTTCACTACATCTTCCTAAGGATTTTTTAGTTAAATTTTTTTGAGGATTGAGCCATTGTCTCGATTCGCAATCCTCTTTGCTTAATTTTGAGCAATCTTGCACTAAATCAGAAGGACATGGTACCATTTCACACCTACCCGAGACAGTATTGCATTTTACACCTTGGTTTTTGTTATTTGGATCACCTAAACAATCCTTGGTAGTACTGCAACGTTTACCCAAAAGACTCATGATACCCTGGGTGGGGTAGGGACTACAATCAGCAAGACATTTTTCTTTGGAGTCATATTTACCACCAGCTCTTGGTTTACACGACCCATCCGTACATTCAAACGGTGTTGGTTTCGGTGTTGGTTTCGGTGTTGGTTTCGGTGTTGGGCTAGGTGATGGGCTAGGTGATGGGCTAGGTGTTGGTTTCCTACAAATAGCACCTGAACATACCAGACCCGATTGACACTTACCTTGTGGACACGGTTGTCCCTCGCCGGGTCTATTGGTACCTGGTACTGGTGATTTAGTCATCTCCTTCAATAACTGACTGGTGCCAAGTAATACAAGAGCTACAAATAAAGATAAACTACAAATTTGATCACAGGACTGTTTTGCTTTTGGTCCTTTCATTGCCATCTTGGCTAGTCCGCATAATAAGCACACGCCTAATAAACCGAGTGCTACAATTGATAAGATTTCTTGAGTTTTCATTTTATTATCACATATATTTTTTAATGAGTTCTTTTAATTCTCCGGTTTGTTCTACATCGGAGTTTCCGGGTTTCACGTAATAAGGTCTGGGTATATCAATAATTAATATGATTCTATCTTCATCGCTGTTATTTTCTGCCCAATGTGTTTTAGAATCATCAAATATCACTATCTCATTATTCAGAACCGGTCTACATTCCCCTTCTACGCAGATTTTGCATTTCTCTGGAACTTTAACTCCATAGTGGCACCTAAGAGTGTAATTTGATAACTCTTTCCATCCCCTGTGTGGTGTAAGTTTAGTGTTAGGAGAAAGTCTGGAGAACAACGCAGTTTTAACTCCTGGAATGCTATCTATGATTTTCATTGTTTCAGGATACTTATCACAATTCTTTTGCACTCTAACACCGAAACCAATAAAAGGTATCATTTTCCATTTATTATCTTCGTACAATTCCTTTTCAGGCCATTCTTCCCAATTTTTTACTTCTGTTTTAGCGATTTCTTCGAAAATAACGTTCTTATTGCGTTTAAGAATCTCTAATTCAGGATATATGTCTAAATAATTGTAAAATCTATTATCTAACCGCATCCATAATAATGACACAATAACTACCGCTATTAAAAATACAACTATTCCAATTATAACTAACATTTTATTAAGGTATACGTTTATAAAATGCTATTTTCATCACTAGTCAAGTGGTTTGTTCATATAAACACTAAATCGGTACGGAGCTGTATCATAATATTCTATCAACTTTGTTTGATCATGTGGTACGATCCGGACATTCACCATACCGTTGCGCTGTGCCACTTCCTCGAACAGTGCTTTTGGTAAATAGAGATGATCCGGACAATCTCGCGATATCTTCTTTTGATCTTTGTGTGTTTCACCACGGATCTTAATAGCCAATTCTTTTTTCTCTAGCGCTGAGACATCTCCGATGTACACCGAACCACCTCTTTTACATACTCTAATGGCCTCTTGTAAAGCCTGTGTGGCTTGTTCTACACTGGACAAGTAAAAGTACACAGAGAAGGAAACCACGTGGTCGAATGTTTCGTCGGCCCATTTGGACAAATCACAAATCGTGCCCACACACAATTCCGCCGACTCTAAAGAACGACTAGCAACCTCGATGAGGGATTCGCTATAATCTATCCCAGCGAGCTTTTTACATCCGTACTGTCTCTCTAGTTCGGTCAAGAAAGCCCCCGCTCCACAACCACATTCAAGTACCGACGACTCACTCTTAATGCCAATAGGATCAGCTATTGTCTTTACCATATCTGCATACTGAGAGTCATCGAGCTGTAAGAATCCATTCACATGATGTAGAGAGACATCCTCGCTCATTTGACCTTTACTGGTCCAAATGGCGCGCCAACGTTCCTGACGTGTTGTGTTTTGAATTGCAACAACATTGTTTTTCATTTTATCTAAATACTTTTTTCATTATATTATTAAAAATACAACTATTCAAATTATAACTAACATTTTATTAAGGTATACGTTTATAAAATGCTATTC
>MDTD01188583.1_pt1 | contig 23895 bp, 23 predicted proteins | sample 811221 | NCBI WGS metagenome assembly MDTD01 (sample SAMN05326646, study PRJNA326480) | marine metagenome | isolation source: seawater | place: Pacific Ocean: South West | collected 2011 | reverse complement strand
TTTTTGCATTTATTTTACTATTTAAAACCGACTTAAATGCTGAAAAAAAATGGTTTATTTTTCTATTAATTACATCTCTGGGAGTATATTTTATAGACGCAAATTTGAACTTTCCTATAGCACGCCCTCAAGTATTAGCTCCTTGGGCACTTACAATGGCTTTACTTTCATTTTATTATTATCAAATTAGGGATAATAATATGATGAAATTCTCATCAGGACTTAATTTAATCTATCCAATAATTTTAATAGCTCTTATGCTATTTAGTTTAAAGATTACTTACACAACTTACCAGTCTCTCAAAGGGCAGATGTTTTTACTCAGAGATTTCAACTCCAATAAATACAGTATTACGATGGACAAAATTGATAATATAACACCAGACTTACCAAATATTACTGTTACAACTATACCAATGAAATCAATAAAAGCTCGTTATTATTTTAATGCAAAAAAATATGATAAGGCGATTGAGTTATTAAACGAGGGTATACCTGCAAATCCATATTTATTTTTTAGTGAAAATCTAAAAGCACAGATTTTTTTAAAACAAAATAAAACTGACAGTGCATTTGTTAATGCAAAAAAAGCATTCTATGGTTTACCAAAAAATACTTTACATGCATCTACTTTTGCCCAGGCTATTTCTTTGAAAAGGGATTTAAATGAGGCTAAAAAAGTGTTTGAGGTCTTATCTGATAAGTCTGGAGTAGTAATTTGGAAAAACTTTTTAATTGTTTTATCTCAAATGGTTCAAAGTGGGGAAAAAGATCTGATTAAATATGCCTCCCAAGCATTTAAACTTTATCCAGAGGATAAGGAACTATTTTCCTTGAAAAAGCTTGCAGTCATTGGACAGGTAAATATAAATCGTGCTCAAGCAATTTCAAATAAGGGTTTAGCCTATTTTAAAGATAAATTATATGTCGAGGCCGCAATAGAATTTGAGGATGCTGCTAAGATTGATTCCCTGGAGTATGCTCATTTCGAAAATGCTGCTAGCGCTTATTTCATGGCGGGGGACTATGGAAAATCTTTACAATATTCTGATAAGGTAATTAGTGAATTTCAACCCAAAACTGGAAAATCTGAATACATAAATGCTTTAAGTCATTTTAACATTGGTGGTCAACAAAGAGCTTGTGAACTTTTACTACAGTCTGCTAATTATGGTTACTCTCAAGCTCAGTCAACCTATGATCAGAGGTGCAATTGATTGATTTTTCATTATGATAAAAAAAAAAATAGCAATAATTGGTCTTGGCTATGTCGGATTACCTTTGGCAAATGCTTTTTCAGAAAAATTTACAGTAATTGGATATGATAATAATTTAAAAAAAGTAAAGGAACTTAAAAATGGCATTGATAAAACCAATCAATTTGATTCTCTAAAATTAAAATCTTTTCTTAATAGAGTTATAATAACTAATAGTATTAAAGAAATTTCAGGGTGTAATATTTTCATTATTACAGTTCCCACTCCTGTTACTGATCACAAAAAGCCAGATCTTTCTTATTTATTAGATGCTACAAGGATGGTGGGTTCTATTCTTAAAGAAGGAGATATTGTTATTTATGAAAGTACAGTTTATCCTGGATGTACAGAGGAAGACTGTGTTCCAGTGCTAGAGGGTAAATCAGGATTAAAATATAATCATAACTTTTTTTGTGGCTATTCCCCTGAAAGAATTAATCCAGGAGATAAAATTAATACTTTAACTAATATTATAAAGGTTACATCAGGCTCCACTCCAAAAATTGCTGAAATAGTTGACAGATTGTATAATGAAATTATTAAAGCCGGAACATTCAAAGCTAATTCAATTAGGGTAGCAGAAGCTTCAAAAGCAATTGAAAACGCACAAAGAGATATAAATATTTCTTTTGTGAATGAGCTCGCATTGATTTTTGACAAGATGAACATTGATACAACACATGTTTTAGAGGCAGCATCTACCAAATGGAATTTTATCCCCTTTAAACCTGGACTAGTTGGTGGGCACTGTATTAGCGTAGATCCCTACTTCCTCACTCATAAAGCAATTCAATTAGGATATAAACCGGAAGTTATTTTATCTGGAAGAAATGTAAATGATAGTATTCCAGGGTTTATAACTCAGAAAGTAGTTAACTTGATGCGAAAGAAGAAAATTTTAATTAAAGGAGCAAAAGCATTAATTATGGGGATTACTTTTAAAGAAAATATAAATGATATAAGAAACTCAAAGATTCCTGAAATACATGAAGCTCTGCTAAAAGAAGGTTTAAAAGTGGAAGTATATGATCCATTAGCAGATTCTAAATTGGTTAAAAAGGAATATGGAATCTCCCTCACTAAATTTCCATCTAAATATGAGGCTATTATTCTTGCTGTAGCTCATGAAGAATTTTTTAAGAATGGTCTTGAAAAATTTAAAAATCCCAATGGGTCAGTAGTTTATGACATCAAGTCTGTTCTTAACATTGATTCAATTGATGGAAGATTGTAGGCAATTTGAATACTTTTTTTACTTGATTTGTGATCATTAATTAAAATATATTTAGTACTTTTATTACTAATTAAGTTAATTAGTAATGTTTTTCAGTTAAATGACTCTTATTAAAACGAGTCATTTAACTGAGTTTTTTAATTTATAGTATAATTTCATGAAATGGTTTGTTCTTTACACTAAACCTCACCATGAGCTAAAGGTGGCAAATAACCTCAGGAAAATTGGGATTAGAACTTATTGTCCTGTTTTTAAGCAAATTAAACAATACTCTGATCGAAAAAAGAAAGTTGAAAAGCCTTTACTTCAATCCTATGTATTGGTAAAAATTGAGGATAAAGAAAGAAAAGAAGTTTTTAATGTTGCTGGGGTAGTTCGTTACTTATTTTGGTTGGGAAAACCAGCTATAGTAAAAGAACATGAAGTCGAAATGATGGAAAAATATTTATCCGGAGTTTATCACGATTTATTAATTACCAAAATAAAAAAAGGAATAAATTATACGATTTCAGATGGTCCTTTCAAAGGCCAAGAGGGTAAAGTCGTAAATCTGTTTAAAAACAGAATTAAATTAGAGCTCCCCAGTTTGGGGATTTTAGTGACGCTTAAAACAGCCTGAAAGGGCTAGATTATTAAACAAAATACATGTTTGTTATTTGTGACAGACCTGGCGGAGCCGTCCAAAAAATCAATTTATCAAATAAATGTTAGGAGAACTTATCACATCCAAGACCAGACTTAGATTACTTATTAAGTTTTTTATTTCACAGGCAAACAGAGGATATTTAAATGGTTTGGCTACAGAAATGGGCGAATCAACTAACTCCATTAGAAAAGAGCTTAATCACTTGCATAATGCTGGCTATTTAAGTAAAGTAAAAAATGAAAATAAAATTGAATATCATGCTAATTCCAAACATCCCTTATTTGAAGTTCTAAGGAAAGTTGTTCTAAAACACTTGGGTTTAGAGGACGTGGTAGAAAATGTATTGAATCGCATGGGAAATGTTCAAAAAATAATATTGGTAGGGGATTATGCTCAAGGTAATGATACTGGTAATATTGAGGTTTTTCTTATCGGAAAGGATCTGAACATGGAATATATTACCCAATTAGAGGAGAAAATTGAGAAATTAATTAAACGAAAAGTGAGTTTTTATTTGGCCTCAAAATTTTTAAGTGAGCGCGAACATATTATGCTTTATGAAAGTCAATAACATTTGTTGTATTGGAGCAGGTTATGTTGGAGGGCCAACTATGGCAGTTATTGCCCTTAAGTGTCCAGAAATAATAGTTACTGTTGTTGATATCAATCAAGAACGTATTGATGCATGGAACGGCCCATTGGACAAACTGCCTGTTTTTGAACCTGGATTGGCCAAGGTAGTGGAAGAGGCTAGGGGAAGAAATCTATTTTTCTCCACCGATATTGACCAGGCAATCCAGGCGTCGGAAATGATCTTTATGGCGGTTAATACCCCTACTAAAACCGAGGGAGAAGGAGCTGGAATGGCAGCTGATCTTAGCTATGTTGAGGCTTGTGCAAAAAATATTGCTAAAGTGGCTAAAGCCGATAAGATCGTTGTGGAGAAATCAACCTTGCCAGTACGCACCGCGGAAAAAATTAAGGAAATATTATATTCTAATGGTCGTGATGGAGTCCATTTTGAAATTTTATCCAATCCGGAATTTTTGGCTGAGGGTACGGCAATTAAGGATTTATTTAAATCTGACCGAGTATTGGTTGGAGGGGATAATTCTCCAAAGGGCCAGGAAGCGATTCAGGCTTTGGTAAACATCTATGCCAAATGGATATCTAAGGAAAAAATATTAACTACTAATGTTTGGTCTTCCGAATTGTCCAAACTTGCCTCCAACGCTATGTTGGCTCAGCGTATTTCGTCAATTAATAGTCTGTCTGCGCTTTGTGAAAAAACAGGGGCGAATATCGAAGAGCTTTCAAATGCTATTGGCATGGACCACCGAATTGGCCCCAGATTCCTTAGAGCATCAGTAGGATTTGGAGGAAGTTGTTTTCAAAAAGATATTCTCAATCTGGTGTATCTCTGCAAATTTTATGGTTTAGAGGAAGTCGCTGAATATTGGTATCAGGTAGTTAAAATAAATGACTACCAAAAACTTCGGTTTGCGAAAAAGATCATTGATCATTTTAGAGGGGATTTGACTGGAAAAAAGATAGCAATTCTTGGATGGGCTTTTAAAAAGGATACCAATGATAGCAGGGAATCTGCAGCTATTTATGTAACAAACTATCTTATTGAGGCAGGAGCTAAAATTGCAGTTTATGATCCTATGGTCAGTAAAAATCGAATCTATTCGGATTTGAAGCTATTAGGCCAATCAAAGGGACAATCCGAAAACTTAATTTTAGAAAAATTTAATCAATTGACCGTCAATCAAAGTATAGAAAAAGCGATTGAGAATGCGTTGGCTGTGGCCATATTAACCGAATGGAATTCGTTTGCAAATTTTAACTGGAAAGAGCTTTACACAAAAACTCAAAACCCCATGACAATTTTTGATGGAAGGAATGTGTTGCCATTGCATAGAAATATCGAAACATTGAGTTATTATGGCATTGGAAAGTAAAGCACCGATGGATTGGCTGGTGGTTCACACTAACCCAAAAAAGGAGCCAAAAAATACTACGGATCTTGAAAGATTGGGTATTGACAACTATTGTTCCATGCTAACCTTATTAAAACAGTATCCAGATAATAGAAAGAAAGTAAAACAGCCCTTAATTCGCTCATGTGTTTTTGTAAGAATAGAGGAAAAATATCGTCTAAAAGTGTTTCAAGTTTTGGGTGTAGTTCGTTTCGTTTTTTGGTTGGCCTGGGGTTTAATGTTACCCTAAGTAAAACGGCAGCTTAATAGGGTTTAGATTAGAATAATGCTTTGTTTGGTCTTCAATCTGACTGACGGGGCGAAGCCGTGAAGAAATTAATAAATAAGTATGGTTAAAAAAGCTTTAATCACAGGAATTACTGGTCAAGATGGAGCATATCTTGCTGAACTACTTATCTCAAAAGGGTACATAGTCCACGGTATCAAACGAAGAAGTTCCTCTTTCAACACCGAACGGGTTGATCATTTGTATCAAGACCCACATGAATCAGATCGAAATTTCATTTTACATTATGGTGATTTGACCGATTCTACAAATATCATTAGAATCATTAAGGAAGTACAACCGGATGAAATCTACAATCTTGGTGCACAAAGCCATGTACAAGTGAGTTTTGAAACACCTGAATACACCGCCAACTCCGATGCTCTAGGTGTTCTTAGAATTCTGGAAGCCATAAAGATTTTAGGATTGACAAAAAAGACAAAATTTTACCAGGCCTCTACTTCCGAATTGTATGGAAAAGTTCATCAGGTTCCCCAATCTGAAACCACTCCCTTTTACCCGAGGTCTCCTTATGGTGTTGCCAAATTGTACGGCTATTGGATTACGGTGAATTACAGAGAAGCCTATGATATTTTTGCCACCAACGGAATTTTATTCAACCATGAAAGTCCACTTCGAGGAGAAACATTTGTAACGCGTAAAATTACCCGTGCCGTGTCTAAAATTGCTTTGAGAAAACAAGAAATTGTTTATTTGGGGAATCTCAATGCACAAAGAGACTGGGGCCACGCTAAAGATTATGTCAAGGCCATGTGGTTGATTTTACAACAACAAGAACCAGAGGACTTCGTTATCTCTACTGGCATTACTACCACAGTGAGATCATTTGTGAATAAATGCTTTGAATGGTTAGGGATAGAAATTGAATTTGCCGGCCAAGGAACAGAAGAAGTAGGTAAAATAAAAAAATGTCATGGTAAATATCAACTAGAGATAGGGAGTGTTGTTGTAAAAATAGACCCTAATTATTACCGACCCACTGAGGTGGACTTACTGGTTGGAGATGCCAAAAAAGCGCTAGAGAAGTTGGGATGGCAACCCAAGTACGATTTGGATGCTCTAATTAATGATATGATGCAGCAAGATATTAAGGACGTTTAGCGTATTGATGGAAAAAAGCAGTAAAATATTTGTTGCAGGACATAAGGGGCTAGTCGGTTCGGCATTGGTCCGGAAACTCAAAAAAGAAGGGTTTACCAATTTGCTGATGAAATCGTCCAAAGAGTTAGATTTAAAGGATGCAAATTCCGTTCATACTTTTTTTAAAACTGAGAAGCCCAAATATGTTTTTTTAGCCGCAGCCAAAGTGGGGGGTATTGTTGCAAATAATACCTATAGAGGAGCGTTTCTTTATGACAATTTGATGATTCAGAATAATGTGATTCACAATAGTTATTTAGTGGGGGTCAAAAAATTGGTCTTCTTAGGAAGTACTTGTATTTACCCCAAAGAAGCTCCACAACCTATCCAGGAAGATTCTCTGCTTACGGGTGCCCTCGAGTATACAAATGAACCTTATGCAATTGCCAAAATTGCTGGGATTAAAATGTGCGAGAATTACAATTTACAGTATGGCACTAATTTTTTGTCGCTCATGCCTACCAATTTGTATGGCCCTAATGACAATTTTGATTTGGAAAAGTCGCATGTAATCCCTGCACTGATAAGAAAATTACATTTGGCTAAATTGTTAGAACAAGGAGAAAAGGATGCTGTTGTCCTAAACCTTCACGTTTCTTCTTTTGAGGAGGCTCAAAATCATTTAAACTCATTTGGCGTTACCTCTGAAAGAGTAGCCATATGGGGTAACGGAAAACCCATGCGAGAGTTTTTACATGTGGATGATATGGCAGATGCTTGCCTTCATGTCATGCAGAATTGTGATTTTAAAGATGTGTCTGGATTTAAAAACAATCAAGTTAGAAATACGCATCTTAATATTGGAACAGGAAAGGATATTTCTGTCGCCGATTTGGCATTGATGATTCAAAAAATTATTGGTTTCTCTGGGACCTTGTACTTTGATACAGGCAAACCTGACGGTACAATGCGTAAACTTACGGATTGTTCGAGAATAAATAAATTAGGATGGACTCCTAAAAAAACACTTGAAGAAGGAGTTCGAGAAGTTTATCAATGGTATTCAAATTTCTGTGATTTAGAGAGAGATGCTTAAACAGCTGAGAAAGTTAAATTTTTTGATAACCAAAAGTCAACGAAAAGTATTGGTCATTTTAACCTTACTTCTTTTAATAGGAATGATTTTTGAAATGTTGGGGTTAGGAATATTGGTGCCAGTGATATCGCTGATATTGGATCCCGACTTTATTCAAAAATATCCTGAAGCTGAGGGTGTAATGGCGTTTTTGGGAGGGATATCACAAAGAGAGTTTACTTTTTTGTTATTGGCTTTAGTAGTATTTATCTACATTGTTAAGACACTATTTTTGGTGACTTTAACCCACTGCCAAAATCGATTTTTAGCTAATTTAAGTGCGTATTTTTCAAAATCTCTATTTCAAAATTATATGTCTAAACCCTATGGGTATCATATTAAAAGGAATAATGCTAGTTTACTTAAGAACCTCCAGGTAGAGGTGAATTATGTGAATGCCTTTTGTACTGGCTTAATTCATTTTTTTGTTGAAGTATCCTTGTTATTTGCCATTGCCATAACTATTATTATTATTGAACCCATAGGTGCTATTAGTATGGGATTATTTTTAGGAATACTTTCCTTCGTATTTTTTCAATTTACTAAGAATAAATTACAAAAATGGGGAGACAGTAGACAGCAATTAGATAAGGCGATTTCCAAATTATCATTGGAGGGACTTTCAGGGATTAAGGATTTAAAAGTTTTGGGAAGGACTTCTTATTTTTTAAAATCGTTTAATCATAACAATGATGTTCGTTCTAAAATTATTTCGAATCGTTTAACACTCTCTCAGCTTCCCAGATTTTATTTAGAGTTTATAATGGTTTTGGGATTGGTCGCTTTTATTTTTTTGATGATTTTGATCCAAAAGGATACTTCAGAAATAATTACAATATTGGGTGTTTTTGTAGCTGCTACATTTCGGATGATCCCTTCTATAAACAAAATAATAGCAGCATTACAAAATCTAAAATTCTTTAATGCTTCATTAGATGTACTTTATGATGAAATGAAAACGTCAGACAATACATCATTAAATAATGAAGGAATGGAGGTTGTTAAATTTTCAAATAAAATTAGTGTAAAGAATCTTTCTTTTAATTACGGGAGGGAGATGCCAATGATAATAGAAGATTTGGATTTTTCATTCAAAAAAGGGCAAACCATTGGGCTTAAAGGAGTTTCGGGATCCGGGAAAAGTACCTTAGTTGATATTATTATTGGTTTACATACACCAACCAAGGGTGTTATTGAGGTGGACGGAGCTGATATTCAGAAAAACCTTCGAAAATGGCAAAACAATATTGGATATGTGTGTCAAGATATTTTTTTGACCAATGACACGTTGGCTATGAATGTGGCTTTTGGTATTCCTGACAAAGATATTAATTTGGATAGCGTTTACAATAGCCTAAGAATGGCACAGCTATCAGAATTTGTTAAAGGTCTTAAAGAAGGAGTTTATACCACTGTTGGAGAACGAGGGGTAAAGCTTTCGGGGGGACAACGACAACGAATAGGTATTGCAAGGGCATTGTATCACAATCCAGAAATATTGGTTTTGGACGAGGCAACTTCTTCCCTGGATACCCAGACTGAAACAGAATTCATGAAAGCCATTGACGCTTTAAAAGGACAAAAGACTATTTTAATTATTGCACACCGTCTATCTACATTGAAGGGTTGTGACATGGTTTATGAAATTAAGGGGGGTATTATTAAACAGGAAAAAGTCAAAAACCAATTTTAATAATTTATAGTTATCAATTAAGAACTCAGTACTTACGTTTATATTTTAATTAGAGTATTCAAGCCTTTACAGCTTGAATATCTTTTAAACAAAATGAAAAATTATTCTTAGATATGGTTAACAAACATTTCCCAAATCATAAAATTATTGCAGTAATTCCAGCGAGAATGGGTTCAAAAAGAATTCCAAAAAAAAACATTATAGATTTTTTGGGAAAACCAATGATTCAATGGACAATTGAACAGGCACTTCAATCAGATTGCTTTGATAAGGTTTTTGTAAGCACAGATTCGGAGGAAATTGCAAATATCGCCAAACTAAATGGGGCTAAGGTACCGGTTTTGAGGTCATATGCAGTTGACGATTTCAGTCCAGTGTCTGAAGCAACCCTCTCTGCTGTTAATCAATTAGAATCCTTGTGGGGAAAATTTGATGTTGTTGTCCAATTGATGGCCAACTGTCCACTAAGAAAGGCCTCTCAAATCAAGAATTCAATTGACTCTTTTTTCAGTAACGATTTCAATTCGCAAATTAGTTTTTTCAAGTATGGATTTATGAACCCTTGGTGGGCTCACCAGATCAAAAACAATAGACCAAAGCCAATTTTCCAAAAGTTCATAAAACAGAGATCACAAGATTTGCCGGATTTGTACTGTCCAACAGGTGCAATATGGATTTCAAAAGTATCCTCGCTTCATAAGCACAAAACTTTTTATGCCCCGAAATACGGCATATTCAAAATGGATTGGATTTCTGCAATAGATATTGATGATTATGATGATTTAGAAATGGCAAAGGTATTGGTTCAGTATTTAACAAAAAAAGATTAAAACCTTAATGGAAAATACGTGAAAAGAAGAATAGGAATTGTTGGAGGAGGAATTATTGGTTTGGCGTTAGCATATAAATTATCTAAATCTTCAGATTATCAGGTTACTTTATTCGAAAAAGAAATGGAAGTAGGAAAACATCAATCTGGAAGAAATAGCGGTGTTCTTCATTGTGGACTTAGCTATCAGCCGGGATCCTTGAAAGCAAAGCTTGCCAAAAATGGAATTGAACAAATGAAATTATTTTGTTCAACACACGGCGTCCCTTTTGACATTTGCGGTAAAATAGTTGTAGCCTCCAACAATATTGAGGAGTACTTTTTAAATCAATTAGCTGAAAAGGGTAGAAAAAATGGATTGAAAGGATTAAAATTTCTTGATCAAAATCAAGTTTTAAAAAAAGAACCAAATATTAGAGCCACTAAGTGCCTGTTTGTCCCTGAAGAGGGAATAGTTGATTTTAAAATGGTTATGAAAAAAATGGCATTATCAATAAAAAATAACAATGGTGAGATTAGGTGTGGTATTGAGATAAGAAAAATTAATGATCAACATAACGAAATATTAATTTCTGATGATAAAAAAGATTATGTTTTCGATATGATTATAAATGCTGGGGGGTTACATTCTGATAAATTATTTTACAAGTTTACTGGAAATAGAAGACCTATCAGGATTATTCCATTTAGAGGAGAGTATTTTAAATTTAAGGATCGTTACTCTAATGTATTCAACAACTTAGTGTATCCGGTAGCCAATCCAAAATTTCCATTTCTTGGGGTTCATTTTACCAGAATGATTAATGGATCCAAAGAAGTTGGACCAAATGCCGTACTTGCGTTAAAGAGAGAAGGATATGATAAATTAAACTTTAATTTCAATGATTTAGTGGACACCCTTTCATACAGCGGGTTATTTAATTTTATAAGGAATAATTTCAAATTCACCTTTCAAGAGTTTGTCAGTTCTCTTTCAATAGAATCATTTGTTGAAAAAGGTAGAAAACTTATACCGGATTTAAAAAAAGAAATGTTAGATATAGGAATTTCTGGTGTAAGAGCTCAAGCCATAGACGGTAAAGGGGATTTGTTAATGGATTTTTTTGTTGTCAGAAAGAACAACCAAATTCACCTTTTAAATACTCCTTCACCAGGCGCAACGGCATCATTATCAATAGCAGATTATATTATAAAACATTATATATAAAAATATATGGAAAATATTTTATTACTTGGAGGGGCTGGCTATGTAGGGACCGTTATTACTGAAGATTTTTTATCAAAAGGCTATAAGGTTACTGTCATAGATAACTTCACCTATGGGAACCATAATGCGACAGTTTCCTTTCTTGGCAATCCCAACTATAAGCTAATATATGGGAACTGCGGAAGTAGAAAGGATCTTTCTAGAATCAAAGACAGGATTGATGGTGTAATTATTTTATTTGGGCTTGTGGGAGATCCCATCACAAAAAAATACCCTCAACTATCGGAAAGAGTAAACATCAAAGACATAAAGTTTGCGATAGACTTCTTTGATGATAAAGACATTCAAAATATGGTATTTATATCGACTTGTTCAAATTATGGAGTGATCAAGGAAAATGAAATGGCAGATGAAAACTTTATATTGACTCCTCTTTCGCACTATTCAAAAGCAAAAGTTGAAATTGAAAAATACTTTTTAAACAAAAAAAATAAAGTAGGTTATACTGGTACAGTTCTTCGCTTTTCTACAGCTTTTGGAATTTCACCGAGAATGAGATTTGATTTGTCAATTAGTGAGTTTGTTAAAGACCTTTACATGGGAAATGAATTAGATATTTACGATGAAAATACATGGAGACCATACTGTCATGTAAGGGATTTTGCAAAACTGTTGGATATGATCTTAAAAGAAAAAAAAGATAATATCAATTTTGAAGTTTTCAATGCAGGAGGAGATGAAAATAACTTCACAAAAAAAATGATTGTTGATGAAATTTCTAAACACATTCCTAACGCTAATTGTAGGTATGTAGAAAATGGAAGTGATCCAAGAAATTACCGAGTATCTTTTGAAAAGGTTAAAAATATAGTCGGTTTTGAGCCCTTTTATACTGTTGATATGGGCATTAAAGAGCTTATTTATGCCATGCAAATGGGATTTTTCAATGATGTTTCATTGAACAGAGAGAAATACGGGAATTATTTAATTAAAAATTAAAATGCTTCATAGTAAACTTCTTGATTTTATCAGAGAACAATTTTCGGATAATCTCACTTTTATACCCCTTCATGAACCTATTTTCGATGGAAATGAAAAAAAATACCTTTCCGATTGCATTGATTCTACATTTGTATCTTCTGTTGGTAAATTTGTTGATGAATTTGAATCTGAAATTTCAAAATTTACAGGTTCACCTTACGCTGTTGCCTGTGTAAACGGAACAGCTGCGCTTCACGCTTCACTTACTCTGTTTGGGGTCGAAGAAAATGACGAGGTTATTACTCAACCGCTAACTTTCATTGCTACTGCAAATGCAATTAGATATTGTGGAGCAACCCCCATTTTTGTTGATATTTCAAATGAAAATTTGGGACTTTGTCCCAATAAACTTAAATCTTATTTAGCTTCAAATACCGAATGGAATGGATTAAATGTGATAAATAAAAAAACAGGTGCTAAAATAAAGGCAGTTGTTCCTATGCATTCGTTTGGTTTGGCTTGTGAAATAGAGGAGATAAAAACTATATGTAGCGCAAATAATTTAACCCTAATTGAGGATGCTGCTGAAGCTTTGGGGAGTTATTACAAAGAAAAACATCTTGGTACTTTTGGGGATGCCGGAATAATTAGCTTTAACGGTAATAAGACAATAACAACAGGAGGTGGTGGAGCTATTTTATTTAAAGACAAAAATTTAGCAGATAGATGCAGACATTTGATTACTCAGGCAAAAAAACCTCACAGGTATGAGTATGAGCACGACAGATTAGGGTATAATTATAGGATGCCTAATCTAAATGCAGCACTGGGTCTTGCTCAATTAGAAAATATAGAATCTATTTTGAAATCAAAGAGGATGCTTGCAAATGCATATCAAGCTTTTCTGAAAGATTCAAATATCAAGTTTATTATTGAGATGGAAAATTCTAATTCGAATTATTGGTTCAGTACAATCCTTTTTGAGAATGCTAATGATCGAACAGATTTTCTCGAATTGGCTTATGAAAAAAATGTGATGTGTAGGCCTGTGTGGAAGACTATTAACAAAAATGAAATTTATAAAAACTGTGAAGTTTTTGAATTGAAAAATTCAAATGATTTAATCAATCGCTTAGTCAACATACCAAGTGGACCAAAAAATAATTTCTATGGTAAAAGATAAATAATATTCAAGATTATGATAGAGATATTTCACTAAATCTGTCGCTAATGATGATAAAGCAGAGTTCTTTAAGCGTATGTGTTGTTACTACCATTTTTCCTGATAATTTAAATTTTTTTCAGGATTTTTTAGATGGGTTATCTTGTCAGACTTATTGGAATTTTGATTTGATTATCTACAATGATGGATGTAATTATGATGAGTTAGTAAAAAAACTACATGGATTTAATTTTGACATTATAAGCGACCCCTCAAATTTTTTCACTGAGATTAGAAATTACATTTTTAAATATTTAGCAAAAAAGAACTACGATATTATTTTTTTTGGTGACTCAGATGATTATTTTAATTGTGATAGACTGGCCAAATCCTTGGAAAAGCATTTGACAGGTTCTGATATTGTTTTTAATGATATAAACATAATAGATCAGGGAGGTCAATTGATCATAGAGAATTATTGGGCAGATAGATTTAATGGTGATCAAATTAATCCTAAGAAAATTTTAAAATATAATTTTTTAGGCTTGGGAAATACCTCTATCAAATCAGAAATTTTAAAAACGGAATTTAAGTTTATGAGAGATCTTTTGATGATCGATTGGGCTTTTTACTTACAGATAATTTTTAAACACAAAAATTTAAAAATAAGCTTTTCAGAAAATCCAATTAACTACAGACAACACTCAAATAACGCAATTGGATTAAAAAAATCATGGAATTCTGAGCTGATTAAAAAAAGAATTCAGTTAAAGATTAATTTACTGGAATCTTACAGATATTTAGATCCTGAGTTTGAAGATGAAATTGAAAATTCGAAACTAATACTCAAGTTACTAAGTAAACCTGATAACATGGAAAAACATTTAAAAAAATTAAAATTTGAAAATCTTTTTTGGTTCGAAGAAACAATAATTGAATAAAATATAGCTATCATGAAAAAAATTAATTTTGGAAATAGAGAAATTTATCAATTTGGCGACCCCTACATTATTGCTGAAATAGGAGCCAATCATAATGGAGAGATGGATTTGGCAAAGAATATGATTGACGCAGCAAAAAAATGTGGTGCTGACTGCGTAAAATTTCAGTCTTGGACTCCAGAATCATTGGTGTCAAAATCGGAATATGAAGCCAATGAAGTATATACTGACTCTAAGAAAAAACATTTTGGGTCATTAAAGGAAATGATTGAAAAATATTATTTAAATGAGCAGGAGCATCAAGAGCTGAGTGATTATTGTAAAGAAATCAATATTGATTTTGCTTCCACCCCATTTTCAAAAGAGGAAGGGGAGTTATTGGCTAATCTAAATGTTCCATTTATCAAGATTGCCTCAATGGACGTAAACAACACTCCCTTGTTGGAAGAGATTGCCAAACTAAAGAAACCTACTGTAATTTCAACTGGTATGGCAAGTTTGAAAGAGATAACTGAAGCTGTAGAAGTTTTTTATGACAATGGAAATAAGGATTTAGCACTCTTACACTGTATTTCTATCTATCCACCAAATTTTGAGGACATCAATCTTAATAATATAAAAATGTTACATGACACTTTTGGAGTTCCTGTTGGTTTTTCGGACCATTCAATTGGTTTCTCAATTCCACTTGCCTCAGTCGCCCTTGGGGCGTGTATTATTGAAAAACATTTTACATTGGATAAAGACCTTCCAGGTTGGGATCATGAAATCTCCGCTGATCCCTCGGAACTCACTATAATATGCGAAGAGTCAAAGAACATAATTACATCTTTAGGTTCATACAGGAGAAAATTGTCTGAGGCTGAGATATTGAAAAGAGATCTATTTCGAAGGAGCTTGGTTTTTAGAACAGAACTAAAAAAGGGAGAGGTAGTGAGAATGGAACATTTAATTTCCAAAAGACCTGGAAAATTTCATCCCCCAAATGAAATAAAAAACTTTATTGGTAGAATATTAAAAAACGATGTAGAAAAGGACACCATTTTGCAAATGAATTTATTTGAATAATTAAGATGGACTTAGAAAAGTTTTGTATAAATAAAAATTCAACTATACTTCAAGCATTAAATAAATTAAACAATTTAAGAGATGTTTCGAGGCTTACTTTATTTGTTTTTGATGAAAACAAAAAAATAATTGACTCATTAACAGATGGCGATATAAGAAGGTCGCTTATTAGTGGATTTAGATTAAGTGACCCTATTTTGAATATTTTAAAAAATGATTTTAATTACATACTTCACAATAAAAACAGTTTTGTTGATTTCTCAAAATACAAAAATGAATCTGTAAAAATAATTCCTGTTCTTGATGATAATTTTAGGTTAATTAAAATTTATGATTCAGAATATATTAAATCGATTTTACCTATAGAGGCGGTTATTATGGCTGGAGGAAGAGGGAAGAGATTAAGCCCACTCACAGACAATAAGCCTAAACCATTACTTGAAGTTGGAGGGATTCCAATACTTGAAAGAAACATTCTAAACTTAAAGTCCTATGGAATATCAAAAATTTATTTAACTGTAAACTATTTATCAAACCAAATAAAAGAATATTTTGGGAATGGAGAAGCCTTTGGAGTCAAAATAATTTACATTGAAGAAGAACATTTTTTGGGGACTGCTGGATCTTTATCATTGATAAAAAATGTTAGCACACCTAATTTATTGATTATGAACGCAGATTTATTGACCAATGTTAACCTATTAAAAATTTATAATAAACACATTAAAACAAAAGCTGAAATTACAATTTCAACAATTGATTACTCAAATGCGGTCCCATTTGCAGTTTTTGAGAGAAAGCAAGGAAAGATAAATTCATTAAAGGAAAAACCTACATTCAGGTATGAGGTTAATGCCGGTATTTATATTATTAAATCTAAAAATATAAGTAAAGTTCCAAAAAACAATTATTATGATATGACATCATTTATTACTAGTGAGTTGGATAGCGGGGGATTGGTTGAAAGTTGTCAAATAGAGGGCTATTGGATTGATATTGGAAATCCACAAGATTATAAGAAGGCGAATATTATGATTGGTGGTTAATAATCTTTAAATTCCTATTTTTTTATGAATGAATTTAAAAACCCTGTTAATAGATTAAAAAATACAATCTTATTTTTTGGAAGAAGAAATTGCAATTATTCTGAAAATGCTGCAAAATTAATAAGACAGTATGATTTCAATCTGTTTGACTTTTATTCAAATGATAAATCTGACTCCATACCAAAGAAGGCATATGATTTAGAAATAGATTACATAATATGTTTCAGGAGTTGGTTGATTTTGCCCGAAAGTATTCTAAAAAAAGTAAAAAAATATTCAATTAATTTTCACCCAGGACCACCAGCTTACCCTGGTTCAGGATGTGTAAATTTTTCTATTTATAATCAAGAAGAAAAGTATGGAGTTACTATACATCTAATGGAAAAAAAGGTTGATTCAGGTAAAATAATAGATTATGAACTTTTCCCTGTTTCTAGTAATCAAATTCTTTTAGAGGTTTTGGAACAAACTCACCTGAAACTTTTTAGATCATTTCAAAATTTTATTAAAAATTTTAAAAAAGAGGGAGATAATTACATTTTAAGAAAATTGCAAGAAAATGAAAATGTAAAATGGGCTCAAAAAAAAAGAAAAGTTTCCGATCTTGAATTTCACCGTGAGATAGCTGCCGAAATTTCAGAAGAAGATTTGAATAGAAGAATTAAGGCTTTCCACCATCCTAATTTTCCTCTATTTATTAAATTATATGGTAAAAAATTTTATTTAAAATAGTTCATTTATAAAAAAATGAAAAAAAACATCCTATTGTTGGGAGATTATATTGTAGACGAATTTATTGAAGATTTATGCGGAATAAATAGTGATTATAAAGTTTCCCATATTTATATTCTTAAAAGATCACCTGAAAATGACAACCTAATAAAAGAAAATAAAATTGAAGTCATTAGAGGATGGCATGATTATACCCTATTAATTAAAAAATCTTTTGATAGCGACATTTTAAACGATCCCAAATTTCAACATGAAGCATTCAATATCATAAAAAGTTTATATAGATTCTCTAATGACCATGATTTTTTTTATCACGAAACAGTTTATTACGAATTAATAAATTTTTGGATTCATTTTTTTGAGAAAAATGAAATTAGCCTCATTATTGGAGGAAATCCAGTCTATTTTGATCAGATTCCTATACTAGTGGCGAGTAAAATTTTTGGGATAAAAGTTATTACTCGAAAATTGATGGCGAAGCAACCTGAGGACAATTCTTTTCGGATGTTCTTTTTTGATAGGAATAAAGGTACTGCAGTACCACTTTTTTATGATAAAGAGTTTAAAATTTCATCTATTTTATACCCCGATTATTCCAAATTAAAAATAAGGGGTTATCCTAGGTTAATAACTCAAATTTTAAAGGATTTATATGGTTTTAGGGTATCGAACATTTTGTATATTATTAGTAACTATTTACTATTCGGAAAGCTAAAAGCACATTTCAAAAAAATCTCTGTAAGACCCAATCTTGAAAAAAATTATATATTTTATCCTCTACATTTTGATCCTGAAGTTGTTACCATGCCGGAGGAAAATATAAGGGCAAATCAAATACTGAATATTAGAAAAATATCTGCAAGCCTTCCTCAAAATTGGTATTTGTATGTGAAAATTCACCCATTTCAATTTAATTACAAGCTCAATTTTTGGTCGGGAGAATTTTATGGAAATGTTATGAGGTATTATAAAAGTATTGAAAGTTTAAAATATATATCTAATCTTGAAAATGTCAAAATTATAGATGATAGCGTACATCAAAAAAAATTAATTAAAAACTCCAAGGCTGTAGCCTCAATTAACGGGACTGTTTTTTTAGAAGCATCATATCTTAATAAAATGATTTTGGTTCTTGGAAAAAGAACCATTTATAAGCAATTTTCAAATGCTCGTTATACCGAATCAAAGAATGAAGTCGAAAAGGCTATAAGTGAATTACTCCAAAAGGATAATTATAAAAGTAATTTGGAAAAAATCATTCAAGATTACACTTACGATTCAAAAATTCCTTCAAAAAAACAGGTGTTAATGAAGTTATTATCTCATATAGACAAATCAAAAAAAACATGTTAGACAAACTTTTTCAGCTAAAGAAACTTTACAGTAATAACACAAATATCCTTGATTTTCTAAGAGAGGAAAAACAAACAAATAGAGTAGAGGATATTTTGATTAGTTATGATCTTCAGTCAGGAACTTATACCCAAAACTTTGAGGAAAATCCATATTACTATATCAATTACACAAAAGAACTTTCCATTAAAATAAAATCATTAGGAGGGTTTAAGACCATTATGGAGGTTGGTGTAGGTGAAGCAACCGTATTGGTAAACTTGCTAAAGCATCTTAACATGAATAATATAAAACCCTATGGTTTTGATTTGTCTTGGTCTAGGTTGAGGTATGCTAAACAATTTTCTGAAAAACATAATTATAAAATTAATTTATTTGCTGGAGATCTATTTTCAATTCCCGTGGCAGATGAATCAATTGATATAGTTTATAGTTCACATTCAATCGAACCCAATGGGGGAAGGGAAGAAGAAGCTTTAAAAGAACTTTACAGAATAACAAGGCATTATTTGATTTTATTAGAACCCGATTTTGAAAGAGGTTCAGTCAAGGCAAAAAAAAGAATGATCTCTAACGGTTATATAACTAAGTTGAATGAAACAATAAAAAAATTGAATTATAATATATTATTGGATGAACCTTTTAGAGGGTCTTCCAATGTCTTGAACCCTACTGGAATAAAAATCATCAAAAAGGAGTCAAATAATTCCTCAAAAAGCTTTAGATTCATTTGTCCCAATACCAAACAACCAATTTCTAAAGTAAGAAATGTATATGCTAATAACAAAGTAGGATTGATTTATCCTATTATCGATAGAATACCCTGCCTTCTGTCATCAAATGCCATTTTAGCGACTCACTTTAATCAATTTTAATAAAAAAATAAGATCGATGGAAAAATTTAACAGATTGAAACAATTTGCTAGGTTATTTTTGAATTATAAAAAACTAAAAAAGACAACAGCATTAGCTTTAGAGAAGGCTTATCTGTTTGAAACTGGTTATATAAAATCTATTGAAAAGGGAGCACCTTTAACCAAGTCGGGGGATCCAATACCCTGGTTGACCTATTCATTTGTCTATTTTATACAAGAGAGACTCAAACCTGAAATGTCCATCTTGGAATTTGGTTCCGGCAACTCAACACTTTATTGGTCAAAAAGAGTAAATACCGTTGAATCGATTGAACATGATCCAGCTTGGTATGAAAAGGTAAAATCTATGAACTTGCCCAAAAATGCAAACGTTTCCTTAAAAAAAGTGGCTAAAGGCGGTGATTATACTAAGTTTTCTAAAATACCAGATACCCCTAAATTTTCAATTATTTTGGTGGATGGTGTTGAGAGGGTTAGCTGTTTAAAAAATAACTACACTTTATTAGAGGACAATGGGGTAATGGTTTTGGATGATTCAGAGAGAGAAGATTATTTAACTGGAATCAATTTTCTAATAGAAAAAGGATTCAAAAAACTAGACTTTTGGGGCTTAGCACCGGGTGTTTTAAATCATAAATCTACAAGTATTTTCTACAAAGAAAATAATTGTTTGGGCTTGTAAATCCAGTTAATTCAATGGATATTTCAATCATTATCCCAGTTTATAATGTCAGTTCATTTATAGAAAAATGCATCAAAAGTGTTTTTGATCAATCTTTCAGAGATTTTGAATGCATTATTGTAAATGATGGAACAAAAGACAATTCAATAGAAGTGGTCGAAGCCATAATAAAAGGAGATAAACGGTTTAAAGTTTTTCATCAAAAGAATCAAGGTCAGGGCATGGCCAGAAATTTAGGATTGAAACATGCCCAGGGAAAGTATATATGTTTTATAGATGCTGATGATTATGTTGAGACAAACTACCTGGAAGTAATGTATCGAGAAATTGAAAAACAAAAAGTTGATATTGTATGTTGTGGCTTTAATATCCTTAGAAAAGACAAAGTAAGTTCTCAATTAATTTCATTAGAAGCCTCGTCAAACATTGAATCCATTCTACATCTATTGAATGGCAATGACTGGGGCAGTCTATTTAACAGAATGTTCAAAAGCAATTTGGTCAAAGACCTGAATTTTAATAAAGGGATTGGTCAAGACAAGCCCTTTATTTTTCAATTATTTGTCAGGCACCCTATTTCAAAGGTGGTTTACATTAAGCAATGTTTATACAATTATATCATTAGAAAACAAAGCGCCACCAATTCTATGAGTAAAAAAAAGATTGATAACTTAATTGAAAATATTATTGTCAACCCTCTAAATCTAGTTCGGGCAAGTAATTATTATATTAATTGTAAAGGAGAATTGGAGTACTACCTGGTAATGAGTTATTTGTATATAATCTCCAACATTGCAAAAAACTCAAATCAATTTGAATTTGAAGCAAAGTATTTTAAAAATAAATTTAGCGAAGTTTATGATTTAAAACTGTGGGCATCAATTAAATTGTTGGTTCATTCACGATTATCATTTTTTAAAAAATTCTTTTCTGTTTTTCAATTGATACTAAGCCATTTTAATGGTATTGGGTTTAGATTTTATAAACTGATTTATGTTTTCAAAAAGCAAAGTTTAATTTAACATGAATATATTTTGTAAGGGATTTACTTGGATAATTTCTGAAAAAAATTCAGTTTTTATTCAGGCCCTTTCGCTTTCTCTAAAGCTTAAGGTTTATGTAACCAAAAATTTAAATCAGGCAGATTTGATTGTTATTTCACCTTTAATCATAAATAAAACGAACTACATATTTGTCAAAACAGTTTATTATCTGAATAGAATGGGTTTTGTTGATTCAAAAAGAGCCATCAGAATTATTTTTCGATTACCGAAATCCAAACCTATTTTAGCAGTTTCATTTGAAAATTTAGACGCTCACCGTTTCAAGTGGTTTGGTGATCTCATCAGAAATGCTGGGCTTCCGAGATTAACCCATTGGCCGCATTCAATTGACCCGCAGGGGTGTTATTATCCGTATTTCTATGAATTTTTAGATTGGGAGAACATAAAACTTGATAATGAGAAATATAAGCGTTATGGTAAAAAATTGAGTATTAAAAAACTGATGGCCCCCCTTGACCGATCAGACCATGATAAAAGAATCGATGCTGTTTGTGCTTTAATTGGCCACGTTGCTTTTCCACGAAAACAAATCATTGATCACCTAAAAAAAACCTATCGTGTAGATGTTTTTGGAAAAAACACTAAACCATGGGATGGCAGCAAATACGATTTAATCAAAAAGTATAAGTATTGTTTTGTGGCCGAAAACTCTTTGGGGTATGGTTATGAAACAGAGAAACTTCCCGAAGCTTGGAATGCAGGATGTATTCCTGTCGGGTACCTGAAATGTGAACCCTCGGCCTTTAATCTTGAGGCAGTAGAGGGTGTATTGAACAAAAATTCTAATTTAAAAACCTCGATTAATCTTTTGAAAGAGAAACCAGACCTAAAACATTTATTTGATTATTTTTTAAAAAATTTCAAAATTATGACAATCAAAAACTAAAAATCTTGAGAGTTTACCTAAAAAGTTTATTGTACTTACCGTCGATTATGCTGTATCTATTGGGTATTAAGAAACGAAGAGGAACATTGATTTACCTTGGAGTTCACAAAGGTTTGTCATTACTAAAAATATTTTTCAAATATGAAAAGTGTTATGGATTTGAAGCTAACCCTGAAATTTTTAATAAAATCCCCAAAATAATAAAACTATTTCCAGGAGTTAATATCTATAATAAAGCAATTTCCAATTCTAATGGTAAGTTGAAATTCAATATTAGCAGCAATGATGGCGCAAGTTCCTCTTTAAGTAAGTTTGATAAAAATTGGAATAATTCGTCTATTCAAATGATCAAGACAATAGACGTAGAGGCTATTAAACTCTCGGAATTTCTTGAAAAGAATAAAATTTTTGATGTGGATGATTATGTCAGTGATCTTCAAGGATATGATTTACTTGTTTTAACAACATTAGAGCATTTAATTGTTCAAAAAAAAATAAAAACAATTACATGTGAGACATTAAAGACAAATAAACAGAAAATATATGGTCAGGCTCCTGATAATTCTTTTGAAGGATTCGACAAATTACTGAGCAAAAACTATAACTGTATTGCCTCAGGATGGAGTAACCTAAAAGAAGGAGTATTTGAAGAAACACCTGCCAATTGGAACGAAATAGATTGTAAATGGGTATTAAAAAAATAAATGGATGAAGTATTATTCACAGGCTTGTCAAGATTTTATAGTTGATCAATTATTATGTAACAAGAAAAATGGCTTTTTTTTAGATCTTGGTGCTAATGATGGAATTTCTTTTTCTAATTCATACTTTTTTGAAAAACATAGAAATTGGCAAGGGATATGTGTTGAACCTATCAAAGAAGTTTATGATAAGCTAAGAAAAAACAGGAAGTGTAAAGTCATAAATTATGCAATTGGTGAGAAAACTGAAAATTTAAAATTTACCAGAGTAGTAGGGGACTCTCAAATGTTAAGTGGAATTACAAAATTCAGGCATCCAGATCATCAAAAGAGGACATTGAATGAAGTTGAGTTTAATGGGGGTGAAGTAATTGAGGAAATCGTTCAATGTATATCATTTAAAGAAATGATGTCCGAGTTTGATGCGAAAACCATTGATTATTTGAGTATTGATATTGAAGGTGGTGAATTTGAAATTTTAAAGACCATTGACCTGAAAGAATTTTCAATAAAAATTATAACAATTGAAAATAATTACGATGACGAAAGAATAAATGACTATATGATATCAAAAGGTTATCACAAGATTCTAAATTACAAAGCAGATGAGTTTTACCTCGATTTGAAAGAAAAAAAGTCATTTTCAGTTCTTAAATATCCTTTACTATGGAAAATAATTCTATTGTCTAAGGTCCAGTATTTCCATAAAAAAGCTAAAAAAATAATTAAAAAACTTTTTTAGAAATTGCATCAATTGAAAATCGAGTTCTTAATATCAACTGTCAACAGGACTAATCTTGATTTTTTAAAGTCAATTTTTTCAAATTTCGATTTGGAAGATATTGATGTTTTGGTAATCAATCAATGTGATAAGAACAATATAAAAGAGGCAAAAGAGCTAAAATCCACCAAAAGGATCAAGATCATTTCAGTTCAGGACAGGGGGCTTTCAAAAAGTAGAAACCTTGCCCTCTCAAATTCAACAGGAGATATATGTTTGATCGCTGATGATGATATTGTTTATAACTCCAATAT
>MDTD01128093.1_pt1 | contig 23895 bp, 16 predicted proteins | sample 811221 | NCBI WGS metagenome assembly MDTD01 (sample SAMN05326646, study PRJNA326480) | marine metagenome | isolation source: seawater | place: Pacific Ocean: South West | collected 2011 | reverse complement strand
TATCATTCTGCGTAATTTCTGCAATATTGTATTTAAGAGATTGGGCCTATATCTAGATAACAGTTCATCTGAACCCTTGATATATGCGGCTTCAAATGGCCATGCCGCCTGTGTGATTGCGTTACTTCGAGCGGGTGCGACCGTGGATGCTGCTAATCAATGGGGCAGTACAGCCTTGATGTTTGCATCTGAAAAGGGCCATGCAGCGACTGTAAGTGCATTGCTTAAAGCGGGTGCAAATGTGAATGCTCGGCGTAAAAATGGAAGTACAGCTTTGATGTTTGCATCTGAAAATGGCTATGCAGCGACTGTGAGTGTATTGCTTGAAGCGGGTGCGACTGTGGATGCTGTTAATCAATATGGTGATACGGCTTTGCTGTGTGCCGTTCGAAAAGGTGATGCAGACTGTGTGAGTGCGTTGCTTGCTTCAGGTGCGAAATTTGGCAATTCAGAGGATGAGCGTCAATGGATTCAGGCTCGAAATGAAATGTTATGGGAATGCGCTCAATCGGGTGAATGGACTAGACTTAAAGAGGTAATTGATCAAGGGGCACAATTAGATTTTAGAAATGAAAATCGTGATACGGCCTTGATTAATGTAGCTAAAAAGGGCAATGCAGACTTCGTGGAAGCATTACTTAAAGCGGGTGCCAGTGTAGATGCTGTCAGTCGAAGAAGTTGTAGTAATGGCAGTACAGCCTTGATGTTTGCTGCTCAGAAAGGTCATGCCGTGATTGTGAGCATATTGCTTAAAGCGGGTGCGGCTGTGGATGCTGCTAATCAATGGGGCAGTACAGCCTTGATGTTTGCTGCTCAGAATGGTCATGCCGCGATTGCGAGCATATTACTTGAAGCGGGTGCAAATGTGAATGCTAAGGGTAAAAATGACGATACGGTCTTGATTTGGGCGGCGTGGCGTGCTGATAAAGGCATTGTAGAGGCCTTAATTAAAGCAGGCGCAGATGTGAATGCTCAGAGCAAAGATGGACTGACGGCCTTGAGCTGGGCAGTGAAGAACTCTGATGAAGATCTTGTGAAGTTGTTCATCGCTCACGGGGTACTATTAGGGTCTTCAGCTAAAGAAAAATCATGGATTCAGCAAAAAAATAAACTGCTCATACAAGCGGCTGAGTTAGGTGATTTAGATCAAGCTCGAAACGCGCTGGAGTGTGGTGCGAATACTTATATAGCATTGATTATAGCAACTTCAAATGGCCATAAAGATATTATAGACCTTCTGAGGGCTCATCATGCAAGTATCGATTTTCAGGCTCACAATGGCCGGACAGACTTGATGGCATCAGCATGGCGTGCTGATAAAGGTATTGTAGAGTCGTTAATTAATGTAAACGCAGATGTGAATGTTCGGAGTAGATCTGGATTGACAGCCTTGACCTGGGCAGTGAAGAACTTTAGTGAAGATGTTGTAAAGTTATTGATGTCTAAAGGGGCTCAATTAGGGTCTTCAACTGAAGAAACATCATTGATTCATCGAAAAAATAAACTGTTAATAACAGCAGCTCAATCAGGTGATGTGGGTCAAGTTCAAAATGCACTAAAGTGTGGCGCGACTGTGAATGCTCAGGATAGCTGTGGTTGGACAGCCTTGATGTATGCGGCTCAAAATAATCACCAAGAAATTGTCAGTGAATTGATTGATCAGGGGGCGCGGGTAGATGCTGTAGATGATCGGTTTGGGAATACAGCTTTGATATGGGCAGCCTATAGGGGAGATGAAGACGGTGTAAAGGTCTTAGTCACTAATCTAGGTGCAGATGTGAATCATCAAAATCGAAATGGAGAGACAGCCTTGATGTTTGCGGTCAAGAAGGGGCATCAAAATATTATAGCATTTTTGAACAATGAAGCATTGGACTCGTTTATGTTAGATCAAAGATCGCCGCCGATCGTATCGAATGATGCTAATCATCTATCAGAGTCTGATTTAAATCTTTTGTTTGGGTTGAAGAGAAGGGGTTTAGGTTAGGGGGGGGCATGTATTTTTTGATTGTGTGGTTAAATAGACACTTTGAAATTGTGCTTAAGCTAAGGGTGAGAGGCCATGGATTTTGATCGGGTACCCCCAAAAAAATAGTCTACGAGTTCTCCATGAGGAAATGCTTGACCTAGTCCCTGATGCTGGGTCATAAAAGCAATCACTGCTATAGGATTTAAAGTGTTTATAAATGTGTCAATCTCTGTAGTGGTTTTTGAATCAGAGAGGTTGATCATCGTTGAAACAGCTTTCTGGTACGCTTTTTTAAACAGTGTATTTTCTTCGGGTAGAATCTTTCTCAATAGAGGGGTTGCTACAGTATTAAAGTGATCCTCAAAAATTTTAGGATTAAAGGTTGATTGAGGGTCTTTAGCATCAATCCGATTTAGGCAAGGGATTCTCTCAATATCGTTTAAAAAACTTTCTGAATTTGGGTCTGATGCAATCGTTTTAAGTGGTGTTTTTGAAAAAAGTGTTTCTGTGCAAGCTCCAAAAGTTAAGTCTTGTTCATTATTAAGATAGAGTGAAGTGCCTTCATGGTTAATGATCGTGATGTGATTGTCTGAGCTTGATGAGAAGCTCATGAATTCGCTTAAGGTTTGTTGAGGTGCTATGGGTTTGTCTTGAAGGAGGTGTGGCGTCCAAGTGTATGCCATTTTAACTGTAAATGCGGGGCACTCGAGCTGATCAGGTAGTTGTATTTCTTGAGGGACTGTTTCTTTGAGCGTTGAATAGTTTTGATTGAATTGATCTGGTGTTAAATCAGCCTCCGCTTGAATGGTTAAGCTTTGCTTTGAAGGGTTAAATGTAGCCATAAGCTTCACAGCTTCCGACATGAATATTGAAAGTGTTTGTTGTCTGAGTTGGTCTTCTAATGTCCTTGCCTGATAGAGCTTTAGTTCAACATCTGAGGTTGATGTTTGGTATAAGGTAGAGCATTCGCTGACTAGCGTATAGACGCAGAAGCTTAAGAGGGCTCCAATCGGCATTGCAATGATTAAGGTTGGTGGGGTCGATGAAAATGTTTGATGATGAAGGCCTAAGGATTCAATGACAATGTTATTGAGGTGGTTAAAAGCGCTAAAGTTTAAGTGATAAGAGAGTAAACAGCTTGTTGCTGTTCCCAGTGTGATCCATATCCATTTGAATTGCATGATTCATCATCATCTTGCTCCATATAGTTCGATTATAATGGATATAATTAAGTCAATCAATTGCTGTGATTTGGATTCGATCTAATGCGCTGCATTGCCAGAGCATATGTTTATATTGGATGATGATGGATGTGGTTTTAATGATTTCAAAACATGATTTTTAATTCACGGGATTGGTCTGTTGTGATAGGGGTGTATGGCTCTGTAATCGTTTTTTTTTTGTAGGTTGGTATAAGTTAAGCGAGGCTGAATAGTCCCAGATCAAATGTTTTTACTGCATGTGATTGTTCTGTTTTTTATAGGGTGAGTATGAGATATGAGTGGTTTGTTTGAGTCATTTTTTATATTTTTTGGGTAAGCGTATGTTTTTTTTATAAAAAAGTTTTGTTTTTATGTTTGCTTTTTAACAAAAATAAGTGGGGAGAGTGTTGACAAAAATAGATATATTCATGTAATGTTGATCCTAAGTGGATATAAGTGGGGAATTGTGGGGATGTTTCGCGGCATTCATGCAGTCAGTGTTGATGCAAAGGGTCGAGTGGCCGTGCCTGCGCGTTACCGAAAAGTTTTGCAAGAAGAAGCGGCATCAACAGTGGTGTTAACCATCGATACTGAAGACCCCTGTTTGTTGATGTATCCTTTTGCCGAGTGGCAACGTATTGAGATTCAAGTAGAGGCTTTGCCAAGCTTTAACCCCGCAACACGCCGAGTGAAAAGACTCTTAATGGGGCATGCAACTGAACTTGAATTGGATGGGCAAGGCCGTATTGTCTTGCCGCCATTGTTGCGTGAGCATGCAAAGATTGATCAACGCCTGATGTGGGTTGGGCAAGGGCGAAAAATTGAATTATGGGATGAAGCTCAGTGGGCCATCCAGTGTAAAGCCTGGGTGAGCGAAGGTTCATTTCAGTCTACAGATTTGCCAAGTGAAATGAGTGAGATTTCAATATGAGTGTGCAAATGTCCCATACCCCTGTGATGCTAGATGAAGCTTGTGAAGGCTTGAATCTTTCAGTGGGTGGCGTGTACATTGATGCAACTTTTGGTCGAGGAGGTCACAGTCAGGCTATTTTGTCTCAAATTGGTCCGCAGGGGCAGCTGATTGCTTATGATCAAGATCCAGACGCGATCCAGCACGGTCGTATGCATTTTAAAGATGACCGTTTAGAGCTCAGGCTGGCTTCTTATGAATCGATTTATGCTGATATGCAGCAGCGAGGTTTATTGGGCAAAGTTTCTGGAATTTTAATGGACTTAGGCGTGTCTTCTCCTCAATTAGATGAAGCCAGCCGTGGTTTTAGTTTTATGAAGTCAGGGCCTTTAGATATGAGAATGGATGCAGGATTATCAGGGCGTCCCACTGCAGCCCAGTGGTTGGCTCAAAATGACGAGTCCACGATCGCGAATATACTATATCGCTACGGAGAAGAAAAGTTATCAAGAGTGATTGCACGTGCGATTGTCCATCATCTTAAGCATGTTGGGCCCATTGACACCACTGAAGCTTTAGGGCAATTGATTAATGAATCGGTCGGTGCACGCTATCCAAAAGGAAAGCATCCCGCTACGCGCACATTTCAAGCGCTTAGAATTGTTGTGAATGACGAATTAAACACACTCGATCGTTGTCTGGCTCAATTAATTGAAGTGCTCAAAATCAATGGGCGCTTGGTGGTGATTAGCTTTCATTCATTAGAGCACCGTCGTGTTAAGGCGATGATGCAGCGTTATTTGCCTGGGAATGAAATGATTGTAGATATACAGACGCCCGCTGACACGCCCCGGTTGAAGCGTATCGGTGGAGTTGTAACAGCGGGTGTTCAAGAACAGGCTGTTAATGTACGTTCACGCAGTGCTCAATGTCGTGTGATGGAGAAGGTCGCATGATGCAGTCTGTTTCCTCAGGATTAGCTTGGTATGATAGTTGTCGGCACCGACTGGTGTCATTGATCACGCATCAAACTTTAATCATCATGGCGTTTTTGGTGTTATGTTCAGCGCTGTGTGAGGTTGTGATCAAGCATCATAGTCGTCAACACTTTATGCAGCTTCAATCTTTACTTAAGCAAAAAGTGACATTATTGAGACAACGAGAACATTTATTGATGGCTCGGAGTCATTTGTTGGCTCAACATCATCTCAGTCAATCCTCAAAAGAGCAATTGCATATGAGGTTGCCTTTACCACATCAAATTCAGCGAGTGCGTTGATGATGTGTTGGGTATTAGGCCGTTTAGTGCGGTATATTTTTAACATGATTGGGTAAGTGTGTGAAACGGCACTCACACAACCGAAGTGATCAGGCTTATCAATTAAGGCACTATGTCTTGCTTTTGTTAATCCTTTTAATCTTCGGAGCTTTGGTTTTTAGGTTGATTGATTTGACCATATTTAAACGTCCTTTTCTTCAGGCGCAAAGTGAGCAACGCACACTGCATCGTCAGCCTTTGCCCGGTATTCGGGGAAAGATTCTAGATGCGCAAGGTGTGCCGTTGGCCATGAGTACACTCATGCATACCATTGCTGTGAATCCACAGCAGTGGCATGCAACACCTGCACAACTGGCTCGTATAGCCTCGGCGCTTGGGCATTCATCCCAATGGTTAAAGGCGCGCGTTGAAAATAAAGCCAAGCAATTTGTGTACTTAAAGCGCAGTGCTTCTGCAGATTTAGTTGAAACCTTGCGACAAATGCATCTTAAAGGCCTATATTTTCAACCTGAATATCATCGTGAGTATCCTTTTGGACCCATGATGGCTCATGTGATCGGATTTACAAATATTGACGATCAAGGGCAGGAAGGGCTTGAGCTTGCATTAGAGCATTGGCTGCGAGGGGTGCCTGGTTTTCAAGTGATTGAGCAAGATCTTCAAGGCCATGTTATTGATGTTAAAAAAACGCATCAACCAGCAAAGCCAGGTCAAACCGTTCAAGTGACGTTGTCTCAACAGCTGCAATATGTATTGTACCACCATTTAACAGAAGCCGTGAAGCAATCACATGCTCAATGGGGTGCTGCAGTCATGTTGGATCCTCGTACAGGGCATGTGCTTGCATTGGCAAATGCGCCAACCTTTGATCCGAATCATCATCATGGCTGGCAATCTACGTTGATTCGTAATCACGCAGTAGTTGATGCGTTTGAGCCCGGTTCAACGGTTAAGATGTTGAGTTTAATCAGTCTGTTACGTTCGGGTTTTGAGCCTTGGAGCCAGATTGATGTGGGCTCTGGAGTCTTCAAACTTCAAGGGCATACCATTCATGATGAAGTCGATGATTTAGGTCAAACAACGTTGCAAAATGTGATTAAGAAATCAAGTAACGTAGGTATCTCAAAATTTGTATTACAACGTCCAGCAGCTCAGTTGCATGAAACCTTTCAAGCGTTTGGCTTAGGGCGTATCACAGGTTCAGGATTTCCAGGAGAATCTTCAGGTTTGCTAAATGGAGTGCCGATATCGGGCGGGTTTAACCATGCTGCACTGTCTTATGGTTATGGTGTGTCATTGACATTGCTTCAATTGGCGCATGCTTATGCGATACTTGCTAATGAAGGTGTTGACGTTGGGGTTCATTTTATACAGCCCTCGCAGTCAACCGTTGTTCGTATTATTCCGGCTTCAATCGCTCGAAAAGCGTTGAATGTTTTAGAACATGTGACAGCACATGATGGGAGTGGCGCACGTGCACATGTTGAAGGTGTAAGGGTTGCTGGTAAAACAGGGACTGCTTTAATTGCATCACCTTCAGGCTACCGATCGGGAGTGGTCAATGCTTCATTTGTGGGCATTGCGCCTGTTGGTCATCCCAAAGTGGTCTTGGCCATTGTATTGCATAAACCTCGATTTGGATGGCATTTTGGAGGGATTGCTGCTGCACCTGTCTTTAGTCGTGTTATCACAGATAGCTTACCCATATTAGGTATTCGAGTCTCAGAACAATAGGAGTATACTATGAAATAACCTACGCCTTGATGTTTAAAGGCAACACATCCTAACCCTTTTCAATTAAGGGAGAGTTGATTAAATTAAATTCTGCGCCAACAGTCGTTAATCAACTGTCCCTTTGGAGAAGTGGGTTAGGATGTATTGCTGATAAAGAAGGTTATATGATGAACGCTGAATCAATGGCAATGTTGAATCCAGTTACTGTTGCCGATCTTTTAGGTGTGCTCTGTCCAGATTTGTCTAGAAATCGACAGTATGTCACCCAAGTGACAGCAGACAGTCGTCGGGTGATCCCGGGGTCGATTTTTGTTGCATGTCCAGGTGTTCATGCTGATGGGCGTGATTTTATTTTAGATGCGGTCAAGGCTGGAGCTATTGCTATTGTTGTTGAGGTGCCTTTAACGCCAGTGATCAAAACTCATTTGAATGAGGCTCAAAGACAGGGTTGTCTAGTGATTGAAGTGCAGCAAGGTCGAGAGCAACTAGGCTTGATGTTGTCTCGGTTTTATGGAAAGCCTTCAGCTCAGTTATCTGTTACCGCTGTTACCGGAACAAATGGTAAAACCAGTTGTGCTTATTTGATTGCACGTGCCCTTGAGGTGATGCATCAGCCAGCAGGTATGATTGGCACCTTGGGTTGGGGGGTTGCGTCGCATTTAAAAGCAACACAGTTAACCACGCCTAGTGCAGAGACTTTGCAGTCTCATTGTGCTGTTTTTAGAGATCAGGGGATTCAGTCTGTTGTATTGGAAGCGTCCTCTCACGCTCTAGATCAGTCAAGGTTAAGTGGTTTAAATATTGATCGGGCTATTTTTACAAATTTGACGCGTGATCATTTAGACTATCATCAAACATTGGATGAGTACTTTGAATCTAAATTAAAATTATTTTTAAGGCCTGAATTACAACATGCTATCATTAACTTAGATGATCCATATGGCCCTCAAATTGCAGATCGAATGTCTAAAAAGGTCAAAGTGATTGGTGTCTCTACCTCTGAACAAATTACAACATTTCCAACGTGTATCCTACAATCGTCAGAAGTGAGTGATGAGGGGATCAACATGCAGGTATCAACCCCTTGGGGAATGGTTGATCTTCAATCAAAATTACAAGGGCATTTTCAGATGATGAATCTATTATTGGTATTACCTGTACTAGTGTTGTCAGGATTGTCCCTGAAAGAAATCTGTCAAGCCATTGCCTTGATTGATCACATTCCAGGTCGTATGGAATGCTTGGGAGGGCATACACGTCCCCGAGTAGTGGTTGATTACGCGCATACACCTGATGCCCTGAAATCTGTATTGACCCATGTGCGATCATTGACTAAAGGCCAACTTCATGTTGTTTTTGGTTGTGGTGGTGCACGTGATGTGGGCAAGCGTAAGCTTATGGGGGCTATTGCAGAAGAGTTAGCTGATGAAGTTATTTTGACCAATGATAATCCTCGAGATGAAGCGCCTGAGTTGATTATGCAGGATATCTGTTCAGGCTTGGTCTGTCCTTGGGGGGTGAGTATTGAGTATGATCGTTGTGCTGCAATTCAAAAAGCCATTGCCCAAGCATCAGTGGATGATGTGGTTGTTATTGCTGGGAAAGGTCACGAGCAGGTTCAAATTATTGGAGGGCAATATCATTCTCATTCGGATGTTGACTATGCTCAAGAGCGTTTGAATGTATGGACCACTCCAGTATCAGATATTGTTTAATATGACTATTCTCCATTTTAACCATGGCGTTAAGATCTGAAAGGTCAAAAGTATAGGATGGTTGGCATTAAAATGATCATAGGGCCACAGGGCCTATGACGGTGTACTGAGGTTTATATTCATGAGATCTATCTTGACCTCATAGTGATAAGCGTTACACTAACGAGCAAGATTGATTCAAAGAGTTTTTATGATATGTTAGAAGCATGTGCAGATTGGATTTCAGCTGAGGGGACTGTTTCAGGTCCATTTAAGCAGCTCAGTCTTGATACGCGTACATTGCAACCGGGTGATTTATTTATTGCGCTAAAGGGCCCACATTTTGATGGTCATGATTATGTCCAAACGGCTTTTGAGCGTGGTGCAGCGGCGGCCATTATAGATCAAGATGTTCAAACTCAAGGTCCGTGTTTAAAAGTTGAAAATACTTCAGATGCACTGAATATGATTGGTCGTCAGTACCGGACATTATTTTCAGGTTCTATGATCGGAATTACCGGTAGTTGTGGCAAAACCACTACACGGCACATGATTGCCACGGTCTTAAATCCATTGGGGTCTGTCTTGGAAACAGCGGGTAATTTGAATAACCACTATGGCGTCCCACTTATGCTGAGCCGTTTGAAGCCAAAGCATGCCTATGCTGTGCTTGAGTGTGGAGCCAGTGGAATCGGTGAAATTGAGCCATTAGCTCAACTGATTCAGCCTCATGTGGCGGTGATCACCAATGTGCATCCAGCACATTTAGAGAGATTTAAACAGTTAGATAATATTGCGACCACTAAAGGTGCATTATTTTCGGCTTTGAATGCTTCAGGTATTGCTGTCATGCCTCAAGATAGTCCCTACAGACCACTCTGGAGTCGTTGGGTTCAATCTCAGCGGATTATTACATTTGGTTTAACTGCAGAAGCAGACGTATATGCTGAAGCCATTGAACATACTCCAGCAGGGATCAGCGCTCGATTTATCACTCCGCAAGATCAATGGCAAGGATTGATCCCGATCTGGGGTATTCATCATCTTTTAAATGTCTTAGCCGCTATTGCGGTTGGGGTTTCATTCAATCATCGACTTGAAAGCATGATGTTGGCGATGCAAACATTTCAGTCTGTTTCGGGTCGAATGTCATTTCAATCCGGTTATCGTGCTCAGCTCAACATCATCAATGATGCGTACAATGCAAATCCAGTGGCGTTCAAAGCCGCCATCGATGTATTGATTCAACAGCCTGGGCAGCATATTGTTGTCATGGGAGATATGTTAGAATTAGGGGATGAGGCTCAAGCATATCATCAAGCATTAGGTGAATATATGCAGCAAGCTGGAATAGATGAACTGTTTACGGTTGGGGCACTCAGTCGTTATGCGGCCCAAGCCTATGGTGTATCAGCCCAGTGTTTTGAGGATCTCAATACCCTCAGCTCAGCATTAAAAGAGCGGATCTCAAGTGGTGAGATCACCGTTTTGGTTAAAGGGTCAAGGGCTTCTGGTTTAGATCAAGTGGTTGAAAGATTATGTCATTCAGTTTAAGTGAAATGCCGATTTCGTTATGGACCTCTATGGCGCATTTAAATCATGGTTGGTTTGTATTGCACTATGTTACTTTACGAGCTGTATTGGCAGCTGTCCTAGGCTTTTCGGGCATGATACTCATGGGGCCTCGTTATATTCGTTGGCTGAAACAGCAGCATGTTCAACAATTTGTGCGTGATGATGGCCCTCAGACGCATTTGGTGAAAGCGGGTACACCGACCATGGGTGGAGCCTTAATGTTAGGGGTGATCCTCCTGGTGACTTTAATCTTGTCTGACTTGAATAATCAATGGGTTCAGATGATGTTGGTGACTTTGATTGCTTTTGGTTTGATTGGAGGTGTGGATGATTATCAAAAGCTGATGGGGCGTGACAGCCAGGGACTCAGTGCTAGATTAAAAATTTTGTTTCAAGGTGTTGCCGCTATTGGGTTAATGCTTTGGTTATATTGTGTGGCGCAAGGGCCTGTTCAAACAAGTATTTTTGTCCCATTTTTAAAGCATGCGCTATTTGATTTGAGTTGGGGGATTGTTCCATTAGGTTTGCTGGCTATTGTGGGTTCAAGTAATGCTGTCAATTTAACTGATGGGCTTGATGGTTTAGCCATCATGCCTATTATCTTGGTTGCAGCGGGGTTAGGGGTGTTTGCTTATGCCTCAGGACATGTGTATTTTGCGCATTACTTACAGCTTCCTGCTGTTTCAGGTGCTTCAGAGCTCGCTGTTTTTTCAGCTGCATTGGTTGGAGCTGGGTTAGGATTTTTATGGTTTAATGCACATCCTGCAGAAGTGTTCATGGGGGATGTGGGTTCATTATCTTTGGGCGCGTGTTTAGGTATGATGGCGATGATTGTGCGTCAAGAAGTGATGTTGATCATCATGGGCGGTGTTTTTGTTGCGGAAGCTTTATCGGTGATCATTCAAGTGACCAGTTTTAAATGGACTGGACAACGTGTATTCCGAATGGCGCCTTTACACCATCATTTCGAGTTAAAGGGATTGTCTGAATCTAAGGTCATTGTTCGTTTTTGGATTGTAACGTTAATACTTGTATTATTATCAATAATGACATTAAAATTACGTTGAACGATTGAGGTCACTCAACCATGTCAAATCTTTCATATGCGGTATTGGGTTTGGGGAAAACAGGGGCTTCGTGTGCGCGATGGCTATTTGAGCAAGGCTATCAGGTTACGTTGCACGATGATCGTGCAGATCCTCCAGAATATACCTCATTTAAGGCATTGGGTTTGGATATCCCAATGTACTTAGGGGCATGGAATGATGAAGTGATTGCTGCAGCAGATCATGTAGTCGTCAGTCCTGGGATTTCTCCAAATCATGCGATTATTCAGTCAATTCAAATGCGTGGCCAATCGTTAATCTCTGATTTAGATTTGTTTTTAATGCATACCGCAGCACGGGTTTTACTGGTGACTGGCACCAATGGTAAAAGCACCGTAGTGACGATTTTAGGCGAGCTCTTGGCTTCAGCAGGGTTTAATGTTCGAGTAGGGGGCAATATTGGTTTGCCAGCTTTGGATTGTTTAGCGCCCACCCTTGATTGGGTGGTATTAGAATGTTCAAGTTTTACATTGCATTATACGCAACAATTGAGATCAGATGCCAGTATGGTTTTAAATGTTGAGCCTGATCATCTGGATTGGCACAGTGATTTTAAATCATATCGTAAGGATAAGTTACGTATTTATGAAGCCACTCAGTATGCGATTTGGCCGGAAACGCTCAAGCCTTATATTCGAACAACATCTTCAGATAATCGATGTGATAGTATAGTTGGATCTGATACTGATCATGATTGGTGTGTGCAGCCCTCTGGTCAAATTGATTATCAAGGTCGATGTGTGGTGAATGCGCAAGTCATCTCAAAAGCAGTCCAGGGGGCACACATGAATATTGCCATGGCCTGTGCAATGGCGTATTCAGCGGGTGTTCCAATCGCTTTGATGCAGGAGGTGATTGAGTCATTTAAAGGGTTGCCACATCGTTATGAGTATTTAGGTTGTCATGCAGGTGTTGATTGGTATGATGATTCTAAAGCTACGAATACCCCCGCTATGCTTGCAGCTGTTCAAACTGCTGTGAGTCATTATGCTGAATCAGGTGTGGTATTGCTATTGGGTGGACAGTTGAAATTAGATGATTGGAGATCAGCCTGTTCTATTTTAAAAGGGTATCCAGTGACGTTGATCGTATTTGGAGCGGGACGAGAGGTGTTATCAAGCCTATTTTCTTCAATAGACTGTCCTTGTCTTGAAGCGGAGACACTTTCGTGTGCGGTAGACCAAGCGTGGCAGGTGGCTCAACCCGGACAAGCTGTTTTATTATCTCCCGGTGGATCTAGTTTTGACGAGTTCGAGCACTTTGAAGCCAGGGGACAAGCCTTCCAAGCTTATCTTAAAGCCAAAGGAAGTCAGAGATGAATGCACATCGATTTTATTTAGATGCTTATATTGTATGCTCGGCTTTATTCTTAGTGATGTTTGGATTTGTGATGGTTGCATCTTCTTCGATGGCTGTTTCAGAACTCCAGTTTGGGCATGCATTTCATTTTATCATTCATCATGGGGTCATGTTATTAGGCGGGGTTGTGTGTGCTTGGCTTTCATTTAGAATTCCCCTCAAGTATTGGCAAAGTGTCAGCATTATCTGCTTGTTAATAGCATTAATGCTATTGGCGGTTGTGTGTGTTCCAGGGATTGGGCGTGTGGTCAATGGATCGAGGCGTTGGCTATCATTTGCAGGATTAACCTTCCAAGTTTCTGAGTTTGCAAAATGTGCTTTTATTCTATTTGTCAGTGATTTCTTAGTACGGCGCGAAGCACAGTTATATCAACGGATGCGCCCGTTGTTAACATTATTCACACTATTGGGTGTTGCTGCAATTTTACTGTTATTAGAGCCTGATTTTGGAGCTTTAACTGTCATTGTTTCGATTGTAATGTCTTTGATTTTTTTAGCAGGGATGCCCTGGCGTTATTTCGGATATTTGTTAACTGGAATGCTGAGTGTGTTGGGTGTGATTTTAATTTCAGCCCCATATCGTTTAGCGCGTTTAACCAGTTTTCTAGATCCTTGGCAACATCCATTTAGTTCAGGCTACCAATTGACACAATCTTTAATTGCATTTGGTCGAGGTGGAATCAATGGATTAGGTTTAGGGAATAGTGTTCAAAAGTTGTCCTATTTGCCAGAAGCTCATACTGATTTTGTTTTTGCTGTTTTAGGGGAAGAGCTCGGTTTAATGGGGTGTTTCGGATTAATTGTATTACTCATTGGGTTGGTGTTAAGGGGCTTTAATGTAGGGCGTGTTGCAATGCGGCAGCAGCAGCGTTTTCATGGATATATGGCTTACGGAGTATCCATTTGGATTGGCGTCCAATCCGCGATTAACATGGGTGTGAATGTGGGGTTGTTGCCGACAAAAGGATTGACTTTACCTTTGATCAGTTATGGGGGTAGTAGCTTATTAATTATGGGAGTTGCCATTGGTTGGCTATTACGTGTGCATCATGAAAATATAGTGTGGCAACGGCATCATGCGTCATACGATCGATCTAGAGGGTCTGTATGAGTGCTCAAAAAATATGGATGGTGGCTGGAGGGACTGGGGGGCATGTTTTTCCTGGCATTACCATCGCTCAAGCATTGATAAAGCAGGGCATCATCGTGCGTTGGATTGGAACCCCTCAGGGCATTGAATCACGTGTTGTACCGCTGTTTAAGATTCCGTGTACTTTTATTTCAGCGCGGCCGTTGCGTGGTCAATCAAGGTGGCGGTGTCTTTTAAATGTCTGTGCGATGAGTGTTAGTCTTTTTCAAGTGATGTATGAGTTGTTGCGTGATCGTCCTCAAGCCATCATTTCAATGGGTGGATTTGTTGCAGCTCCTGTAGGTTTGATGGCCTATTTTTTCAGAATTCCTCTTATTTTGCATGAGCAAAATGCAATACTGGGTTCAACACAGCGAGTGTTAATGCGTTGGGCTCAGCAATGTTTGGCGGCTTATCCTAATGTATTTCCTGATCATCTTAGCCCTGTTGTAACAGGTAATCCAGTGCGTTCATCGATTGGTGCCATCAAAAAAAAGCGTGATATGGATCATTCAAAACCGCTGCGTTGTTTGGTATTAGGGGGGAGTCAAGGTGCGCATGCAATCAATACAATGATTTCAAAGGCTTATCTTGAAATGCCTTCGAATGAAAGGCCTCACTTATGGCACCAGACAGGCGCTCAAGATGTCCAAGCCCTACAAATGGCTTATCAATCTGATTCAAAACCAGTGCGTGTAGATGCATTTATTGAAGAGATGGCTGAAGCATATGCTTGGGCTGATGTGGTCATTGCACGTTCAGGCGCAATGACTTGTGCAGAGTGTAGGGCGGTTGGATTACCCACAGCATGGGTGCCTTATCCTAAGGCGATTGATCAGCATCAATTGGCGAATGCATGCTATGAGCTACAAATGAATCTGGGTTGGATTTGGTTAGAGACCGATTGGGATACGCAGCATGTGATTGAGTGGTGGAGATACTGTCAGCTTCATCTTCAATCATTGCGTACTAGAGGGCTTGAGCAATGCGGGCCCAATGCCACTGATTTAATTGTTCAATCGATTCAATCGATGCTTATCACTTCAGTTGAATGAAGCTTTTATTCAGACAGTGGGTCGTGTGAAGGGCCTCTACGCATGTGATGAAGGACCAGTTACACTCGTATCTTGATTTGGATCCTTATCTTTTTCATTTGAAATGACCGCTTGAGAGGCCTGTACTGCCTCGATTTCGGGCTCCGGTTCTAAATCTTCAGCCTTGATGATTGAAGTTCCCACTTCAAAGGCTTCATCCCATCGTGATAGAGCCTGATGGAATGCGTCATAATCAGTTGATGACCAAAACGCTTTTGACAGTGCATGAAAGTCCTCTATTTCATCACTGTTTGGCTCGAAATAGGCTTGAATCATCGTATGAAACATATTTTCAGCTTGATTGTGTCTTGTGGTGCAGTGGGCTGATTTCAGTCGTGTTGATAATCCCATGAAGATGATGCTGCCTCTATTTTGACTGGCTTGAAAGAGCAGAGGGATGGTGTGTTTCAGGTTTAGATCTCTTTCCTCACAACTGGATTCATCGAATCCCTCACTTGATGCTGATAATTGAGCCTCATGAGACGTTGAATGACCTGAACAGTCTTGATTCCATTGCTTTTGATACTGTTGGACACACGCATCAATAGAATTTCCAGCTAAAAGCTGTTTAAATTCTGGGTGTTCTGTTAAGAAATCAGTGAGATAGAGGATGATCCATTCACGTGATGAATCATGCATCCGTTCTGATCGATCCTCACACAAATATTGTTGATGCATTTTGATCATTTCAGAGCTGAATATTTGATTATATAAGTGCTGTTTGAGTGATGTGAAATGTTTCATTCCAGGTGTTAATGAAAGTGTGAGGGCAGCACTTTCAATATCATAATGAATTGCATTGGGTTGCATTGTATAGAGTGTTTCTTGGTCCTGTAGGTAAGTGATCATCTCATTCTGATCTGTGATTTCTATCATACTAAGTTGTTGTTTAAGTGATTTGATTTCAAGACTTAATTCCGGCCCTAATACGGCTTCTAATTGAGAATCGTCTAGTTGAAGGGCTTCTGAAATGGCTTCATTTAAAGGTTTCGAGTAAAATAAGTGATCATGCTTTTGAGTTGCTTGACTTAATTGAACAAGGGTGGTGTGAATGCTGTTTTTTAATAAGCCATTTTGATCTGAATAGAGGGCGAGTTCTGCCCTTGCCTGATGCATGTTCTCTTGAAGTAGTGTTTGATAAGATTCTGAATATGATGCTTGATATTGAAGCATTTTAAAGGTTATCGGGTCACTTGATGCTAGTACTTGAAGGCAATCTAAATGGTTTAAGATGCGTGCAAATCTTTCCATCTCCATGGACGGAGAAAGCGTTAATAACATTGAAGCCAGTGATTGAGTGGGGGAAGACTGTGATTGTCTGAAAATAGTGAGACAATGCCGTATATACGTCTCTGTATAATCTTTAAAGTATGATAAATCACATGGGGGTATTTGAGCAAAGCAATCAGGGTGTTGTGTTATAAATTGATTAAGGTCATTGATTTGCGCTCTGAGCTCCTGTTCAAAGTTTTCGATGGAGGGGGCTATAACATTAGGTTCATAGGTGTTGAGGAGGCCCCGTGAAAAACGATAAGCCGCTGTAAAGTTTAGTAACGAGATGGCTTGATAATGGCCTCCAACGTGTGCTTGTCCAACGATGGTTGAACCTTGATGAGCGGGTTCCATGATCATTGCTTTTAAAGTATCAAGCGCATCAGATGGGGTTACCAATTTTTTATGCAGTTGTTCTGGATCTATAGAAATTTTTGTACAGAGTAATCTGAATTCTGGATTGTCCGGAGATGGGGGGTTGAGCAAGAGGCTTGTATTGCACATCAATTCATGGATAGAGTCTGTGGTTAAATCATCCAGTGGAGTGCCCAAAGCTTGAAGAGCACTTTGAATCGAGCTCACACGATTTGGATCAAAATCCGATGGGATATCAAATTCTAAAACCCAGTTTATATCAGGAGGTGTTAGATTGATAGGTTGGCATTGATATCTAACCATATTGAGGCCAGCAACAGCATCTGATATGATGGACTGAATGATCACTTCCGGTGAATCCTCTAATAGTTCTAACATTTGAATTATTTGAGGTGTTTCAGTCCAGTCAGGTGTTGTTAAACAATCGATAGTTTTTTGGATTTGTGTTTGCTGACGTGTGATGATTTCAATTTGAGCTGCTCTTGAAGTTTGATTGGCTGGAGAATCCGGTTTTAAAACATTTTTGACATAACTGAGAGAGGTGGCAGCTAATCGTTGCAATGGTGTTAAACCTGCAGTTTGTGTGACAGCGCTTTGAGAAGTTAAGTAGCTTTGATACGCCGCTTGTAGAGGCTCTAATTGTCTTGTGAGTTCAGCGTGGATAGACTGTAGGGTATGACATCTGTTTTTAGCTTGGCTATGTTGAAGGATCTTTTGGCTCAGTGCTTCAAAATGACCAGTAACATAATCTGTGTGATAAGCCGTCATTCCATTTGGGGTAATTTGGACATAGGGCTTTCCGGTTTGTAAGTTTTCTTGATAGAGTGGATAGAAAAAGCCGGCCACTTGGGATGGAAGAGCACACATTAAGAGTGTTTTAAATGTATTTTCTATGCAGGTAGATTTTTGTTGCTGAAAAAATTGAAGACTTTGAAGTGATCTGAGCGTGAGTGTATGAATCAAGGAGATCGGTGGACTTGAATCTTCGACTTCAATGGAGGTGTGTGCAATTGAAGATAGTATTGCGGCTAAGAACGCAATTTTTTCATTTTGTGTGATGACTGTATTGCCTGCCTCTAATGTGTTTATCAGTGATAAGAGGTTGCTTTCTGATTGATCTTGTAAATATAGAGTAATCTGCTGAATATTTTTTTCAAGGGTTGTTTTAAGTTGATTGATCTCATTATCATCGGTGTGTGCTACGCCATCAGTCCATTTTGATAATAGACTTAGTGCATGTTCATATTTGAATTGAATATCGCGTAAAGTGGGTAAGAGTTGCTTTATCTGATGAGATGGGTGCAGGCTTTTATCTGGAGATTGATCATCAAAATTGAAGACTGATGACTCTGATTCACTGTCTTCTGATGATGGGATTTGATGTATCCGTAACTTGATTTGATTCATCACTGTTAATATTTCCTCATCCAGCCCAATGCCAGATTCTAAACCTAAAGCATGTAGTTCTTCTAATTTAGATTCAGCGGTTGTGGTGGATAATAGTCCAACAGTAAGCATTTCTTGATACAGCGATTGTTTAAATAAAATAGATGAAATTTGATTAAAATATTGATCAGTTGATAAGGTTAAGCCGTCTTGAGGGCATTTAAACAAGGATTGGGTTGCTGCTGGATGGGTTGATACTTCTGGTGTAGGTTCTACTGCAGCGTCGAATGATTGAGTTTGAGGGACTGCATTCATTAATGCTAGAGAGATTGCACATTTTACCAAAGCCGTTTCCTTTTGTGAGTATTGCAATGCTTTTTCTTGTATCGTCTCTAAGTATTCTGCATGCGTTGATTGGATCAATGTCGCGTACTCAGGTTGAAGCATCGCGATGATTTCATTGTATAAGAGTTGGTAAGTGAATGAATCAAAGGGTTTTTGAGTTTTAAGTGATTTGAGTGCGTCAATACAGGTTTTAAAGTCATTATTTTGACTGCCTTGATACTCAATGAGTGCGGCTTGTAGTTGTGTTAAATCATGGTTTGCTTTGTTCCTAAACAGCGCATCTGATTGAGTTAAATCATTCAGAGCTGCATCTGCTCTTTCCTTAGCGGCCAGTCCTATGATTGCCGGTAATGATTTGCCTGAACTTAAGCGATGATTGCGTGTGAAATCTCTGGTGGTTTGTGCAGCGTTGCTTGGGTTTTTTGGATCTAAATAAGAGGCAATTGTACCAGATCTTATTGATAGAGCTGATTCTGACAGTGACTCAGGGGCTGTTGTGGTGTTAAGTGCTTGAGGTGATCTTTTCATTTTTTTTCTTTTTATTGATGCTTATCAATAGTATAGATTAATTTTATTAAAGAATTCTGAAGTGTCTTTTGTGTTAAAATCTATGGAAAAATAGGTTGAAGACATGAAAAATAGAGTATGAATTCATTGATGGTTAGAGTATATGTCTCGAGGGCTTTTATGCTAAACTAAGTATTTTCATCTATTAGGAGAACAGTATGCACTCACTCACTGAGCAAATTGTGGTCAATCGAGGGTTGGCACATATGCTAAAAGGAGGGGTTATTATGGATGTTGTGGATGCTGAGCAGGCTAAAATAGCTGAGCGTGCAGGTGCATGTGCTGTGATGGCGTTAGAACGTATCCCTGCGGATATTCGTCGGGCAGGGGGTGTTGCACGCATGTCCAAAATCGAGTTGATTGAATCAATCATGTCAGCTGTTTCAATCCCTGTGATGGCTAAATGTCGTATTGGTCATGATGCAGAAGCGAGTATTTTAGATGCGCTCAATGTTGATTTTATTGATGAGTCTGAAGTGTTAACACCTGCAGATGAGCAATACCACTTAAATAAATCTGAATTCAAAGCACCTTTTGTGTGTGGTGCAAGGGATTTAGGTGAAGCATTGCGTCGTATTCAAGAAGGTGCAGCGATGGTTCGTACCAAAGGAGAAGCGGGAACGGGTAACATTGTTGAGGCGGTGCGACACATGCGGCAGATTCAATCTGAATTAAAAGTATTGTTAGCTGCTTCAGAAGCCGAATGTCAGTTACTGTCAGAGCGCTATCGTGTTTCGATGGAATGCCTTGAGCAGGTTCGTGAACAAGGCCAATTACCTGTGGTTAATTTTGCTGCAGGAGGCGTTGCAACACCTGCAGACGCCGCTTTGATGATGCGCTTAGGTTCAGAAGGTGTATTTGTCGGTTCTGGTGTATTTAAATCTGAGCATCCTGAACAATTAGCAGAAGCAATGGTTCAAGCTGTTGTTTATTATCAAGACGCTAAGCAGTTGGTTGAAATCAGTCGAAATTTAGGTGAGCCTATGCCAGGTGTCATGCTTGAAACACTCGCTGAGACTGATCGATATGCGCAACGAGGTGACTAATGAGTACTCCATCGATTGGAGTATTAGCCCTTCAGGGTGGGTTTGATGCACACTTAAAGTGTTTTGATGCGATTGGAATTCAAGCCCATGCTGTACGCACGTGTGAGCAAGCTCAAGGTTGTTTGGGGTTAGTGATTCCAGGAGGAGAAAGTACGGCGCTCATCCGCCTATTAGCGTATTCAGGGCTTGATCGTTACATTCAACAACAACATAAACAAGGGCTCGCGCTATGGGGCACCTGTGCAGGTGCTATTGTTTTAGCGAGTCATGTGTCTGCGCCTCAAACTCCCAGTTTAAAGTGCATGGATGTCAATATTCGACGTAATGCTTACGGACGTCAAGTGTCGAGTGCTTTAAAATCTATTCACATTGCTGAAACTCAACGTGTTGTGGGTGAAGGAGTATTTATTCGTGCCCCTAAATTTGAATCTTGGGGGAATCAGGTACAGCCCTTACTGACTGATGCTGCCGAGAATACAGTGGCGTTATCTCAAGGACGTTGTTTAAGTTTGACCTTCCATCCAGAATGGTCAAATACCCTTAACTTGAACCTACACGCTTGGTTTGCTCAGGTTGCTTTCAACTCAACCTATGGATTTAGCTTATCGGCTTTAAAGGATTTAACATGAAGCACAATAGCCTTTTACAACAGTGTGAATTGGGTCAAATTCGGCGCATCCACTTTATTGGTGTCGCGGGTGTTGGCATGTCAGGAATTGCGATGGTGTTAGCTAATCAAGGTTTTCAAGTGACGGGATCTGATTGTGGGGCTTCTCAAACACGTGTAGCACAGTTGATCGAGGCCGGCATTCAAGTTTATACAGATCATGCAGCTTCGCATCTTGAAGGTGTTGATGTGGTGGTGGTATCCTCTGCAATTCCTAAAGCACATATCGAATATCAAGCCGCATTAAACGCAGGAATTCCCATGCTTAAACGGGCTGAGATGTTATCTGAATTAATGCGGTTTCATCGTGGCATTGCTATTTCAGGCACACATGGTAAAACCACGACAACCAGTTTAGTCGCCAGTGTATTTGAGCATGCGGGTAAAGATCCAACTTATGTGATTGGTGGACATGTGAAATGCAATATGGGGCAGGTACGCGTTGGGCAGCAAGATTATTTCATTGCAGAGGCCGACGAATCAGATGCTTCTTTCTTATATTTAAGGCCTGTCATTGCTGTGATTACCTCCATTGATGCAGATCATTTAGACACGTATCAAGGCTCTCTTGATCAGCTTAAATCAGCATTTGTACAGTTTGCGCATCAATTGCCTTTTTATGGGCATTTAGTCTTATGCTTAGATGATCCTCATGCAGCGGCATTAAAATCTCGCATTCAAAGACCTTGTATCACGTATGGTCGGCATTGTGATGCAGAGTATCGACTGATTTCTACACAGGTTGTAGGGTTGACGACACAATTTGTTGTTCAGGCCCCTGATCAAAGCTGTCATACACTGTGTTTGAATGGACCGGGTGTGCATCAGGTGAGTAATGCAATGGCGGCATTAGTGGTGGCACGTACTTGTCATATTGAGTGGGATGTCATTGCTACAGCGTTAAAGGCTTTTCCAGGTGTAAAAAGGCGCTTTGATGTATTAGGAACATATGATTGGAGTTCAGCTCAAACTGGCATCAGCATTGTAGATGATTATGGGCATCATCCAAGTGCTGTACGTGTAACCTTAGAAGCTGCACGAGCTGTGTGGTCATCACGTCGAATTGTGTTATGTTTTGAGCCACATCGTTATTCACGGTTGAAGGATTTATTTAATGAGTTTGTTGAAGCCTTATCAGATGCTGATCAATTGATTCTGATGCCAGTGTATGCCTGTGGTGAATCACCTCAAGCAGGCTATGAGGGGCATGCACTGCAGCAAGCACTTCAATCTCGATGTGATCAAACGGTTCACAATGCGACGGATTTAAACCAGTTAGAGACCCTTTTGACGACAGTATTAAAGTCAGACGATATTTTGATTTGTCAAGGTGCAGGTGCTCTCAGTCAGCATATTCGTGCCTTAGTGAGTCATCGATGTCCAGTTATGTTGGAGGATATATGACCTCTGCAGTGCAGCCTTATCGTGGCACTTTATACTCAAATCATAGCTTGTCTCGCTATACGTCTTGGCATATTGGAGGGACAGCACGTGCGTTCTATAAACCGATTGATTTAGATGACTGTTTGTGTTTTTTATCAACATTGCCTGCATCAGAGCGTGTGATTTTTTTAGGATTAGGGAGTAATGTTTTATTCCCTGATGAACAATTAGATGCAACGGTCATCAGTACTCGACACGCCTTAACTCAATTAACATGGCTCGATGACGCTACATTACGAGCTGAAGCCGGTGTCACTTGTAGTAAACTTGCTAAATATGCAACATCTAAAGGAGCTGCAAAGGCCGCTTTTTTTGCTGGCATTCCTGGAACTGTTGGAGGGGCTTTAGCCATGAATGCAGGTGCATTTGGAGGAGAAACTTGGCAGTATGTTTCTCATGTTGAATGTATCACACGAACCGGCGAGCAACACATCTATGGGATCAATGACTTTAAAGTCTCATATCGAGAGGTATTAGGCCCTGATGTGTTTTTTTCTGCGGGGGTGTTTAAATTTGAGTTAACTTCAGATCTTGATGCACACTCGAGTATTAAGCAGTTACTCAAGCAGCGCAATGCGACGCAACCTATTGGAACTTTTAATTGCGGTTCTGTATTTCGTAATCCAGCGGGAGATTATGCGGCACGTTTAATTGAAGCGGCACAGTTAAAAGGGGTTCGAGTTGGCGATGCACAAGTCTCTGAACATCATGCTAATTTCATTTTAAACCAGGGGCAGGCAACTGCGCGTGATATACGCACTTTAATTGAGTATATTCAGAATAAGGTTCACAGTTGTTTTGGTATCCAGTTAGTCCCAGAAGTTCAAATCATCGAATAGGAGGGTAGGATGAAACCATTGAATGTGTGTATCTTGATGGGCGGCCTTTCAGCTGAGCGAGAAGTGTCTTTGAAATCGGGTCAAGCGTTACTGAATGCCTGTCAATCTTTAGGTCATTCGTGTCAAGTGATTGATGTTAAAGGGCCTGATGATTTAAATACGCTGTTATTAGATCGTCCAGATGTCACCCTCATTGCCCTACATGGTGGTTTTGGTGAAGATGGTCATGTTCAAGCTTGGTTGGAGTTACATGATTTACCTTATTTAGGTTCATGTATGAAAGCATCAGCCATTGCGATGGATAAACAGTTAACTAAACAACTATGGCGCAGTGCTGGATTGCCTGTTTTACCAGATGTTTGCTTGACACATCTCAACCAGGATGTCCATATGGCATGTACAGACTTATCGTACCCATTGTGTGTGAAGCCTATTTCAGATGGATCAAGTATAGGTGTTGAGCGAGTTGAATCATCAGGGGAATTATATCCAGCGCTTGAGCGAACCTTATCGCTTGGGTCTGCTGCATTGGTAGAGCCTTGGGTTGAAGGGATTGAGTTTACTGTGGGTATGATCAATCATCAAGCATTACCCGTGACACGGATCGAAGTCTCTTCTGGTTTTTATGATTTTAAATCTAAATATACATCGGGCTTACATCGTAAGCATATTCCGAGTGGATTAGGCGATGCTAAAGAATTATTGATCAAATCTCAAGCATTGCAAGCCTGTCATGCGTTGGGTGTGCGTCATATTGCACGTGTGGACGGATTGATGAATGACCAGGGAGAGTGGTTTTTCTTAGAGATCAATACGCTGCCGGGTCTGACACAAGATAGTTTAGTTCCAGCTGCTGCCCAAGCCATGGGCATCTCCTTTGAAGCGCTAGTGGAACGTCTTATTG